>Ga0315322_10003242_pt1 | contig 12573 bp, 10 predicted proteins | sample M110021515metaG_FD_203461 | JGI IMG/M metagenome (GOLD analysis project Ga0315322, IMG submission 203461) | Ammonia-oxidizing marine archaeal communities from Monterey Bay, California, United States - M1 100m 21515 | ecosystem: Environmental > Aquatic > Marine > Intertidal zone | place: USA... | reverse complement strand
AAACATAACCATTATAGGCCTGGGTCACATAGGGGGGTCTCTCGCCTCTTCTCTTAAAAATACTCATGGACGAAAAGTTAGTATTACAGGAATAGATAATAGCCCGCCTGTTATAAGGCAGGCGCTTAAGTCAGGCTTCTTTTCTGAAGTTTCAACACTCGGAAAAAGTAAAACCATCGATGAAAGTAATGTGATTTTTGTTTCAGTCAGTATTCGCAGCATCCCACTTATATTTTCAGAATTAATAAAAATTAATTTCAAACATAATATTATAATTACTGATGTTGGTAGCGTTAAAGAAGAAATTTTTAACTCAGCGGCCAAAATACTTCCCAAGAAATTTGAATTTGTAGGCGGCCACCCAATTGCTGGAACAGAAAAGACTGGATTTAAAAACCTTGTTTCAGGGCTGTTTGAAAATAAACCAGTATTTATATCTGGTATAAGGGCAAAAGAGGAGTCTGTTAGGTTGATTAAAAGTCTTTGGAGATCCCTAGGATGTTTGGTTTACTCTATTCCACCTAGCGAACATGACAAAATATTTGGTCATCTCAGCCATCTGCCCCACGTTCTAGCGTTTGGCTTAAAGAATATTGCCAACAAGAAACTTACTTCTCGTGAAATACTTAAATATGGTGGGACCAGTTACAAAGATTACAGCAGAATATCTGAAAGTTCCGAGGCACTTTGGTCAGAAATTTTCTTATCTAATAGAAAGAATTTAATTAAAGGAATTAAAGAGTTTAGAGTCTATTTGGACAAGCTAGAAAGTTTATTGGAATCAAATTCCAAGGAAAAGACAGAAAAACATCTAAAATCATAAATCTAAACCTTGATTTTTAACACTAACAACTTAATATTATTAATCATCCCCGTGGAGTTTATATGAAGCCTATTGTTCTGAGCTTATTAGTGTTGTTTGCAGTCGCATTTTTTCTAAGAAATGTATTCGGATTCCTAAAGATAATGTTTAAGGCTAAAAGGCCCTCCTTTCGAACTGATCAAATTTTTGAACGTGTTAAAGGATTAATAATTTATGTTTTTGGACAGAAAAGAATATTAAAAAACTATACTTGGGCGGGCATAGAGCACTTTATGCTTTTTTGGGGTTTTATGATTATAACCATAGGCTCCCTCGAGCTCGTGGTTCTTGGTTTTGTTCCTGGGTTTGAAGCCTTTGGCTTCTTGGGTGGAGAAGCACAAGAAATGTTTTTATTAACCCTAGACATAGTGCAATCCCTTGTCATTGTTGCCTTGGTTATGGGCGTCCTAAATAGGACTGTTATCCCAAGTGGCAAAAGAAGAGAAGTAAACAGTATTGATGCTGTTGTTATTTTGGGAATGATTTTTGGTCTAATGGTTACAGATTTTGGTTTTCGCGCCTCTAAGATTGCGCTAGGAACCGAGCCCGCTTCATGGTTGCCAGTTTCATCAATGTGGGCGACATTTTTTTTAAGCAATGTTGACGTAGCAACTGCAGCCTTTTCTACTGAGTTTTTTTATTGGATACACGTTTGCTTGCTTTTTGCTTTCTTAAATTATTTACCATATTCAAAACACAGCCATGTCCTTACAGTTATTCCTAATATTTTTTTTCAAAACCTAGAACCTAGAGGTAAAATGACCAAAATTGATTTTGAAGATATTCCTGATGATTTTGAGCATTTTGGAACTGGCAAATTTGAAGACTTCAGTTGGAAGGACGTTTTAGATGCATACACTTGTACCGAGTGTGGCAGATGTACCGACAACTGTCCTGCTTGGGGAACGGAAAAGCCACTTTCTCCCAGAGACATCGTTATTAAGCTTAGGCATTTTGTAACTGAAAACAATGATAAAGATGAGATGAACACCGAATACTTACCTAGTGAAGGATGGGTCACCGAAGAAGAACTTTATGCCTGTACCACATGTAGCGCGTGCGTAGAAGTTTGCCCACTCTTTATCGACCAGATGGGAAAAATTGTAGAGATGAGAAGATTCCTAACTATGGAAGGAAAAATGAAAGGAACTGCTGTCAGAACGCTTCAGAAGCTTGGAAGTCACGGGAACCCTTGGGGGTTTGATCCAAAAGATCGAGCACCTTGGACAAAAGAAGAAGAAGTCCCTGTTCTTGGTAATGGGGGAGGAGATACTGCAGAAGATTATGAAGTTGTTTATTGGACTGGATGCTTTGGGGCATTTGACCCTAGAGGCCAAGAGGTAGCTGCAACAATATCCAGGCTTTTAAAAGAAGCTGGGGTTAAGTTTGCCGTTATGGGACCCAATGAAACTTGTACGGGCGACCCGGCAAGACGTTTAGGCGAAGAGGCCTTGTTCCAAGAGCTTGCTATGACAAACATTGAAACTATGAACCGATTCAGTGTAAAAAAAATTATAGCAAACTGTCCACATTGTTTTAACTCAATTAAAAATGAATATCCAGATTTTGGTTCAGAAGTTGAGGTGGTTACACATAGTGAATTTCTAACCAGCCTTGTTAAAGAAGGAAAGCTAAAGCCAGTAAAAAATTTAGATGAAGAGATTACCTATCATGATCCATGTTACCTTGGAAGACATAATAGGGTTTTTGATGAACCAAGAGAAATATTGTCGGCCATTCCAGGTTTAGAGCTTAAGGAACTTGAAAGATCTAGAGAGACTAGCTTCTGTTGCGGAGCTGGCGGTGGGAAAATTTGGATGGAAGAAGAAGCTCCAAGAGTTAACTGGAATAGGTTTGAAGAGATAGAGGCAAGCGGCGTCGAAACCGTTGCAGCTGCATGCCCATTTTGTAATGTAATGTTTGAAGATGCTGCAAAATATGTTGGGAACGATAGTATAAAAATTAAAGACATTGCTGAGCTGCTAGAAGATTCTCTTGATTTACCTCTAAAGAACTCTAATTTTGACAAACTTGCTAAGGACACTGGAGACAAAGAACAACGAAAAGAAAATGACGACTCACCTCAAGTCTAGAAATACAAGCTGGAGCCTTAAGGGCACAAAAAGCAAAAATATTTTTTTCTCCAAACCCATGTTGGTTGTTTTTGAAGACAACCATGGTAAAACTTTTATTCTTAAAGATGGCATAAAGAAAAAGTCCAATTTGAGTTTGCTGAAAATAATAGACAACCAATTGAAAAAAGGTTTTTATGCTTGTGGATATTTCTCTTATGAATATAGTCAAAAAAACTTAGAAGGGTCTAAATATAAAGCAATTTTTAACATATACAAAGACACTTCGACCGCACTTCCTAGTCCAAAGATCACAATACAAGACAAGCTAAAACTTAAAAAAATTACATCAGACAACCTATTTACCTCGGGAGTCAGAAAAGCTAGACGATACATTAAAGAGGGTGATATTTATCAAATTAACTTGAGCAGAGAGTTTACGTTAGGACAAGTAATAAACCCATATAGACTTTTCTTGAATTACTACAATGCACAGCCTGTAGAGTACGGAGCTTTCTTTGGTTTTCACGACCATTCCCTAATTAGTGGTTCAATGGAGCTCTTTATTCAGAAAAAAAGAGGAAACATAACTACTAAACCAATTAAGGGTACAGCCCCGCTTGACTCAGTAGAAGACAAAAATTTGAAACAAAATTTAAAAGAAATTTCCGAGAATTTGATGATTGTTGATTTAATGAGAAATGATTTATCTCAGATATGTGAACCTGGTACAGTGAAAACAAAAAAGCTTTTTAAGAAAAAATCATATTCGACCCTTGTTCAGCTTGAATCTGAAATCAGAGGAGTTTTAAAAAAAAATATTAACAATGAAAAAATATTTAATAGTTTAATGCCCCCTGGTTCAGTAACAGGTACGCCGAAGTCGAGAGCAAAACAAATAATTAATGAAATCGAAAAACACAAAAGAGGTCCCTACTGTGGAGCAGTGGGTTTTTTTGAGCCCTCAGGAGATTTTTGCTTTTCTGTTGGCATAAGGGTTGCTATAATAGAAAAGACAACATCAAGGTTTTTTACAGGCGCAGGAATAGTTTGGGACTCAAAAGTGGTTAAAGAAAACGCGGAAACTATTTTAAAGTCTAGAGCATTGAAAGAGTCGATAAAATAAAATGAAAGAGTTTTTATATTTTGATAAAAAAGTTAAAAGCCCCCTGGACTTTAACAGGACTTTAATGTTTGGCGAAGGAGCTTTTGAAACTTTTAGATATAAGCAAAAAATGCCTGTTCATATTTTAAAGCATATTGAAAGACTGAAAAAGACAAGCGATTTTCTTGGGATTAAGTTTCCAGGGGACTTTTATATAGAGACTGTTGTTGACAAGATTGTCCAAGAGCACAAATCAGACCATTTTAACAATATTATAAAAGATTTAATAGTTAAGGTAGCACTCTTTAGTTCGGGGGGCGCCTCATATGCAGATGACTCCGAAAGCACTATGTTGTGTGTATCAATCAAGGAAGAAGACCATAAAGTAAATGAACCAATTTCCCTGGGGTTAGGTAAATCACACCTAAGCTCATCTGATATTTTTAATTCTCATAAGATAACAAATTACCTTTTATCCGCCAAAGAAAAAAAACTAGCCAAAAAAAATGATTTTGATGATGCTTTAATAATTAATGAGAAAAATATGGTCGTTGAAACAACTTCGGGAAACTTTTTTTGGATTAAGGGTACGAATGTTTTTACACCTTCCCTTGAAACAGGTGCTTTAGATGGAATTACAAGAAGCCTTGTTTTAGAAGTATGTAAACAAAACAAAATAAGGGTTATAGAGGGGGAGTTTGAGCCTGGGTCAATAATTTTTCCTGAGGCTATGTTTGTAACAAACTCTGCTCGAGGCATTATAGAAGTTGTAAACTTAAATAATACCACCCAACCTACAAGGACAAAAAAACTATTTCCAATAATAAGGACCGAAGTTCTTGAGATGCTTGATTGGGCTTAATGTTGCCTTTTTTGTTATTTCAATTTACAATTTTCTTTCTATTGTTAGATTTATTTAATTAATTAAGAAAAAGATGAGGTGTTAATTTATGGCAAATTTAAGAGATGTATATATTATAGGAGTTGGTCAAACATCATGTGGAAAGTTTCCAACGCAAGCTGCTCACATGTTAGGTCGAGAAGCAACGTGGGCTGCTATTAAAGATTCAGGTATTCATGCAAGAGACATAGAAATAGGTTTTTGTGGCCACGTCTACCAAGGCATGGGAGTGGGCCAGCGAACCTTAAAAGATATAGGGCTTGTTGGTCAACCAGTTATAAACGTTGAAGGTGCTTGTGGAAGTGGAACGCTCTCTTTCTGGGAAGCGTGGAGAACTATTGCATATGGTCAGCACGATGTAGCTTTGGCTTGGGGGGTAGAAAACCTAAGTAAAATAATGTCAGGAGGCCCTCTTCCTTTAGAAGAAGATGATATTGAAGTAGCGCTCGGAATGAGCATGCCGGGCCTTTATGCTATGAGAGCAAAAAAGTATTTAGATGAGTATGGTGTTTCTGCTGAAACATTAGCAAAAGTAGTTGTTAAGAGTAGAAAACATGCAGCTAAAAACCCAATAGCTCAATTTAGAAAGGAAACTACGGTCGAACAAGTTTTAAATGACCCGCTTATTGCCGACCCTTTAACTAGAAGCATGTGTTGCCCTGTCGGAGACGCCTCTGCAGCAGCTGTTCTAGTTGACGGTGAAACATTGAAAAGAATCAAAAGAGATACTTCGAGAATGCCTATTAAAGTTCTAGGTTGTATTGCCCAGTCTGGGGGATATGCCTCTGCTACTGGTTTGACTTGTGATCCGTCAGAAAATGTTAAAAGAACATCTGAAATGGCTTATGAACAAGCAGGATTAGGACCAAAAGACATGGATACAGTTGAAATTCACGATGCTTTTGCAATTGCAGAGCTTATAGTCGCTGAGGCACTTGGTTTTGCTAAAAAAGGCGAAGGTGCAAGACTAATAGAAGAAGGAAAATCGAACTACGATGGAGAAATTGCTATTAATGCTAGTGGAGGGCTTCTTTCAAGAGGACATCCAGTGGGAGCTACAGGTCTACTTCAAACTGTAGAGATAGTTAATCAACTTAGGGGTGAAGCAACTGGATATCAGGTGCCTGACGCTAAGATCGGATTGATTGAAACAATGGGTGGGGCACAACCCGCAATGGACGGCATCACATGTGTCGTTAGTATTTTAGGAAAATAACACTAATTAAACAGGAGTTTTATAATGAGTGATAATGACGAAAGAAGAGTTTTACATGCTGAATTTTTTACTGAAGATCCCGAACCGCGTTTAATTGCGGGCAAATCGAAGTCATCCGGAAACTGGACTTTCCCCCCTTATTTGGCAGATCCAGTTAGTTTTACAGATGATGTTGAACACACACAGTTGCCTAGGAACGGAGTCTTACATTCTTTTACAATAGTTAGAAGAAGCCTGCCTGATTTTACTGTTCCATTTGGCCTTGGTCTCATTGATTTTCCTGACCAAAAAGTAAGAGTAATGGCACAAGTTGAGGCGGATGACCTAGAAAATGACCTAGAATTAGGGATGGAAGTTGAAACGATAATAGGAGTAGTCAGAAAAGCAAAAGATGGCTCAGACATTTATTCATATAAATTCAGACCAGCAAAATAGAAATAAACCCATTTCTAGTTAAAGTTATTGCAAAAAAAAGTGAAATTCTGTACTATTATGAAGTTCACTTTTAATTAAGTAAGACTAAAATTATCAAAGGAGGAATAATTTTATGGCTTTAAATTATGAAAGCGTAGACTTTATAAAAGTTTTAGGCGAAAGACGTTCTTGCAGATTTTATGATCCAGAAAGAGCAGTTGAAGTCGAAAAGATTCAAGCTATATGTCAGGCAGCGAGGAATGCTTCACATATGGGTAACGCTAACTGTATAACAGTTACTCAGGTTACAAAACAGGAAACTAAAGATGAGTTCACTAAAATAGTTTCTGCATTTAACATTCCAATGGCAAAAATGGCTCCAGTAAGCTTAGTTTTTGCATTAGATAGAGACAAGTGGTACAACGGCTTACCAGTTGGTCTTCCAATTTTATTTAAACAGGGTGGCGTAAACCCAAGTCATGGATGGAGTATGGATAATATTGAAAACTCAACTCTTCCAAGACTTACTACTTTTCCACCAGAAGTTGTTAGCTATCTTCTTTCTTGCGAAACAGGTATGGCTATGGCATCAGCACAGCTGATGGCTACAGCTCTAGGATTAGGTAGTTGTTGTTATGCTGGTCAAGGACCAAAGATTGCTGAAGTTTTAGGTTTCCCTGATACTGCTCAATTTGTTTGGGCTATGGCAATTGGATATCCTGGAGAGTCAGTTGAGTCAATGGGATGGAGAGAAAGATCACCTTATGGCGACATTATATTCGCAGAAAAATTTGGTACTCCTGCTATTGCTGATCCAGCTGTAGATGCAGAGCTTACAAGTCTTGGAATGATGGGCGAACCATCTGCTTTAACTCCGCAGAGACTTGCAGATATTAATGAAGCTGCAACGAAAATGGGTCTTCCAACAAGAACAGACGAAAATGGTTAATTTTAAATCAATTTTAGGAAGGGCCTAGGCCCTTCCTTTTTTCCTTATGAGTTTAGAACAAAAAATAGAAGAGCTCTGCAATTTAATTTTAAAACATAGAAATGCAATTGTTTTTACAGGTGCCGGTATTAGTACAGAGTCTGGCATACCAGACTATCGCTCACCTGGTTCAGGAGCTTGGGAGAAGTATGATTCATCTATAGTTTCAATTCCAGGTTTTCTTCAAGATCCAACTCAGTATTATGATTATGCCTTAGAGATGTATCCAATTAGGGCAAACGCCAAACCTAATGCTGCACATATTATATTGGCTAAAATGGAAAAAGCAGGACTAATTCAAGGTGTTATAACTCAAAATGTTGATGGTCTTCATTTAACTGCAGGCAATGTAAATGTTCATGAGTTGCATGGGTCAATTAGACAAGCTAGCTGTCTTGAGTGTGGTCAGGTATCCATGATGGATGAAATTATTGAAAGAGTCAGGCATGGGGAGAACCCCCCGATTTGTAAAGATTTTGAAGGCCAGCCTTGCAATGGTCTAATCAAACCAACAGCAGTTTTTTTTGGTGAAGGCCTCCCTACAAGACCCTGGACTTCTTCTGTCGACAAATGCAAGGAAACATCTTTAATGATAGTTATTGGGTCTTCTCTCCAAGTCTCACCTGCAAACAGCCTTCCAGATGTAGCCCTAAAAACAGGTTCTGATCTCGCAATAATTGATTTGCTGGATACCCCTTTCGATTCAAGGGCTAATTTAAAGATTCAGGACAGAGCAGTGCATGTGGCCGAGCTTTTAGAGGCATTTTTAAATCTATAATGTCAAAATTTAAGCTTTAAACACGACTATTAATCTAGACATAAATATTTTTTAAAATTAATGATTGACTATTTTCTTATTATTTGAGTTAATTAATATAACGGGGTGTAAGAGCTTAATTTAACAATAAAGGTTTTACACCAAACAAAACTACCCTACACGCGCAAATTTCAATAAAGGAGGTCTCACATTATGCCAAGTCATCTTAATGTAGACACAAAGTATTGGACTCTCACAGACGAGATTCCAGCACCACCAGTTGAAAGAGACATCAAGTCATGGATTATCGGAAACCCTTCCGATCCTCTATGGGATATCGATGTTCTTCCTTTAACTTATTCAGATTCAAGATGGTCCGCATTTGTGCTTGATGTTGACGCAGCAACTAGACAAAGACTATGTCCAAACCCACCCCTTACAGTATGGGATGGCGACGACGCAGAACTTGTTGAGTACTGGTACGTACAACACAACAACACAATGTTAGGTCCATATTTAGAGTTCGGAGTAACTATCTCTGCTACTCATACAGACGCTAAAGGTAATACATGGAAAGCTGGTTACTATCCATATATGTATCTTACTTCTGATTCCGCGGTTGACGCAGGACGTGTTTTAGGTTTCCCTAAAAAAATGTCTTACATCCGTTGTACAGAACATGGCGGCGAAAAAGGAGACGATTTCTTCGGTTTTTCAATGACAAGAAATGGTTACCTAATGTGTGCACAACAAGGTAAATATGATGATGCACCAGTTAAACCACCATATTTTTATGGAAAAACAGACTGGGGTAAATTCAACATGAAAGTTATCACACGTCCTGACGTTGCAAGTTCAGAATGGCAGTTAACATATCTTCCATCTAAACTTCCACCTGCATTTAATGTAGAAGGACACAGGTTCCAAATCAAAAATGAGCTTACTAGAACAGCTTCTGGCGATGCCATTGACTGGTTCCAACAAGCTACACCATTTGATAACATGGGTGCAGAACTAAAAGTAAACGAAGTTAAAGGTTTAATTTCATTTACATTTGATTTAGTTATCCCTCCAGCTGAAGTAGCATGGTCAGAAACATACGAAAGACCTGCAAGCTATAGAGGATATGCAACACCATATCAGTATGGTTTAAGACAACAGTTCCCAATACACCAAGGTGCATAGGGATTAATTAAATTTAAAAATTTTTTCGGAGGAAAATAATCATGGGAAAACAAGCAAACGAATATAGCTATCCATGGCTCGAAGAAGGAGAAGTTCCACCATTACCACTTGATAGAGATAGAATTCATATTATCTCTCAGGGTGTAGCTGATCCAGTTTTCGACTATGATATCGTTCCTTTAACATACACAGAAAGTCGCTGGATGGCTTTTGTTGTTGAAGCTGACGAAGCTGCTTTAAAAGCAATCACACCTGATCCAATCGATCTTCATGATAACATCCTTGAATTCTGGTATGTAATTCATAGAAACACTATGTTAGGACCATACATGGAATTTGGTGTTACTGAATCCGCAACAGTAAGCGGTCAAGACGCTCAGGTATGGAAGGGTGGATATTATCCATATATGTACCTTTCAAACGACTCACCAATTTTCGCTGGTAGAGAGCCTTTCGGATTTCCAAAAAAAGCTGCATACATTGCTGCTTTTGAGCATGGAACAAATGACAACTATTTCAACATGACAATGGAAAGAAGAGGATATGTTCTTCATTCAGCAAACGGTCGTTATTCAGACAAACCAGTATCTGTTAAACCAACTTTCTACGGTAAAACAGACTGGGGTCGTTTAAACTATAGAATCACAACTCATCCAAGTGTTGCTTACAGTGACCACCAGGTTACACACCTTGGTTCTGAGTTACCACCACAGTTCGGTACAGGACACAGATTCCAATTAGATCCAAGTTCTGTTAGAACTGCTACTGGTGAAGACGTAAGATCATGGTATATGGCAGGAACACCTTTTGACTTCATGGGAGGTTCATTAGGTAACGTAACTGTTCATGGTTTAATTTCGTTCACATTTAACTTAATTATTCCACCAGCATCTATTGTATGGGAGAAAAGAGTTGAAAGAAATGATGACGATGTTGCAAAACATCTTCTGTTCTCAACTCCTTACAAATATACAATGAGACACAGATTCTTAACACCTTACTATCCTGGTGCTTAAGACTTTTGATCATTTGGGGGGACCTAGGTCCCCCTTCTTTCTTAAACCTTGAAAACATGATAAGTTATTTAGAATGAGAAAATCACAGCTATATATTAATGGCAAACTAATAAGTGCAAAAAAAACATATATTAGAGAAAATCCTGCTACTATGGAACCCCTACAGGAAGTTTCACTTGCTTCAAAAAAAGACATAGATAATGCATGCAGCTCAGCCTTAACCGCATTTGCAGTTTGGTCAAAAACCCCTCCTGTTGTTAGAGGTCAAATGATGTTCAAGATTGCAAACCTTATAAGAGAAAAAATTAATATTTTATCTCTAATAAATACCCAGGAGACAGGAAAGCCTATAAATGAAAGCACTTTAGTTGAACTTGGAGGTGTAATAAGGACCTTTGAGTACTATGCGGGCTTAGCTACTAAAATAAAAGGAAACTCACAAGTTATTAACCATGAGCTTCTTTCAATAACATTAAAAGAGCCTGTTGGCGTTGTGGGTCAAATTTTACCTTGGAACTTCCCATTGTTGCTAGCAGCCTGGAAGATTGCCCCTGCTTTAGCTGCAGGTTGTTGTATTGTTGTAAAACCCTCAGAGCTTACTCCTCATGGAACAATTGAATTAGCTAAAATTATTTCAGATTGTGGAGTTCCAAACGGTGTAGTTAATGTATGTCCTGGGAGTGGAGAAGATGCCGGGGATGCCCTTGTTAAAAATAATAAAATTTCAAAAATTTCTTTTACAGGTTCCTCACAAGTTGGTAAATTAATAGTCAGAAATAGTGCTGCAAATCTTACCAAACTTTCACTGGAACTAGGAGGTAAGGCGCCAAACATTGTATTTGATGACGCAAACTTATCATCTTGTATTGAGGCAAATCTACGAGGTGGATTCTTTAACCAAGGAGAGAATTGTACTGCTGTAACAAGACTTTTTATCCATAAAAAAATATATAATAAATTTTTAAAACTTTATGTAAAAAATATTTCTAAAATTAACCAAGAAGATCCAGAAAGCATGACCTCGCAAATGGGATCTTTAATCTCTAGTCAACACCTTAAGAAAGTTAAACAATGCGTTTCTAAAAGCTTAAGTCAAGGGGGGAAGCTCATTTATCAAGGGAAAATAAAAAAGAATTTAAAAGGATACTTTTATCCTCCTACTCTAATTGAAACATCTAGTTCTAAAAACATTTTATTTAAGGAAGAAGTTTTTGGCCCAGTTGTAGCAATAATAAAATTTGAAAATGAGAAAGAAGTGGTTGCAATGGCCAACGATACGAATTATGGTCTTGCCGGCGGAGTGTGGACTCAAGATATATCTAGAGCCTTAAGAGTTGCCTCCTCTATTGATGCAGGCTACCTGTGGGTTAATACATATGGTGGAATAATACCAGAGACCCCTTATGGTGGCTTTAAGCAAAGCGGGCTTGGAAAGGAGCTTGGCTCCGAAGGACTTGAAGAATATATTAGAACTAAAAATATTTCAATTTTTACAGGAAGCTCTTTACCAAGCTGGTATGGAAACAAATAACATTACTTTAGAATCTGTATATGACTCTATTTGGTCAGAATTAAAAGAAGGCGCTGCAAAGAGAAAGCATCCTTTCCATTTATGTTTTTTTTCCTCAATTTCTTTTCAAGACTCCGGAGCAGATTCCCGTATTATAATATTAAGAGATGTAAATGTTAACGATTTACTTTTAAGGAGTAACTGTGACACTAGGTCTAATAAAGCTGAAGATATCAGAAAAAATCCAAATACAACCCTTCTTTTTTATGACCAAGTTAAAAAGATTCAAATTAGAATTAAAGCAGAATCCGAGATTGTAGATAATCTAAGTGTTATCGAGCCTATATGGAGCGCCTCACAGGAAATAAGTAAAAGGTGTTATTATGCCCCTCAACCACCCTCCTCTACTTTGGACGAACCTTTTAGCAACCAGTTACTAGACTTAGATGATCAAAAGCTTGGTATTAACGTATTTGGTCTAATTGTAAGCAGGGCTCTAGAAATTGACTACTTATCTTTAAACTATGACGGCCATATAAGATGTCAT
>Ga0315322_10003239_pt1 | contig 12577 bp, 13 predicted proteins | sample M110021515metaG_FD_203461 | JGI IMG/M metagenome (GOLD analysis project Ga0315322, IMG submission 203461) | Ammonia-oxidizing marine archaeal communities from Monterey Bay, California, United States - M1 100m 21515 | ecosystem: Environmental > Aquatic > Marine > Intertidal zone | place: USA... | reverse complement strand
GTTACGGTTCGTGTTGCTTCCTACAATGTTGAGTTCAGTAGAAGTGCCACTCCTGAACAGATTGGTGACATGTTTAAACCCTATCAACTGGACATCATCGGTTTTAATGAAGCTCCAGATGGAGATTGGACTGCCCGGGTCGGCAAGGTGCTAGGGATGAAATATAGTTTTGTCGGTAAAATATCCTCGGCCAATCACAAGGATAAGTACAAGACGATTCTTAGTCGGACGCCTCTAGAAAATACTGAGGAACACAAACTCACGGGCCACGGCTGGAATCCTGCATCAGTTGTTAGAGCGACAACTCAGATTCAGGGTGTTTCCTTCGCGTTTTTATCACTACATATCTGTAAATCTGGAGCAAGTGATGGCCACGCATATAGCCTTGCCACCAAGGTTCTCCCGAAAGAGACAATGGCGCGGGTGATAGTGGTTGGAGATTACAACAACAAGATTGGTGATGCTGCCATGAAAACTGTCGAGGGTGCAGGATTCAGACCCATATGGAGTGATCTGAAGATCGATGTATCCAAGGAGTTCACATACAACGCCCAAAACCCAGAAAAGAATCACGGAGTGATTGATCACATATTGTATCACACCTTGGCTGGTGCCAAGGCAACGGATGGGGGGCTCATTGAACTAGAGACGCCCTTGTCTGACCACAAGCCGATCTGGGCGCAAATCGTCTTTCCTCGAGATCTCGAAGGAGTGCAGCAACCCCAGTAGTGCTGATTTTTTAGGCGTTCCGACAATTCGACACCCCCCTGGAACCCACTTTCGCCTTCAGCTCTAGGGGTGTAAACATTACATTAATATTTTCAGTTAACGCATACTTTTGCTATTCATCGATATGATATTAAAGACAAATAGATTTCCCGTGACCTTACTTGGCATATTCTTTGCCGTGAGCACTCTCAGTTCTTGGGCTGCTAAAGCACCCCTTAGTCCTGAAAAACTCCAGAAAGAGGCCAGTCATATCGTCTCTGGAAAGATCTTGGAGGTGACTGCAAAAGTCCAGAAATCGACCGTCGAAAAGGGGATAGGCCTTCACAGGGATCGAGTCTTTACGATCAAAATTCAAGTGAGATCAATTTCAAAAGGAGCTGGTGTTAAAGCGGGCGATCAAATCGATGTAATTGCTTGGCAGCCGTCCACTCGCATTCCTCCGATACCTGGATTGCAAGGACACGAATTAATTCCGGAAAAAGGAGATATTGCGACATTCCATCTACGGAGAAAAAAAGGAGGGGGATTCGAGCCTCTTTTGCCAAATGGGATTGCAGTGAGGAAGGGTGGGGACTGAGTGAGCTACATGAAATGAAAATCCTCATCCATCCTCTAATTCTATGAGTCAGTTTTACGATGTTTGGATGTGATCTTAAATTCGGAGAAGACGTTGAGCTCTCGGGTGCTGCGTTTGATGACAACTTGCGCCTCCGTAAGTTCAATTCTACATGATTACAGATCCCATTGATTGTTCTGGTAGATTCGCTCTCGTGTAAGTGTAGTTGAGGTGAACAAGGAAGACTTATGCAAAGCAACAGACTAGCATGCCTCGCGCTTATCGTGCTCGTGATGGGGGCCGGGCTCGCATCGCGGACATATCCTGTCAGTCATGTGTCAGAGTTTATTGCTGCTTATGCGGGTGACACCTTATGGGCATTGATGGTTTTTCTGGTTGTGGGATTGGGCTTCCCGAGATTGCGAACTTCCATTGTGGCTGCCGTGGCTATCGCTGTCGCCTTCACAGTCGAGACTAGCCAGTTGTATCAGAGTGATTGGATTAACCAGATCAGGGCAACCCGACCTGGGGCACTGCTTCTAGGGGTAGGATTCTTATGGTCTGATTTCGTTTGCTACACTGTTGGTATTTTGATCGGGTATACGGGAGAGTCTCTTTGCCTCAATCTTCGCGTTAACAAAAGCGTCAACAAGTCGGAGTAGACTTATAGTCAAACCTCACTAGGTTGGGTCGCTATTCCAAAAAATCTCATAATGAAAATTTACATTGGATTTCTGCTTATTCTTCTAGTCCCCATTCTAGAGGCGGGAATCACCGAGAAGGAGATTCAAAGCCCTGTAGAAGGAGTTCTAGTTAAGCACGTCTATCGAAATAGGGTCAAAATCTTGGAGGTGGTATAACCAACCAAGAATGCACCAGCCGTTTACGTCAATACGACTTATACGGTGATAGTAGATAATTTGGCTCTTTATAAATACCAGACTTCAAACTCAGGGGCTAGCTTTCAGCGTTTGAATTTTGGGAATATGAAACACGCCGTAAAACTCCACTCTTCTAGCAATGGCGTAATCGATAAGATCTTCGTCTACTCGTCAGATTTCAGGCTAACCTTCGAAGCATTCCATCTGAAAGAGGGGCGCTTGATTCCATTTTCGGAAAAGGAATTGTCTAAATATCGGATTCTTAGGAACGAGTGATTAGAAGGTCTGGTTTTCGGCGCAATGTTCGCAGCATGGCGGTCACTAAAAAATCAAGGGCGAAGCAAGAATCCCAAGAGATAATGGCCTCGCAGAGTTAAGGGCAGGACAGAGACCGATTCAACTCTACCACCCGAGATAATCTCTCAGGATTTCAAGGGCGGCGGCTTGATCGATGATGTCCTTTTGATGTTTCGCTTTTTTGCCAGCTTCCCGGAGCTTTTCGGACGCGGTTACCGTCGTAAAACGTTCGTCGAAAAAGGTTAAAGGAATTTCTTCGAGGTGTTCCCGAAGTTCTTCTCCAAATTTTCTGATCTTAGCAGAGGAGGTTCCTTCAGATCCATCCATGCGAAGGGGGAGGCCGAGCACAACCGCGGCGATCTTCCGCTCGTGAATTATTTCAAGAATACGGGGGATGGCCTCAGATTTTCGGCAGTCGATTGTTTCAACCGGGTGTGTGCCGATTCCAAACTCATCGGTCGCGGCGAGTCCAATGCGGGCGTCTCCGTGATCGATGGCGAGGATGGGGTGGGTCATTTGACGAGTCGCGCAATCGCGCTGATGGAACAAGCGATGAGGATGATACCTCAGAGAGCAAGAATATCCCGTTGGACGATAATACCCAAAGGCGTGATGAAAACTCCAAGCAAGCCAGTAAATAGAATGAGCTTGAAGACAGGTTCGGTTTTCGGATTCATCTTAGAGAAGATTTTCTGGGAGTTGATCGCTGAGTTTTTTTATGTCATCGGCCTGATGACGGTTTGCAATGAGAAGGGCGTCTTCGGTTTGGACAACGATGAGGTCGTCAACTCCAAGGAGGGCTATTCTCGCTTGTTTACGACCGTTGAAGATAATGTTGTTTTCGGATTCGATTTCAGTGATTTCATCATTGGTCTGATTATTGTCGCCCTGAGTATCTAGATATTTGGCGATAGAGATCCAAGAACCGACATCATCCCAATCAAAGGTCGCTTCGATGTTTAAAACGCGGGAAGCTTTTTCCATGAGAGCGTAGTCAATGGAGATTGGCGTGAGTGACGGGAACTTTTCGTCGATGGTTTGATGGATATCCGTTGAAGATCCGAGCTCCTCAATAAAATCGGCTAGCTCCGGAGTGTGCTGGCGGAGTTCGGCAGTGACAGTTTTGAGCGACCAAACAAACATACCGGCATTCCAAGCGAAGTTTCCTTGGCGGAGGAATTGTTCGGCGAGTTCCGGATTTGGTTTTTCACGAAACCGAGAGACTTCGAAGGGCTCGTGGGTGGTGTTGAATTCCAGCTTTGCCGGAGAGCCTCGCTCAATGTAACCGTAGGAAGGGCAGGGCCAAGTGGGTTTGATTCCAATGGTAACAAGGGCGTTGGTTTGCGATGCGATCGAGAGACTGTCTCCAAGGACGGATTGAAACGCTTTAGTGTCGTTAATGAGTTGATCCGAAGGGAGAACCACCATGGTCGCTTCCGGATCGCGGGCGGCGACAAGACCGATGCCGAGGGCAACGGCTGGCGCAGTGTCCCGTTTAGCGGGTTCGGCAAAGATATTTTCGGGAGGCAGCATGTGAGCAACCTTGCGGACTTCCGTCTCTTGAAGTGCGTTAGTGAGAATGAGAATGTTCTCGGAGGGGATGAGGCCTCGCAGACGCGTGATGGTTTGATCGAGCAGGGTGGTGTCGTCAAAAAGATTGAGAAGCTGCTTCGGTTTGGCATTACGGCTCAGGGGCCAGAAGCGAGTGCCGCTTCCGCCGGCAAGAATTAAAGCGTAGTGTTTACTCATCTAAAGTCGATTCAACAGGGAGGCGACCTACTTGTCAAAACGTGCCGACCTACGTTTTTAATTTGGGATGTGGATATTTTTGCGGTAGCATTCAATTATGAATGACATTTACGAGGAGCGCGATTGGGTGGACACTACGGCCGCTTTTGCTCCCGCAGTGCTTGGTGCGGCGGCTGGAATTCTGGTTTCTGAGGCGATGAGCTCTCGAGCTCGTCGGCCAATTGGACTCTCGCTTGCATGTATTGGTCTTGCTGCTTTAACACCGATGCTCGTTGAAACGGCGATGAAAAAAGTCCGTGGGCCGGGCACAAAGCGCGGGTCATTACGAACCCTCCAAGGGATTCGTGACCACGGATTACAGGCTTGTGAAATCAAACATGTCGAGGACGAGCTTAGTGAGGAACTTGGAGTGGGTTAGTCCGGGCTCAGCGTAACACTTAATCCACGAATCACTTCTTCAAAGCCCTCTTGAAAGGGGGTTTTCGATTGCCATCCTAGATCTTCCATAGACCGTGTTACATCGACCGCATATCTTGCGTCGTGCCCGGGTCTGTCCTCAATATGGGCGATGAGACTTTCAGGCTTATTTAGATTTTGCAAGACAGTGCGCGCGATTTCAATATTGGTGCGTTCGCAATTCGCTCCTAAATTATAGATACGATTTGTCCCCCCTTTTTCGAAGACACTTATAAGACCACGTGCGGTGTCATCGACATGAATCCAGTCGCGGATTTGTTTCCCCGAGCCATAGATAGGGAGGGCTTCGTCTCGAAGAGCATGGTGAACTAAGGTTGGGATAAGTTTTTCGGAGTGCTGTCGCGGACCGTAATTGTTCGAACACCTCGCGATCACAACTTCTTGTCCAAAGGTCGTGTGAGCAGCCTGCACGATGAGATCTGTACTCGCTTTGCTTGCGGAGTATGGTGAGGAGGGTTTAAGCGGAAAGGATTCATCAGCCTTTGTCGGAGCTACAATTGGTCCATAAACCTCATCGGTCGAACACTGGAGAAACGCCACTCCATGATGTCTTGCGACGTCCAAAAGCGAGAATGTGCCGTTAATGTTTGTGGTGATAAATTTGGCAGGGTTTTCAATCGATTGATCGACATGGGACTCGGCGGCCAGATGCATGATCCCGCTGCATCTAAATTTCTCGATAAGTTCTGAGGCGAGTGCCTCGTCGCCAATATCACCTTCGATAATGTTGAGGCGTGGGTCTTGGTCGGGGCCTATCAAATTGGCCCGATTGCCGGCATAAGTGAGGGAATCGAGAATGACGAGGTGCTCGAGATGAGGTTGCTTTAGGAGAGCGCGGGTTAGTGCTGAACCAATAAAGCCAGCACCGCCAGTGAGGAGGATGGATCTCAGCGAGCGCACGCCACCTAGTTATCGGATATTTTTTTTTGTGAAAGGGAAACATTCTTAATGGATTGCGAATGGTATTGACTGGAAGGTTCCACTATGCTCAGTTTTAAGCGTTATGAACTTTGCAAAACTTCTGACGCTTGGGGCTATAGCTTTTACAGCTTTGTCTTGTGGATCCCTCAAGAAATTCAACTGGTCTTTGAGTGATAGTGGCTTCGATCCTTTGAGCAGCCCTGGTTCGTCGTCGGCAGAGACTTCGCCCGAAACTCCGACTTACAAGCGAGGGCAATGGGTGGAGACTTCGATGCCGAATGCGACCTTCTTTAAAGCTTTCCCCAAAGGAAGCGCAGTCGCTGATAAAGTTTTGGCGGTTGCGACTCCTATGAAAGTGGTTTCAAGCAGGGAGACTTATTTGAAGGTAGAGTTGGATTCGGGTGATGTGGGATATGTTCCCGAAATCATGGTCGCTGAACGATCCTCCGCAGGGGGAGAGCAACCGGGCATTAGAGCCCCCGATTATCGTCCAGTTCCTTCGCCGGTTGAGCCTGGAAGCATTCCTTTCGGAATTGCTCCACCTCCCGAAGTGCCGGGACTCGGCGCTGAGGATGTTTCAGCGTCTCCGGTTCCCTCTACAAATTCTCCTGATTCGCCGGAGGAGGGAAATCGACCAAATATCCCTGGTGTGGCCCCTCCACCAGAGGTTCCTGGGATTACCGATCCAACGACGGTGGATTAATTCTGATTCTTTTAGAAGACCGACTAAGGAATGTTCCGATGGTCGGTTTTTTGCTTTATGGTTTCCGTTTCGAATTGATGATCATCATTGATGGCGGAACTATTGAATTCTCTGATTACTCTTGGGCTCCTCGTGCTTCTTCAAGCCGTTCTTGGCTTCGACAACCTTCTTTACATTTCTCTGGAGTCGCAACGTGCCCCTGAGGCTGATCAAAGCCGGGTTCGTAAGCTGGGTATCATGATCGCAGTAGGATTGAGAATCGTTCTCTTATTCATCCTTATTCATCTCGTCGAATTGTTACAGGACCCATTCTTAGAACTCACAGATGGGGGCTGGGTTGAGGGTTCTATCAATTTTCACAGTCTGATCGTCTTATTCGGTGGAGCCTTTATTCTCTATACGGCGACTAAGGAAATTGCGCATATGATGTCTTTGGAAGACGAGGAACATGCGGTCGATCGTAAACCCTCGTCTTCGAAGAAGGTTATCGGATTGATTGTTTTTATGAACGTGATCTTCTCCTTCGATTCGATACTGAGTGCGATGGCTCTTGCCAGTAAGAAAGGAGCTGATGGCAGCCACGAAGGTTACCAACTGGGAGTGATGATTACGGCGATATTGATCGGTGGGGCTATTATGGTGCTCCTAGCTGATCGGGTTACGGAGTTCTTGAGGCGTAATAGGATGTATGAAGTTCTGGGGCTGTTTGTTTTATTTGTGGTTGGGATTATGTTGCTGACGGAAGGAGCACATCTCGCTCATTTGACGATCTTCGGTAATGAAATTCATGCGATGACCAAGACAACCTTTTACTTCGTGATTGGGGTGCTTCTATTAACTGATATTGTGCAAGGTCGCTATCACAAGAAATTGAGCGCTGAGAAACTTCGCAAAGAGAAAACTCTTCATTCATGAATCCGACCCGCCGTCATTTTCTTTCAGGGGCAGCTGCTTGGATGTCTGCTCCAGCTTGTGTTGCTGGGCAGCGATCTATCAAAACGATTTCTCTATTTCACACTACTGATCTGCATGGCCATATTCTGCCAAGCAAGACTTACGATGGCATTGGTAACGTCGGAGGGCTAGCCCGCTGTGCGACCCAGATTCGGAAGTGGCGAAAGGAATGCCCGGATCACTTGCTCTTTGATATTGGCGACATCTATCAGGGTACGATTGCTGGCTACCAGACCGAAGGAAAGGTCATGATCGATAGTTTCAATAAGATGGGCTATGATGGGTGGGTTCTCGGTAATCACGAGTTTGACTGGGGTCTAGATATTGTTGAGTCTGCCATCAAGAGATCGGAGATGCCGGTCATTACCGGCAATGTCACGGTTGAGGGAAAGAAGGCAGGTGGAATCGAGGGTAGCGCCTTCTCCAGACTTGCTCCATGGATCGTCAAGGAGGCCGGGGGCTTCCGGATCGGATTGGTGGGGCTGACCACTCCAGGAATTCCTTACTGGTCGCGCCCCGAGCTTCTAAAGGGATTTGGCGTGTTTGACCCCATCGAATCACTCAAGAAGAGCGTCAAGGAACTTGGTGCGGAAAAGGTGGATGCAATTGTGGTGCTGGGTCATATGGGATGGAAGAGGGCCGATGATTTTGCAAATCCGATCCAAGAGATGCTGAAACAGGTATCTGGGATTGATGTTTATATCGGTGGTCATTCTCACCAAGATCGACCGGCTTGGTATTGGTCAAACGTGCTTTGCACACAGGCGAACTACTATGGAATTAACTGTGGTCGGGTGGATCTTAGTTTTGATCTGGAATCGCGAAAGCTTGTGAAACGAAATGCTTGGACTGTCCTTATGGATGATCGCTTCGCCCTCGATCCGGTGATTGTTGAATCTACCAAAACGATCGTGGAAAATGCTGAAGAGCGTCGTCAGACTGTGATTGGCGAGGTCAGTGAGAAGATTTCAGCCAGAGGTAAAAGTAGCCCGTTTTGGCAGTTGATTTGCACCGCTTTCATGAAGACGGCAGAAAAACAAAAGATCTTTTCCGAGGGAGTTTTTCATGGAACGTTTGGGAATCCAGATGTCGATCCCGGAGTTAAAACAATAGAAGACGCATGGCAGTGGATTCCTTACGAGAACTGGTTGGTCCATGCGCGAATTACGGGCGCCCAGATTCGTGTCATCATGGCTGAATCGAAGGAGGATCGTTATTCGGATCGCAACTTGTTTGGTTTGGATTCTGCGGATTTACAGTCTGATAAGAGGTATGGTATTCTATTCAACAGCTATGACAGTCAGTCAGGTGGCCGACGTTTGATGATGCTGCGGACGATCTTGGCGGAGCCTGCCAGTGAGACTAGATTGATCCCGGTGAATACTAGAGAATCGGTGATCGATTATTTCGCGGATAATTACGAAGTGAAGTAGTTTACTTTCCGGCTACAAGAGTGCGGGAAACTTCAAAGTCCTCTTCGAGGACGACTAAGTCTGCATGAAAGCCGGGCTCGATTTTTCCGGTGTTTGGAAGCCCGAGCGAGGTTGCTTGGTTCCAGGAAGTGGTAGCAACAATTTCGGACAAGGGTTCGCCCGTGATTTCATGGATAAGCTTGAGCCCGCGGTTATATCGCAGGGTCGATCCGGCGAGTGCCCCATTACTTTTGAGCCGGGTGATACCATTTTTTATTTCAACCTCAAGCCCTCCAAGAGATGTGTCGCCATCGGACTGCCAAGAGGAGGAGACAGAGTCGGTGATTAGCATGATATTCTCGCGAGGCACCCGGGCAAAGATGAGCTCAAGCATTTCGGGGGCGAGGTGAATACCGTCCGCAATCAGTTCGAGCCGCAGGGAGTCTTCGAGAAGACCGGCTCCTACAACTCCGATTTCACGATGATGTAAACCGGTCATGGCATTACCAAAATGGGTAAGGTGCTTTAGCCCGTGGCCGGTCGCAGCCATTACGGTGGCGTAGTCGGATTTAGTATGGGCTGCCGAGGGCGTGATACCCATCTCTGATGCCTCGCGGATCATATTGAAAGCCCCCGGGATTTCAGGAGCGAGAGAGAGGATGAGTGCGGGAAAGATTTGATGAAGTTCCCGAAGCTCGTTGAGATCAGGTGGGCGAACAAATTGGGGGTTTTGCGCTCCTGCTTGCTCGCGGTTGATGAAAGGGCCTTCAAGGTGAATGCCTGGGATATTCAAGGGAGCCGAGGCGGCCCAATCTCCAATCGTGCGGACGATTTCGACGAGCTTTTCCTGCGGCTGTGTAAGGGTGGTGGGGAGCCAAGTTGTGACCCCTTCCCTGAGTTTGGTTTGCGCAATGTGCTCCAAGCCCTCGCGGGAGGCGTCACACACATCTGCACCATCTGCGCCGTGGCTATGGATATCGATGAATCCGGGCAGCAACATCTTTCCTTCCAGATCAAGATCCCCTGAAGTGTGATTGGCGACTTCTGTGATTTTACCGTTTTCGATCAAAACGCTGGCACCTTCGCGGTCAAGGCCGGGTGAAATGATACGGGCGTTTGTGAGAAGCATTAGTCTAGAAGAAGGTTCCAGGATTTCCTGAGATAGTTGAGACCGGAGAGAAGAGTCAAGGCTAGAGCTCCGTATAGAAAGCCTAGAAAGAGCCAGTCGTTCGGTGAAGTCAGGTTTTTCAGGAAGAGGAGAAATCCTTCGTGAGGGGAGGATGAATCAAGAATGAGCCAGAGAAGGCATGTGATGCCCAAGGCAAGTTGCAAAGTGGTTTTCCATTTGCCGAGGTTGTCTGCTGCAATGATTTTCCCCTTATCTGCGGCAATTTGGCGGAGTCCGGTTACGAGGAATTCCCGGCCGATGATCACGCAAGTGACCCAGACCGGGCAGAGGCCTTTGCTCGTGAAGAAAACAAAGGCGGAAGCAACGAGAATCTTGTCCGCTAGGGGGTCAAGTAATTTGCCGAGCGACGTGACGAGGTTCATCTTCCGAGCGAGGTATCCGTCAAGCCAATCTGAGATGGTTGCTATGAGAAAAGTGATCAAGGCAACCATGAGTGCTGCCGTGCCTCCCCAGCTGGCGCTTACGACAAAAATTGCCGTTAAAACGAGGCGAGCGAAGGTAATTGAATTTGGGAGATTCACGTGGTGGCGGTATTGTGACGCAGCGATTGCAAGGAGACAACCTTTTGCGAACTTGAGTGGGTGATTTGACAAGAATGCGGCTCCTGAGCTATTTATTGACGCGTGAAGAACGCGTTAAAAAAGGTTTTTAAATCGAGGGGCTTGACCTTGTTGCTTCCGATTGTGGTCATCAGTTGCGCGGCGCCAGCCGCCTACAATGCGGATACAGGTAAAGTTTCCATTCGTCCGGCCTCCTCAAGCTTGATTCAGCAGGGGGCTGCGGTTTTTGAAAACTATAAAAGGACCAAGGCTATTTCACGAGATCCGAGCGCGCGCGAGAAGGTGAATCGGGTCGCAAATCGTCTCAAGCCTGTGATTAATCTGCCTGGTGTGCGCTGGGAATTTGAGGTGTTTAAAGATTCATCTGCCAATGCCTTCGCCCTCCCAGGGGGGAAAGTGGGCGTCAATACGGGTCTTTTAAAGATCGCTCAGACCGATGGCCAGCTTGCTGCAGTGGTCGCCCATGAGATGGCTCACGTGACTTCAAACCATGCTCAATCGAGGCTTCAGCGGAATCAAACCATCGCGCTGGGTGGGGCACTTCTCGGGGCAGTTCTGAGCGGTGATGAAAATAGCCAGAAACTTGGCCAGTGGGCTCATAAAGGAGGGGAAATTGCCTTTGGACTGACTTTTTCGCGGTCGCAAGAGCTGGAGGCTGACCGGATTGGGTCCCTTTTTATGGCGCGCGCCGGTTATGACCCGGTTGAGGCCATCACTTTTTGGCAAAGAATGGGAGCAAGCCACGAAAATCGGACTCCGGAGCTCTTGAGCACCCACCCGGTGAGCAAAACTCGCATTCAGAAGTTACGGGAATTTCTGCCGACCGCCCAGTCCCAGCGCCGCTAGGAAAACTCATGAGATTTGTAAGAGGCTTCTTTTGGTTGGTTCTCATTTTGCAATTGGCACATGCGAAGGGTTCGGCAGACTTGATTGTCTGCGGGATGGAGAAGGTTTTTATAATCTCGGCTGAAGGGGGAGAGAACCCTCGTTGGGAATGGACAGCAGAACTTTCAGCTGAAATCCCAGAATCAATGCGGGCGGCCTTTGCGACGACTGATGATTGTAAACCTTATCGAGGACATTTGTTGATCACTTCTTCGAGCGGTGGAGTCGCTCTCGTTGAGAGAGAGACGAGGAAGTGTTCTTTTTTCACCAAGGTCCGAAATGCGCACAGTGCTTGTCTTGTACCTGGAAATTTGGTTGCGGTGGCTTCCAGTTTTGGAGGAGATCAGTTGGTGATTTTTGGTTTGGGAAAATCGGGATCACAGGTTGCCCCGGAAATGAGGCTCCCGCTCTATGGAGCTCATGGAGTTGAGTGGGATTGGCGGAGGGAATGCCTCTGGGCTCTCGGCACCCAGGTTTTGCTCAAGATTGAAATAAATGATGCTAAGGCAGTCGTGGTTGAAGAATTCAAACTCCCCACTTCTGGCGGGCACGATCTTACGTGGTGGAGTGCGAGTGAGTTGGTCTTGTCGGTCGATCGCCATTGCTATTTGTTCTCGGTCACCGAGAATAAATTCAATCGATTCCTTCCGTTAGCTGATGAGGTGAAGGTGAAGTCTATTCATCGGAGCAGGAAAACTGGGAAGCTGGTTTGGCACAGGGGTGCTAAAGAAACTTGGTGGAGTGATACCATTCGTTTTGCTCAACCTAAGGAGAACCGTGCTCTTGAAGGCGAGAGGATTTACAAAGTTCGTTGGGATGAGCCACGGGTGAGACCACTTGAGAGTTCGGAGATTATCGATCCATCCGTGCAGCCCCAACGGGGTATTTCGGGAAATGGGGGATATGTGGAACGAAGCCGTATTATTGTGGATTTGGATGGAGATGGGATGGAAGATACCTTGCTTTCAGGCGGTCCCGAGGAGTTCGGAACAATGGGAGGACCATGGTCGGTTTTATTGCGCCGGGAAGAGGGGTTTGCGAGAGTCGGTGAAGTTTGGGCTCATCCAGCGGCAATCTCATTTGAAGAAGATCAGAGTAGGATTTCTAAAGATTTTAAAACCCGTCGATACACCAGGATCTGGGCCTATCTTAAATCAAGCGGCCGAGTTGGATCCTTTGGCTATTATCGAGTGGGAGATTCTGTCGTCGATGAATTGCAAGGGGTCGAGATTTACCCCGGAGATGATGGGACCAGTCTTGGGAA
>Ga0315322_10003238_pt1 | contig 12578 bp, 8 predicted proteins | sample M110021515metaG_FD_203461 | JGI IMG/M metagenome (GOLD analysis project Ga0315322, IMG submission 203461) | Ammonia-oxidizing marine archaeal communities from Monterey Bay, California, United States - M1 100m 21515 | ecosystem: Environmental > Aquatic > Marine > Intertidal zone | place: USA... | reverse complement strand
AGTGGATGAACAACAATCGCAGTGTTGCGGATTCCATCGTTGCAAGGATCATCGCCGCTGCTCGGGCACGTGCCGCCTCACGAGCAGCATCGGCAGCTGTGTCAAGAAAAGGTGGTGCCAAACGCACTCTGCTGCCAGGGAAACTCAGTGATTGTGTTTCCGGTGGAAAGGGAGATTCCGAGATCTTCATCGTGGAAGGTGATTCAGCGGGAGGCAGTGCCAAGCAGGGACGCAATCGTAATTATCAGGCGATTCTTCCGCTGCGTGGAAAGGTCCTGAACACTGAAAGTGCAACGCTCAAGAAGATCCTCGAGAACAAAGAAATTCAGGACCTCGTTGCAGCTCTCGGCTGCGGAATCGGGGCTAGTCTGAATCTCGCGGATTTACGATACGAGCGAGTGATCCTGTTGGCCGATGCCGATTCGGACGGACATCACATCACGACTTTGCTGCTCACCTTTTTCTATCGTCATATGCCCGCTTTGATTGCTGCGGGGCGACTGTACATCGGTGTTCCGCCGCTCTATCGAATTGATTTGGGTAAGGAAACTTTTTGGGCAGCTGATGAAGCTGCCCGAGAGGAGGTGATGCAGCAGTACACCGGGCGGGCCAAGCCAGAAATCACTCGCTTCAAAGGACTGGGTGAAATGATGCCCAAGGTGCTGTGGGATACTACGTTGAATCCGGAAAAACGCCGAATTCAGAAAGTAGAAATTGATGATCAATTAGAAACAGATCGAATTATCAGCGACTTGATGGGGCGTGATGCCTCAGCGAGATTCCGCTTTATCATGGACCGTGCAGAGGATGCTGAGGCGATCGACGTCTAAGCAGTCGGCCGTGTTCACATCTGTTCACGCCGCCCTGTTAAGGAGTTTGGGCGGACCGTTCGCCTGGCATTTCGTAGACTTACCGTATGCCGTGGCCAGTACAAGTTGCCCGCTGGATTGTATTCTGCCCTGCTTCCCCTTCATTGAGGATCCGTTGGGCGACTACGGTCAACGTCATTCTTTTTGGGTGGTGCATTCACGCTCTGGCCAACGGTGTAGGCCAGACGACCCATCATTCCGAAGTACGTGAATGTGGTGAAGATGGTAAGAGTGATGGAGGCCACGATGCCCAAACTTCCTGCCATTGACCAAGCCATGGCAATGAAAAGAAACAGTGCGGTGAAGAGCAGGCCGGACGAAAAGTAAAAACCGCCCCACTCTTCTTGGCACTTCGAAACACTGCGGGCAAGCTCAGGTGAGAACGGTGTAAAGACGCTTCCCATATCGAGCATGGACAGCAGGATGAAAGGCAATAGGAGATAAATCGAAAACATGACGAGTGCGATCCCTAACAGGCCTGTAGAATTTGTGAGATAACAAATTGTCCACATGGGAATGGCAACCAAGCCAGCCGCGCTCAACACCAAGGCTACTTGGTCGAGCCATTGGAAAATGTCCATGCTGGGCCAATCTTCAACGTGCTCATTGTCATTGGCGACTGACAGTAAAATTGCAAAAGCACAACTGACGGTTATTGCACCCAGTAGAAGGCCGCCGACCATCATCCCGACGGTCAGAAGCAATTGCAGCGATTCCTGCTCGATCGAAAGTAGCAAAGCGGTTGGGATCGCGGCAGCCACTGACAGGACGACCCAGTGCATGATGACACCGGGGTCCTTGAAAATACCAAATACGGTTTTGGTCCATTCCAGAACATTTGGGGTGTCCTCATAGATCGGCGGCGATGCGTCTTCCTCTTCCCGAGAGGCCTCGGCCAGCAGCGCATCAGCCGACTTTTTAAAGGGGTCCGCTGTGCTTTTTGCCTCCGAAGTGTTTTGACCAAGACTGAACGTTTCGGCGTTTGCGATGTCAATTTCCGTTTTCTTCCGGATCTTGGGAGCCTTGGGAATAATGATGTCGGAGTAACAGTCACTGCACTTGACCGTCTTACCGCTGTTGACTGCCTTTGCGTACATGATGGTTCCGCATGTTTTGCACGTCACACGAAACTCAGATTCGTATTCAACGGGGGCAGCTTGCGGAGCGGCAGAAGGATTGGGATCGCTGCCCATGGTTGTTGCGGAAGCCCCCAATGCTCGAATTGCATCTAATGCATTCTTGTTGACAGGTGGCGTGGGATCCGACGCTGGCATGGAGGTGTCGGTGAATTGGGCAAGCAGTTGTTCCTCTGCGGCTGAAATGTCAGGACCGAGGTTTTTTGCACTCGATTGTGATGCAACGCCACCAGCATTGGGATGATTCGCTGCAGCGGCATCAGGCGTCTCTATGGGAGGCAGTGACGATTCAGAGAAAAAGGATTCGTCATCATCAGGCAACGGGGCATCATTTTGTGGCTTCGTTGCCGAAGGAACTGTTGAGCTAGGTGGTTTGGAATGGGGGGACGTTGGGCCTTCTGGTGATGGGGTTGCTGGTGCAGGCGAGTCGCTCAGCGTTAGCCAATCATCCTCATCTTCCTTGTTGTTGCTGTCGGCAGCGATTCCTGGGGCAAGGAAGTTCTGCTCGCAGTGAGGGCATTTAACGCGTTTTCCCGCTGCACTGTCAGTAATTGATACTGAACCGTTGCATCGGGGACATTGGAGCGATTTCGGCACGGCGATCCCCGGGAGACATGTCAGAATCGTGACAAGAGAAGACTAATCGAAAGCCACATTCTATCCAACAACTTGGTGATGACGGCAGTCGCCTAATGGATGATCGGAAAAAAGTTTTCGATCGTGGCTGATCTACCGATCAGGATGATTGTTTGGCAGGGATGTGTGCCTGGTTTTCTTGCTTTCAGGATCTGCCGTCATTTGTGATCCAGACTTTTGCTTACTGAATGTGCTGCTGAAGGAATTTTTCCAACTCCCACATCGTCCATTGGAAATATTGATTTCTTTCCCTGCCGTAGTTGAAGAACCCATGCCCAGCTTCAGGGTATTCGATAAAGCGGGACTTTCCGCCGACAGCGGTAAGACGCTTCTGGAAGTCACGGATTAGCTTGGGAGGAATCAATGAGTCCTCGGAACCGCTGAGAATGAGCATGGGTGGCAGGCCTGGCCGAAGATGGTGAGCAGGTGAAAAGTCGCGAGGTTCGATGCCTGCTTGTAAGCACTTCTTGCGACCATTGGACCAGCCGTCAACCAAGTCAATCACAGGGTTGAATAGGATCAGCCCTGCTGGTTCTGGTTGGTCGAAACCGTTTCCGGTGACGTCAATGGTTCGTGATGCCAGTGAAAGGTGCCCACCAGCGGATCCTCCAGAAATGAAAATTTGATTTGCGTCAATGTGATGTTCGTCTGCATGATCGATGATCCATCGATAGGCCAGCCTTGCGTCGGCAAGAGTGTCTCGGGGAGTCAGGTTTTTTACAGGACTTCGGAAATGAATGGAGACTGCGTTAAATCCGCGTCGTTGCAGATAAAGGCATTGTGCGGCTAGTGATTCGGGGGCACCTCCCCAGCCCCCACCATGAATGAAAAAAACGCACGGACGCTTTTCATCCTCAGCAATCTCAAGTGGATTGAAAATCCAAAGACGCTGTTGGGGAATGTTGTGGTCACCGTAGGAAAAATCTTTTCCGGTCGCCAGCATGCGGCGAGTCACTTCACTGGTTTCCTGTTTGTTGGCGGGGAGGTAGAGCAGGTCAAATTCAGGCTCTCCGTAGGCATTTACCAACTCGGGCTCTTGGGCGTTGCCGAGGTTTTTTTCAATGTACGCAGCTAAGTCCTGTTGTGCCTTCGTTTCCGCCTTGTTCATCTGCAGCGGGTTGACTTCGATTTCTTCGAGTGGTTTATCCGTTAGCCGAAACAGTCGGCCATTCCGGTAGAGCTTGAAATCCTTGTTCAACGCAAACACTTCACGACGAAATCTCTCCTTGTCCCAGCCCGGACGTGAGTCGTACCAGAAGAAAGCTGAATCCCGCTTTGGGCCTGGTTGGTCAAACAGGCGATGCGCGAAGCTGATGCCATCGGTAACAGATTGCTCTGGCAGATCTCGTTCCGCCAATTCCATCAATGTGGGAAGGAAATCGGAAGCATCGACAAGGTCATGGTCTGTACCGGGTTTGATTTTTTTGGGCCAGTAGGCAATCAATGGGACATGGATACCCGTCTGTCGAGTGCTCGCTTTTCCACCTTGAATCTGTCTGCCATCTTGCATTTGGGAGACAACTTTGGCGTGGGTGCCATTGTCACTGTAGAAAAGTACGATCGTGTTATCCAGTAAGTTTTTGGCCTCCAGTTTGTCGATGAGTGATCCAACTGACTTATCCATGTATTGGATCATGTCCACAATGTACTCAGACGCCTCGGGTTGCTCGCTGTTAGGGTTCCACCCAGAAGTGTCTGGGGTTGGGACAAAAGGCCAGTGCGGCAAAGCCATTGGATAGTAGGCAAAGGTCGGTTTGTCTTTGGTGGCATCAAAGAAGTCAACGATTTGATCGACCCAGATATCTTCGCCGAATTGTCCTTGATAGGTTTTCAGCTCTCCCTCTGAGCCAGCTGCACCTTCAAGCATGGTGGGGTTTGTGTAGCGGGATCCTTTGGCTTCCGTGTGGAGAGCATGAAAGAGTGAGTAACGGTCAAAACCTGCATCCTTGGCATGCATCCCAGTTCCACGTCGGTTGGACGCACCTGGCAGATCAGGTGGATCATAGGATTGCAACTGCCACTTCCCGAAGATCCCCGTCGTGTAACCCGAATCTTTCAAGTAATGACCGAATGTTTTCTGGTTGGGATCAAGGATTCCAAAGTACTTCCAGTTCCGGTGGTTGTACTGTCCCGTCATGATTTCAACACGAGTCGGGGTGCATAACGGTTGCGAGTAGGCGCGAGTAAATCGAAGACCGGCAGTGGCCATTCGATCCAAGTTGGGTGTTTTGTAGGAGACGCCGCCGTAGCAGCCCAGTCCTTCAATCCCGACATCGTCCGCCATGATCAGCAAAATGTTGGGTCGTTCCCCAGACAGTGACGGTGAACTCGAAAAAGCTGGGAAAAACACGGGAAGCAGGAGGATGAGGCGTCTAAACATCTGGATTTCACGGCTGGAAAAAGGGGGAGAGGGCTGCGAACGTCATTCTAGCTCAGTTTGTCTTTCTCTTTGGCAGAGTGTTCCGAGGTATTGTGTTTTCCTGCATTTCGATAGATTGTGGGTCGGATTCATCATTTCTCCCACCAATCAACCCGTTTTCCATGCTTGTATCTCTGAAATGGCTTACGAAGTACGTTGACCTGCCGATGAGTCACGAAGAATTGGCTCAACGCCTCAGCCTGTCCGGACTGAATCACGAGGGCACCGATCTCATCAATGAGGATGTGGTGATTGACCTCGAAGTGACAAGCAATCGTGGTGATTGTTTGGGACACATTGGCGTCGCACGTGAAGTAGGTGTGTTGTATGGGCTGCCGACGTGCAAGCCTCAGCCAAGCCTGAAGTGTTCGGAGCAGAAGATTGAGTCCTTGCTGACCGTTGAAAACCAGTTTGAAGAAGCTTGTCCACGGTATACCGCTCGGGTAATTCAGGGAGTTAAGGTTGGAGCCAGTCCGGACTGGTTAGTTGAAGCACTGCAGTCAGTTTTTTGGAAACGCAAACTCGATGGCAGTATCGAGCAGTATCAGAGTATCAACAACGTCGTCGATGCGACCAATTATGTATTGATGGAGTGCGGCCAGCCTCTACATGCTTTTGATTATGCCAAGGTCGACGGTTCGCAGATCATTGTCAGGGCGGGGCACAAAGGCGAGAAGATCGATGCGATTGATCATCGTCAGTACGAGTTGGACGAGACAACTTGCGTCATTGCTGATGCGAAGCAAGCCTCCGCTGTGGCCGGCGTCATGGGCGGAGCAGTATCAGAGGTGAGTGATTCAACGCGTGATCTGGTGATTGAGTCTGCCGTCTTCACGCCGCTGTCGGTGAGACGCACTGCAAGAAGATTGAAGTTGCATAGCCCGTCATCCTACCGATTCGAACGGAAAGTGGATCCGCTGGGTGTCGAGTGGGCCAGTCAACGAGTGTGTGAAATGATCGTCGACCTTGCGGGTGGGGAGGTTGTCAGTGGAGTCATTGACACCGCAGCAGACATCAAACCGCGCCAACCTGTTGTGTTGAGATCAAGTCAGTTGGAGCGAATTCTGGGGATCAACATTGATACTGAGGAGGTGACACGAATCCTTGTTGCACTTGGATGTGAAGCCCAAGCAGGTGATCTTGATTCGACGTCCGGGAAATTGTACACGCCGCCCACTTGGCGGCATGATTTGACACGTGAAGCTGACTTGATTGAAGAAGTCGCACGTATTCACGGCTATGAAAAAATTCCTGAGGATGCCCCGATCCCAGTGGCACCCAGTTCCAAGCGGGATTTTGATACTGCGATGGAACGTATTCGTCAGGTGATGACCGCAGCAGGTCTTAGCGAAGCGATGACACCGAGTATCGTTACACAAAGACTTGATGAATCCCTGAGCCCATGGACAGATCGTCCTGCTTTGGAAAGTGAAACACCGATGCTAAAGGGAGCACGACGGCTTCGCCGAACCCTGCTGCCGAGCTTGGTCGAAGGTCGGGCTAAGAACTGGGCTGCGGCTAGCTTGGAGGCTGACCTGTTCGAAATCGCTCATATCTATCTGCCCAGCGATGCCGATAGTGCGTTGCCTGCCGAGCAGTACTCGTTGGGGCTCATTGCCGGTCGTGAATTTTTTGAATTCAAGGGCGTTGTTGAAACGTTGTGTCTGCGTTTGGGGATCGAGCACTCGCTACAGGTGTCAGTCGTGGAACGTGCTGGATTTGTGCCGGGGCAATGTGTTCAATTAGTTCTGGACGAAACTGCTGTCGGTTATTTGGGCACCGTTGATGAAAAGACACTCAAGCAGTGGAAGATATCTGGCCCGGTCGTGGTCGCTGAACTTGATTTGCCACAATTGCTCGAGAAATCACAACTTGTGCCGCAGCAAAAATCTGTCAGCCCTTTTCCGTCGATTCAGCGAGATTTGAATTTTGTCGTTGCTGAGTCAGTTCGGTGGAGTGACATGGAGCATGTTGTTCGTGCCGCGGTTGGATCTGAGCTTGCCGGAGTGACTTATCGCGAAACCTACCGGGACGCAAAGAAAGATGGCAAGGATCGCAAACGCGTTCTGATGAGTGTGGAACTGCAAAGTCACGAAGCGACTTTGAGTGGACAGCAAGCTGATGACTTGGTGGGGCAGGTGATTGGCGCTTGCCGGGAACAATTGTCTGCCGAGTTGCTCTCATAAAAAACTGGCCGGTATGAGCCGGCCAGTCGAAAGTGCGTAGTGCAGTGTGACCGCTGATTAAATCAGTCCTCGATCGGCGTTTCTTTCTTGCCGTCACGAATGAATGGCTTGCGGACCTGCTCACCCGCAGCAGGTGTGAATTTTCTCACCCAAATGTTTCGGAAGCCAACAGGGTTTCCGTGATCCTGAATCGAGATCGGCCCCGTGGGTGGATGCTGCTTGTAGGCGGGGGGGCGATTGTAAGGTGTGTCTCCTTTGAGCTCAAAGTGATTCAGGATCAGGACACCGTTGTGTATCGCCGTGATGTAAGCGGGCGACACTAGTTTGCCATCATCGTCGAAGCGCGGCGCGGTCCAGAAAATGTCATAGGTGTTCCATTCCCCCGGAGGACGCATTGCGTTGACAGCGGGCGGCGTTTGCTTGTAGATCGCGCCGGCTTGCCCATCAAAGTAAGTAGGGTTGTCGTAGGAATCGAGTACCTGAATCTCGTAGCGATCCATCAGGAAAATGCCACTGTTGCCGCGACCTTGGCCACTGCCTTTGACAGGGACAGGAGCTGTCCACTCAAGGTGAAGTTGGCAATCACCAAATGCCTCATTGGATACGATTTTCCCTTTTCCGGAATAAGCGACTCCGTCTTTGACTTCCCAACGCTCACCATTTTTCCAGTCTTTAAGACTTTTGCCATCAAATAGGACAATGGCATCCGAGGGGGGCGCTGAGTCTGTCTTGCCGGGGGTGACGACGCCAGGTTTCTTCCATTTGATACCATTGAGGTATTCACCCGCGTTCGCCGATACGCTGGTCAAGACAATGCTAGCGGCAATGACAAGTGAGAGCCGGTGGGGGAATTTAAGATTGCGTTGTCGGAAAGACATCGATGTTTGTGACATGAGTTGCTATCGGAATGATGGAGGCAGATCGGTTCCCGACACCAATGCTGGAACCTGAGACGACAGAAGTATGATTCCTTGTGTGTTGGCAATCAATCACTCCGTTTGGGAATGAGGTCAAAAGCAACAACACTTTGTGGACAAATTTTGGTTACCTGTAAGCTCCAACTTGAACGGCAACTTTGTCCGTGTTTTGGCTTGGTTTATCGGCAAAAGCCAGCATTGACGCCGAATTGGAAAAACTGCTATTCCCACCACCATGCACATCGTTTCACCTTCCCACGTCGCCGCCGTCATTCTTTTGACTGTTTCATGCTGCCCATTTGCGGATGGGCAGGATTTACTGCAGTCCGGTCTTCAATTGGCGGATGAAGGTGTCTCGTTGCGGCAGGTTCCAGCAAATGCTGGCAGGATTGGAACGAAGACCAACGCAGTGGATCACGCAAAAGTGCAAGCTTGCGTACTGCTGAAAAATGATAACGTGCTATTTGGTCAAGCAAGGCAGTTGGGTGAGTTTGTGATGGTCACCACTGCGGCAGGTGGAGAAGTCCGGTTGCCACGGGCCAGTGTTTCTTGCTGGGCCGAGAACATTCGAGACTTGTACCAGTTTCGCGTTGACCAAAGAGGGAAACCCAATCTGCGGAGCCACCTGCGTGATGCACGTTGGTGTGTGCGATACGATCTTTATGACTTGGCAGCCAAAGAATTAATTGCTGCTCGTCGTATCGATCCTGACAACAAAGAAGCAATCATTCTGGAGAATCGGCTCCGTAATCTTGTGGCTCCCCGGCCTGTGACCAAGTCCGCAGCTACCAGAATCGGATTAGGACAAACTGCGGCTTCTGTCGATGGAGAGAATGAAATCAGGCCGGCAGCTTTCGGTGCTGATCATTCCGACGCAATTGAATTCGACCCCGATACGGTTCGACGCTTTGCAAGCCACATTCAACCGATGCTGATTAATCGATGCGGTGTCTGTCACCAGACGATGGCACGGACTGTTAATAATCAAGTCCCCGAGACCAAGTGGCATTTGCTTCTTCCCAGTGTAGGGTCTCGAGCATCTGCAGCGATTACCCGCAGTAACCTGCAGGGAATGATTCAGTACATTGATGCACAATCACCACAGACCAGCCCTTTAGTGGTGATGGCCACCACCGACCATGGGGGCAGCACAGCTCCTCTAAGTCAACGCAACACCAAGGCGATTCAATCACTTGAGTACTGGGTGAAGATAGCAGCCGATTCTCTTCGAAACGGGAAGCAACTGTCTCGGGAACAGGGACGAGAATCTGGAGCCGATGTTCAGGGAAATGTCAGCCGTGAACGCGACGCTGTCTCTTCATCTGGCAGTTCCGCACTCGCCCCAATGCATTCTGCGCTGGACAGAGCGTTAAAGGAAAGCAAGGGGCCATCTACCGCTGAATCGGTGGTACCACCAGTGAAAAACGTCCCCGAGCATGGTGTTAAATCCTCGCCGCACCGTTTGCCACCCGTGTCAAATCCCTTCGATCCAGATCTTTTCAATCGCCGTTTTCATGCGGCCAAATCAGACTGATTGACTGAGCTAGAATTTCTGTGGGCGGCGTGCCGACGAAATCGCCCCAAGCTTGGACTTCCATCCGTCCACCCATGAGATGTAACTCGCTTTGAACGCAGTTTGTTCGATTCTGCTGAGTTGCCTGCGGTTAATGCTCCGATCCGGTAAACTTTGAGCCTGAAATTCGCTCGCCCCAGTATTGGAGATACATTGATGCTGACTTGGACTTCAAGCGTCATACCATCGCTGACGATTGCACTCGTTGGTTGTCTGTCAGTGGTTTGTGGAAGCGTCGCCGCGCAATCAGACGCAAATCGCAAGCCGGCGGGTAGCCCCTTTGAGCAGTGGGATACCAACAGCGATGGCTACTTGAGTCGGGAGGAGTTTCCAAAGCGTCTTCCTGCTGGATTATTCAAGCAGATAGATCGGGATGGTGATGGACGACTCTCTCGAAAAGAGGATGATCGCTTTCGTGCGAGTCGTCGGTCTGACGGCAATGGACGTCGAAACGGGGGCGACTCGGCCAACGAGAGTCTTCGCTTGCCTCAAGGAGCGACCGTCAATCGGGATATCATTTACGAAGTGATTCAAGGCAGGAAGTTGCCGCTCGATTTGTATCGCCCCAAGTCTACGAATCCGACGGCACTGGTCATCTGGATTCATGGGGGGGGCTGGAAAAGTGGTTCCAAAGCGGGCGGCGGACCAGCTGTTTTTCAACTATTGCAGCGTGGTTACGCTGTCGCATCCGTTGAATATCGTCTCAGCGGTGAGGCCGTTTTTCCTGCCGCGATAGAAGATTGCAAGGCTGCTGTTAGTTTCCTTCGGTTGCATGCAGACAAATACAATCTTGATCCAAAACGATTTGGTGTGTGGGGGTCCTCCGCAGGTGGTCACCTGGTGTCCTTGCTGGGAACCACCAATGATGTTGATCAGTTCGATACTCATCCAGTTACTCGCAAGGCTTCGTCCAAAGTTCAGGCGGTGTGCAACTGGTTTGGGCCGAGTGATTTTCTTCGCATGAATGATTTTCCCAGCAGAATCAACCATGACGCTGTTGATTCGCCCGAGTCTCGTTTTATCGGTGCCGCGATTCAGGCAAATCCTGAGAAGGTACAGCGTGCTAACCCTGCAAACTATGCCAGCGCAGGAGACCCTCCCTTTTTACATCTCCATGGTGATCAGGATCAGTTGGTGCCATTCAACCAAAGCGAAATACTACACGCTGCTCTCAAGTCATCAGGCGTCGAGACTACGTTGTACAAAGTGGTTGGTGGAGGTCATGGATTTGGTGGTTCCAAGGACAGTCGTGATGAATTGATTGAGAAATCAGTTCAGTTCTTTGAATCCAAACTAAGTCCTGATTTGCGTTGAGGGTGCGACTGTAGTTAACCACTCAAGCAGTAATTATCGCAGGGAATGCTTTTGCGGAGACTAACGCTTGTCTGCATGCCCGCTCTTTTTCCTGTCGGCTACTCTTTTCGCTGTGCAAGGATTGCAGTCGCGAACGCCTCACCCATCACGGCAAAGGTCTTCGCGCAGCCAAGATAGTGGTAACCTGCATTGGATGCACCGCGTTCCCATTGAGCACGCTCTGCTGCTGTGATCAAGTCTGACTCGTATTGTGTCACGAATTCTTGTTGCTGCAGTGCGGTCATGTTGCCATCTTTGTTGGCATGGTTTTTGTTCTGTGTGCGAAGTAAGTATCGCATCTGGCGAACCTTTCCACGTTTGTCATCAATCGCCGCGAGGGATGCGTCCCAGAATTCGGAGGTCTGAATGGGCGTTACTGTTCCTTGAAGATCAGCGATGTCAGCAGTGGCAGTCATCGCGTCTCGAAATTCAGCATTTTTCTCATTCGGATTTTTACCCCCGACCCCCATCACCCCAATGACTACCGGTAGATCCGGAACTTTGAGGTCTTTTCGGATATCACGAATCAAGTGCCCCAGGTTTTGGGTATAGGCCTCGAAGCGATTGGTGGATGTATCGTTCGCTGTTTCGGGATAGGCGGTTCGATTGACCATGTCGTTAAAACCTTGAAACCAGACGAAACCGGCGACTTCGTAGCCGTCATCTGATTTGTAATTCGGGCAAACGCGTCCAATGTCGGACAACACAAACTTGATGTGCTTGATCATCAGGCGGTAATAATGTCCGGCGTTTTCCGGTGAATTACGTTCCCGTTCCTTATCAACCTCAGATTGTTGGTAAGGACCAGCACTAGGCGGGCGATAGTCATAAAACAGCGACTTACCACCCCATGCTGTTTTGATGATCAGTACGTTCTCATCGAAAGCATCATCCATCGTGATGCCAAAGGTAAATTCAGGACCGATTTTGCCACCATCCTCAGTGGGGTTGCGGCGAGATCCGTAACCGGCAGTAAGACGCCCGTGCCCCTCACCATTCTTGTCGCCAGAGCCAGTGAAATAGGAAATCCATGCTCCGTCGCAAGTGTGTGGCTCTCCTGATGAATCACGCATTTTCCCAAGCAGCGGAGCAGTCTTTGGGTCATCGGCCAAGTAATCAAATGTTTCGACTTTGGCGTGACCCTCCATGTTCGACTGACCTGCCAAAATGAATACCTTGAGTGGACCTTTACCTGAAACTGATGAGGTGGCGCCCAACAAAGGAAACAGAAACAGGGTCACAGCAAAGGCGACACGCATTTGGCACAGAGGCATAGGAGACTCAGTTTGATGAGGTGGAACAATAGGTGGAAATAATTGTGTCTTGGATCGAATAGCCAGGTGAGGGATATCATACTGGTCGTTTGTCGCGGTCCATCGACATTAAGTTTCTAATGTTATCTTGAGTAATCAAGGGTGTGTGTCCGGAGAGCGTAATCAGCATCGCGTGATGGTGTGAAGTTGGCTGCCGTTTATGAAAGTACAAGTGA
>Ga0315322_10003236_pt1 | contig 12582 bp, 12 predicted proteins | sample M110021515metaG_FD_203461 | JGI IMG/M metagenome (GOLD analysis project Ga0315322, IMG submission 203461) | Ammonia-oxidizing marine archaeal communities from Monterey Bay, California, United States - M1 100m 21515 | ecosystem: Environmental > Aquatic > Marine > Intertidal zone | place: USA... | reverse complement strand
ATCATGTTTCACGATCTTTTCAGCAGTCAGTCCAAGGCCAGGAGAAAACCTAAGTCCATACCCGTTACCTTGAGCACGAGGATTCGACTGGCTCGGAATTTGCGTGAGTACCCCTTTCCCGGACGTGCCGAAACGTCTCAGAAGAGGGCCGTTTTGACCAAGTGCATGGATGCGTTGAGTGACGTCAAGGGCTTGAATCAGTCTCTTTCGGTGGAAGTCGATGATCTTAGCGAGCTTGATCGTCAAATTCTTGTCGAAAAGCATTTGATCAGTCCGGAGCTTTCCCAGGTTGAGGAGGGCTCGGGCATCGTACTTTCAGAGGATCGAAATTGTTGCATCATGATCAACGAGGAGGATCATTTGCGGATTCAAGTCTTGCGTCCCGGTTTGGATTTCGGAAGCGTTTGGAAAGTCGCCGATGCCTTGGATACGGGCATCGAATCCGCCATCAGCTATGCCTATGATGGTGAACTAGGATTTCTGACTGCCTGTCCGACTAACCTTGGAACAGGGATGAGGGCTTCGGCGATGATGCATCTCCCTGGTTTGGTCATGTCCAAGAACATGGACAAGGTTATCAATGCGGTGAATCAATTGGGAATAGCCGTACGCGGCTTGTTCGGCGAGGGTTCGGATACCAATGGCAGCATTTTCCAAATTTCCAATCAGCAAACTCTGGGGGAATCGGAAACTGCCATCATCGACCGCTTGAACAGCACGCTTCATAATATCGTTCGCCAGGAGAATTTTGCCCGGGAAAAACTCTTGCAAGACGATGGCGGTCGCTTGATAGACAAAATGAGTCGCGCAGTGGGGAATTTGAAGACCTGCTACCTCATTCAAAGTTCAGATGCGATGGATTATCTATCTCTTATTCGCTTGGCGAGTGATTTTGGAATGTTGCCGGAAAAGTATCGTACCCTCGCAGATCGAATGTTTATCGAAGTGCAACCCGGTCATGTCCAACTTTCTGCTGGCAAGCCAGTCGAACCGGGTTCCCGCGATACCTTGAGAGCGGAATTGTTGAGAAAGGAATTCCAACGCACTCCTCAACTGGATCCTTCTGCTTCGGTTAGTTGACTTTGAGGCGTTTACAGACTATATAAGATCCTATGTCTGAACCAATGAGTAATTTTACGCCTCGTGCGCAACAAGTTCTTGCTCTTGCTAGAAAGGAAGCCGATCGTTTCCATCATAACTATGTGGGGACTGAGCATTTGTTGCTTGGGTTAATAAACTTGGGTCAAGGGGTGGCTGTGAACGTTTTGCAGAAAATGGGTCTTGATTTGGATACGGTTCGGCAAGCCGTTGACGAACAGGTTGGCTTGGGTCCCGAAGCAAAGCCTTCTGGAAACGTACCTTATACCCCTCGTGTAAAGAAGGTTTTGGCTTTGGCAGGAAAAGAAGCTAAGTCACTGAACCACAGTTATGTCGGGACGGAGCACATCCTTCTTGGACTGCTTCGGGAAGGCGAGGGAGTTGCGGCCAGGGTGCTCAAGTCTTTGGACGTTGACGTTGATAGGTGCAGAAAAGAAATCCTTTCGGAATTGGATCCGAACTTTTCTTCGACTGAGGAAACCGAGGCTTCTGTTGCCGGCGGTTCAGGAATAGAGGAGAAGGGCAAGGACTTGAAAACCCCTGCCCTGAAGGCTTTCGGACGAGATCTTACGGAGATTGCGAAGAAAGGTGAAATGGATCCCGTGGTGGGAAGGGAACAGGAAATTCGCCGAGTGACCCAGATCCTTTGCAGGAGAACCAAGAATAACCCCGTTCTCATCGGTGAAGCCGGAGTCGGGAAAACTGCCATCGTCGAAGGCTTGGCCCAGCAGATTGTCGCGGGTTTGGTGCCGGAAAACCTCCTTGATAAGAAAGTGGTCACCCTTGATCTTGCCCTCATGGTTGCGGGAACCAAGTACCGAGGGCAGTTCGAGGAACGGATCAAGGCCGTCATGGACGAATTGAAGAAATCGAAGAACGTTATTATTTTCATAGACGAACTTCACACGATCGTGGGAGCGGGCGCAGCGGAAGGGGCGATGGATGCCTCGAACATTTTCAAGCCAGCTCTTAGTCGCGGAGAACTCCAGTGCATAGGTGCAACTACCCTGTCGGAATATAGAAAGCATATTGAAAAAGATTCCGCTTTGGCTCGCAGGTTTCAATCCGTTAAGGTGGATGCTCCTTCCGTTGATGATACAATCTTGATTCTCAAAGGAATCCGTCCCAAGTACGAGGAGCATCACAACGTCAATTTCACCGACAAGTCATTGGTCGCCGCGGCAAAGTTGACAGACCGCTACGTAAGCGGTCGCTACCTTCCCGATAAAGCGATAGACGCCATTGACGAAGCAGGTGCCCGAGCTCGGATGGACTCGCTTAAAAGGCCTCCGGAAATAGAAGAGCTTTCTGCCGAAATCAAGGAAGTTTGCTCTCTTAAGGAAACGGCAATCTCAGACCAGAAGTTTGAGGAAGCTGCCGAAGCGAGGGACAAGGAGAAAAAATTACGGGCGAAGCGCGAACGAGTTCTTGAAAGCTGGAAAAAAAGCCGTGAAGAGAAACGATCCTCGGTGAATGAAGATGATATGTTGCAAGTGGTTGCTGATTGGACGGGTATTCCGCTTAATCGAATGGAAGCCAAGGAATCCAAGAAACTGCTTCAACTGGAAGAGGACTTGCGCAAGCACATTGTCGGTCAAGATTTTGCAACTGAGGTAGTGGCCAAGGCCTTGCGAAGGTCACGGGCTGACCTGAAGGATCCCAAACGACCGATTGGATCGTTTATGTTCCTTGGTCCCACAGGTGTGGGGAAAACTCATCTTGCCAAGATTTTAGCTGAAAGAATTTTCGGGGACCAAGAATCGCTTGTCCAAATAGACATGTCGGAATACATGGAAAAACATGCCGTTTCGCGTATGATCGGGTCACCTCCTGGATATGTTGGGTATGAGGAAGGCGGTCAGTTGACCGAAGCAATCCGTCGTAAACCTTACGCCGTGATACTTTTCGATGAGATTGAAAAGGCGCATCCCGACGTAGCCCAAATTCTACTCCAAATCCTAGAAGATGGTCGGCTTACTGACAGTTTGGGAAGAAAGGTCGATTTTAGGAACACGATTTTGATTATGACCTCAAACGTTGGGGCTCACATCTTGCAGCGCGGCACGTCGATGGGTTTTTCCGTTGGGGATGACGAACAGGATTTCGAGAATACGAAGAGCAAGATTATGGATGAAGCCAAAAAGGCATTCAAACCGGAGTTTCTCAATCGGTTGACTGAAATCGTGATCTTCCGATCGCTCGCCCGGGAAAGCATGCGTTCGATCGTCGATCTCGAATTGACCAAACTGTCGGACCGTTTGCGTGACAAGAAGCTGAAGATCGAGGTATCTGAAGAGGTTAAGGAATTTCTTATCGAGAAGGGGTATGACAAGAAACTGGGCGCTCGACCCTTGCGTAGGGCGGTGGAAAAATACCTCGAAGATAATTTGGCAGAAGCGCTACTGTCTGGCAACCTTCGCAAATCCAAGCCTATCAAGATCGTTTTGGCGGAAGATGAAGACGATGAAATACGATTTGTTCAAGACGCCGGGAAGGATAAAGTTTCCGTTCCTCCAACCTCCGACGAGGAAGAGGAAAAGTCTGACTCCGAATAGCTTTAGGCTTGGTCGGTTTCGGTCGTAACCCCTGCTTGTTTCTCAAGCCACAAAATATACTATGCAAAGAACTCTAATTCTTCTCAAGCCAGATTGTTTGGATCAAAGGTTGGCTGGTCAAGTGATCACCCGATTCGAGGAAAAAGGATACGGAATCATCGCAAGCCAGATGATTCAGTTGGATGAACGACTCCTCAATGAACATTATGCTCATGTTGCGGATCTGCCGTTTTTTCCAGAAATCGCGGCGTTCATGAGTTCACGTCCCGTCCTGGCTCTCGTTCTTGAAGGAGAAGGCGTTATCCAAGGTGTTCGCGACTTATTGGGCCCAACTGATTCTACGGTTGCCCCGTCCGGGACAATTCGTGGAGATTTGGGCACCGACCGGATGAAGAACGTCGTCCACGCTTCGGACAGCCCGGAAGCGGCCTTAGTTGAAATCAATCGCTTCTTTGACGCCGACCAAATTTGCGGTTGATCACTCTTCGCCTTCTTTAACGAGAAGGCAAACGGCAAAGCAGGCAATTGCTTCTTCCCTTCCGACTGGACCCAATTTTTCGTTGGTGGTTGCCTTTAGCCCGATTTCACCAGGCAAGATTTTCAAAGTTCTTGCCAGAGAATCCTTAATTGCATCTACATGAGGGCTCATCTTGGGGCTTTGAGCCACTATCGTGAGGTCCGCATTTCCGACCGAAAAACCTGAGTTCGAGCATTCTTCGAGTGCTTTTTGCAATATCAGCATGGAGTCCATGCCTTTGTTTCCAGGGGCATCGTCAGGAAAATAGTGTCCGATGTCCGGTAGTCCGAGGGCACCGAATATCGCATCGGCAAGAGCGTGGGTCAGGCAGTCTGCGTCCGAATGACCGATCAAACCATGATCATGGGGGATTTCCACTCCTCCGAGGATTAACTTTCGGTCTTTTGCCAGTCGGTGAAGGTCATAGCCATGACCAATTCGAAAAGGAAGCTTGCTCATCGGTTTAGTAGATACTCGACATAGGAAAGATCGCTCGTCGTCGTGATTTTTGGGTTTGGGTATTCAGGGTTCAAAAACCTTGCCTTTCGCTTGGTCAGTTCGATCGCAGAAAGTTCATCGGTTACGACTAATCCGAGTTCTTCGGCTCTGCGCAACCCTTCGTCCAACCATTTCTTCCTCGTGACTTGAGGGGTCTCCATGATCCAGAGAGAGGATCGATCGAGGGACTCGGTATGCTGAGGCTCGTCGTATGGGAGCGCAGGATCGAGAATCTTCTTCACCGAGTCCTTCATCGGGCGAGCCACGGCAACGGCGCCCGTTTGAGAAACTTGATCAGCAAGTTGGTTGATGGTTTCCGGGCGGATCATGGGTCGAGCACAATCGTGCACGTGAACGAATTGGCAGGTCTGATCGCATGCGGTCAAGGCATTTGATACGGAGTCTTTCCGCTCGGGTCCACCTTTGATCATTACGGGGTCTATTTGACGACCAACGCTTTGTGTTGCAATGGAAAATTCCTTGAGCAGTTTGTCCTTTTGGTCGTCGTCTCGAAACACAATGAGGAATGCACTGATTGACGAAGCATTCAGAAAGGATTCGACCGATAGCCTGAACGCGTTGGACGAACCGATCGGATAAAGAAGCTTCTCCTGAATCGAAGGACCCATTCGTTTTCCCGTTCCTCCGGCAAGTAGGATTGCGGTATGCATCAGCCGTTCGGTGGATGGCTCAGTTCCGTTTGTATTGCTTCCAACGCTGCTGAGGGATCTTCATGGGAGAGAATCGGCCGTCCGATAACCAAATAATCCGCACCTGCGGCACGCGCGTCCGCGGGAGTCATTATTCTCTTTTGATCTCCTAGGGCAGCTCCTGTTGGTCTGATGCCAGGGGTTACGAGCTTTACGTTCTTGGGTAACACTGGTCGAAGGCGGGTAAGTTCAAGAGGCGAGCAAACGATCCCCCCGATTCCTGATTTCGTGGCAAGGTTGGCGAGCCGATCGACTTGATCTTGGGTCGATACTTTTACTCCTATGGCAGAAAGAGCTTCTTCGTCCATGGATGTAAGAACGGTCACCGCGAGGAGGAGGGTGTCGGGCATCAGTTCATTTGCAACTTCTGCGCATTTGTTTAGCGCTTGAGGGCCTGCAGATGCATGCAACGTCAGCATTCCGATGGGAAGCGAAGCCAAGCTTTCCAACGCTTTGCACATAGTGTTTGGAATATCGTGAAGCTTGAGATCGAGAAAAACTTTTTTTCCGGAATCAGCAACCTCACGAACGAAATCCGGCCCGTCCCGCAAATAGGTTTGCAATCCGATTTTTACCCACTCGAGTCTGTCGCCGGTCGCTTGGAGGACAGACCGAGCCCGGTTTTTGTCTTCCACGTCCAAAGCTAGAATTACTGAAGGAATCATACCACTCATCGTCTCATCATGCTTTGCTCTTGGGTTGAGCCAATCCTAATCTTTCTCATCGCTACTCCCATTTCCAATCGTTACATTTGAGGTGTTGCGAATGAACCTCGAAACGTCCAACCAAAGAATTTCTCTTTCCGCTCCAGCCAAGGTTAATTTATTCTTGGCTATTACCGGTAAGCGTTCTGATGGATTTCACGAATTGGTTTCTCTCATGGCCAAGATTGACCTTTGTGACATGATTTCGTTGGAAAAAACAGATACCGTTGGGGAAATCTCATGCGATTGCATGGGGAATGACCAATTAAGCGGGGAGGGGAACCTTGCGTGGAAGGCTGTCGATCTATGGCGAGAGGTTACCGGAGAGCAATACGGTGTTCGTGTTACCATTCAAAAGAATATCCCTCTGATGGCCGGTTTGGGGGGAGGCAGTTCCGATGCGGTTGCAACCCTTAAGGCTCTAAATAGTTTTCGAGAAAAACCTTTAGTCCAGGAAGAGCTAATTGGGATTGCCGCTCGCTTGGGTTCGGATTGCCCTAGTTTTTTAATTGAAGGCGCATGCGTTGCCACCGGAAGGGGGGAGGTCGTGAGACCCGTGTCTCAAGAGGCTAATTCGAGGTTGAACGGGAAAAAAATATTCTTGTTCAAGCCTCCATTGGGTTTTTCCACCGCAGAAATTTATAAATCAGTGAAGGGTTTTTCATCAAAGGAGGAAGCTGCTGGAAGAATTCACTCCTGGGAAAAAAAGGAGGTGGCTTTGGAAGATTGCATCGAAAATGACTTGAAAAACCCTGTCTTCGAAAAATATTTTTTTATGAACCCGCTCTTCGAAGGCTTAAAAGCGCAGTTTGGACTAAGCCCGGTCTTATCCGGTAGCGGGTCTTGTTGCTTTGCTATTCTTCCTGATGATTGTGCTGTCGAACCACTGACTCGTTGCATCAAGGAGTCTTGGGGCGAGGAAACTTTTGTTGCCGAGCAAAGAATCTGCTCTTGATTTCAATCCTTCCTTTTTGGTTCCCCAAAATGAAGAAATAAGCTATGATGAGGGGTTTTTGATTTTTCCGGACTCTTTAAATCATGATGTCTTCACCTCCTAAAGAAACTCTGTTGTACGGGATTGCTGCATCCCCAGGGGTTTCGCATGGACAGGTTTTCCGATTCCTTCACGAGGAAGTCGAGGTGCCTAGTTACGACGTTCAGGAGGATGATCAAGACGCAGAAATCGCTCGGTTCGAAGATGCTCTTTCTCTGACAAAAGATCAGATTGAAAAAATCAAGGACGACGTTGCTCAAAATCTTGGTGAAAAGGAAGCGGCGATCTTTGACGCGCATCTAATGGTTTTGGAAGACAAGGCCGTTATCGATGACGTGGTTTCCGAAGTTCGAAAGTCGGGCGACAACGTCGAGCAATGCCTGTATCGGGTCAGTCAGCGCTACGTTGAGTATTTCAGCCAATTGGAGGACGAATATTTTCGCGAACGATCGTCCGATCTCAAAGATATATCCAAAAGGCTTCTAGGCAATCTTCTCGGTGCAACTGCTGCGGGTACGGCTTTTTTGGGCGAGCCTAGAATTCTTGTTTCAGAAGACTTGAGTCCTTCGGATACGGCATCTCTTGACAGAACTAAAATATTGGGCATCGCAACCGATACGGGGGGGCGGACCAGTCATGCCGTTATCATGGCAAGGTCGAGCGGAGTTCCTGCAGTAGTTGGATTGAGGAGGTTAACCGAGCAACTTTCGGATGGAGACACTCTTCTGATTGATGGATTCGAGGGCATAGCGATCATCAACCCTTCCGAAACCACTCTTTTTCGCTATGGCAAGGTCAATTTGCGCAGGAAGCGAATCAAGGACTTGCTTGATGACGAGGGCGCTCTTCCCTCACTGACTGAGGATGGGGAAAAGGTGACGTTTTTCGCTAATGCTGATACTGCTGAGGAGATCAGTAAAGCAAGGGATCATGGTTGCGAGGGAGTCGGTTTGTTCCGTTCGGAATCAATTTTCTTGAGAAAGAACGAGATTCCTTCCGAAAACGATCAATATGAAGAGTATAGGGACGCAGTCGTTGCGGCAAACTCTCTTCCGGTAACGATCCGGACGCTTGATCTTGGCGGAGATAAGATTTTGGACTCGATTGGACGTGAGAAAGAGGAAAATCCATTTATGGGATTCCGAGCCATTCGTTATTGCCTGAGAAACCCTGACGTTTTTCTTGATCAGTTAAGGGCGATATTGAGAGCAAGCGCCCATGGAACCGTCAAGATAATGTTTCCTATGGTCAGTGGGATTGGGGAACTTGTCCGGGCTAAGGAATTTCTTTCCACGGCAAAAAGGCAATTGCGGGAGATGGACGTTCCTTTTGATGAGGACATTCAAGTGGGCTGTATGATTGAAACCCCTTCAGCCGTCGTGATCAGTGATATGCTTGCTTCCGAAGTCGATTTTTTCAGCGTCGGAACAAATGATCTCGTTCAATACCTGTTGGCCGTTGATCGGATCAACAATGAGATCGCGTACCTGTACGAACCCCATCATCCTGCAGTGATTCGTTCTTTGGCCCATGTATTTCAAGTCGCGCAGGATAAGAAGGTTGAGGTTTCCGTATGTGGTGAAATCGCCGGTGACCCTCACTTTCTCCCCCTTCTCCTTGCCCTTGGAGTGAGATGCCTGAGCACTGTGTCCCCGATGATACCGGAGTTGAAGTTTTTTGCCCGACGTTTTTCGATGGCAGATGCCCGTGGGCTTTGGGAAGGCATTGAGCAAATGAAAAGACCGTCTGAAATCAATCAAAGCCTTAAAAACTTCTACGACGAAAGAGTTTCCGAGCTTATCACTTGAAGACCGCGCCCATCCTTGCGGGGCCAACTGTTTTGCTATTCGTCTTGAAACTTAGAGGCGAACAACTGGGTCATTTCTTTCTTTAAGTTTTCAATTTCGGATCCGGAAACTTCGAACTTCAATTCCGTGCCTTTTGCCGCGGCAAGCATCATGATGCCCATAATGCTTTTTGCATTAACGCGTTCCGTTTCTTTAGTGACCCAAACCTCTCCCTCATGCCGAGATGCTATGCGTACGATCATGGCGGCAGGACGAGCATGAACCCCCATTTTGTTCGAAACTTCCAAGGTGAAGCTTGCTGAACTCTGTTTTTGCATATCTCCCGAATCGCTCATCCTTAACTGATAAGAGTGAGGAATTGGTGAAAAGACAAAGAAAAAGTTTAGGAAATAATTACGTTTTCCCAAAGCAACCAAATCGCGAGCCCTGCGGGAATCGCTGCGGCAATGTCATCTACAACAACTCCGGCACCCCCCGGAATGCTTTGCAAACGGCTAATTCCAAGAGGCTTCATAATGTCGAAGAAGCGGAACAGCGCAAACCCTAGCCCCAAAAGTAGCAAGGTATCAAAGGAGTAACTGTGTGAGGACCACGGCACTCCGACAAAGACCAAGGGCTGGGCGACGAATTCGTCCAAGATCACTTCCTGAGGGTCTTCCTTGCTTAAAAGGATCTCGGCTTTACCGCATACGGGTATGGCGCATAGGGCAAGAATTGCAAATGCCGAGAGGACGAATAATGGCTCGATATTTGCAGGAAAAATAAGCAACCAAAAGACAAGAAGCCCGGCTAGCGAACCAAAAGTCCCGGGGGCAGGTAGCTTTTGGCCGATTGGGCCTAACGTCGCGGCGAAAAGAATCAGCCTGTCCATCGCTTAATTTTTTTCGTCGATAAAAAAGCTCCAATATTTGGAGAGGTATACCAAACCTGAGAAAACCGTAAGAATTGTGGCTGCAAGTAAGGTCAAGTCTCCGGATACCTTGAAAAGCTCGATTGCTTGACCATGGAGATTGACTGGAAGAATTTCCTTAAAGTCAATTTCAATGGCAATTTTTGCCAAATAGAGAGAGATGCAGGTCAGTTGTATCACGGTTTTTAATTTTCCGAGCTTTTCGGCGGCAAGGGTTTTTCCTTTCCCCGCCGCCACCAAGCGAAGTCCGGTAATTAGAAATTCCCTGGAAAGAACCAATAAAACCGGGAAAAGAGCCCAGGATTCGAGCTCGCCCAAGGCCAATAAGCTGACGAACATTCCTAGTGTAAGCACTTTGTCCGATAGGGCGTCCATGAATTTTCCAAATTCGGAGACTTGTCCGAATTTGCGAGCCAGCCAACCATCCAGCCAATCTGTCAGAGCCGCGAATAGGAATATGAGTAAAGCGCAGGTTCTTATCCAGGGCCAAGTCGCATCGGAAGGCGGGTAGATCAAGGCAATTACCACTAGCATGAGTGGTATTCTGGAAAGCGTGAGCAGGTTGGGCAGATTCATATGGGAGCATGACTCACTATAGCCTCTATTCGGATTTGGCAACCACAAGGCATTAGCCCTTGAGGATGGACTTTGCGGTTTTCATCGGTAAGGTGGGTGGGAGAAATGAGTATCGCCCTTTATCCCGGAACCTTCGATCCCGTCACGAATGGACATTTGGACGTTTTGTCCAGAGCGACCCGTCTGTTCGATCGGGTGATTGTGGCCGTTTCCGGAACAAGTTCATCCAAGCAAACGGTTTTTGATGCTGAAACCCGAGTTTCGCTTGTTCGTGAAAATATAAGCGGGAACGATCGGGTGAGCGTCGAAGCCTTTGACGGTCTTTTGGTTGATTATGCAAAGGAACGAGGCGCATCGGTGTTGGTGAGAGGATTGCGAGCGGTATCGGATTTCGAGTATGAATTTCAAATGGCGCAGATGAATAGACATCTTGATCCGGATCTTGAGACGATCTTTCTCATGCCCAACGAAAAATATTTTTACACTAGTTCCCAATTGATCAAACAAGTTCATCTTTATGGAAACAGGGAAACGGATTTAGTGCCACATAACGTCTTGGTTGCTCTGCGCGGGCTTTCGCAAACGAACGAAATTTCCAAATAAACAGCTCGATGAGCGAAGAGCAAAAAAGCTCCACCAGGAGGAAGCGTTCAACTTTCGGCGTGGTATTTCTAATTATCTTTCTGGATATGGTCGGTTTCTCGGTCATCTTTCCTCTTTTCCCCGATATGTTGGATTACTATCTCGAGCGCGAATCCGAGGGCGGAATTCTTAAAAGTTTTGTTGCTTCCATCGAAGGAATGTCCTTCGAAGCCGATGAATCCACGAACCAAAGTTTTCGTTTCGAGACGGTTATTTTCGGGGGAGTACTAGGTTCGTTGTATGCGATATTGCAGTTTTTCTTCGCTCCGATTTGGGGGCGTCTTTCGGATAAATACGGTCGGCGACCAATCTTGTTGATGACGGTTGGGGGAACCTGTTTGGGATACGGATTATGGGTTTTTGCGGGAAGCTTTTGGGTGCTTGTGCTGTCAAGGATTGTTGGTGGTATTGCCAGCGGCAACCTATCCGTTGCCACTGCCTCAATTGCTGACGTCACTTCCCGCGAATCTCGTTCCAAGGGAATGGCCCTGGTCGGAGTTGCTTTCGGTTTGGGATTTATTCTTGGTCCTGCCTTGGGAGGATTGGCATCCCTTGCAGAGCCATTGGGGAGTGACAGTCAGGGTGCTTTCGTTCTAAACAAATTTTCACTTGCAGCGCTCATAAGTCTGGCTCTCGGAGCACTCAATTGGTTTTGGTTGGCTAAGCGATTCAAAGAGACTTTGCCTGCCGAAAAGAGAGCGGAGGCCAATGCCCCCAAACCAGGGATTTTTAAGATGGGAAAGGTCTCCAACCCAGCCGTGCGCAAAACTTGTCTTTCTTATCTGTTTTACATGATATCATTTAGCGGAATGGAATTTACGCTAACTTTTCTTGCTGTGGAGCGGTTTGACTACGAACCCAAGGACATAGCCATAATGTTCTTAATGATAGGATTTACGCTGATTTTGGCTCAAGGAGTTTTTGTCCGGCGTTTCGTTGGTCCCCTTGGCGAAAAACCCTTGGCTTTAATGGGCATCTTGATCGGAATTGTTGCCTTTGCGATGATATCTTTAATCCATGAGGAAGCGTGGTTTTACGCATCTCTTTTCCTTATGTCCACGGGGGTTGCCTTCATTAGCCCTACATTGACTGCACTGACGTCCCTCCACTCAAAGGAAACCGATCAGGGGTTCCATTTGGGAGTCTTCCGCTCGTCTGGATCGATGGCTCGAGCATGCGGTCCCTTGCTTGCTGGTTTGATCTATTTTGCTTTCGGGTCTTCTTTTGCTTATCTGTCGGGAGCGATTTTTCTTCTTGTTCCGTTGATTTTCCTTTCGGGCGTACCTCAGCCGAATATGAAGAAAACTGAAAAAACCAATGGTTGAAGCCTCCTTTTCTCTCGCTTTTCTTATATAAATCGTTAGGATCAGACGATTTGAAACACGAAAACACAAACAGTTAAACTTTGCCGACACAATCTGAATGAATGTCGAAATAATCGACCGTCTGATCGACCAAGATCCCACCCTTGAGTCTTCACGTAGTGCCCTTGAGGCAATGAAGGAGGGTGCTTGCTGTATCCACCGGAGTTGGGGTTTTGGCAGGATTTCTGGTTTTGAGTCGGAGAGGG
>Ga0315322_10003234_pt1 | contig 12584 bp, 10 predicted proteins | sample M110021515metaG_FD_203461 | JGI IMG/M metagenome (GOLD analysis project Ga0315322, IMG submission 203461) | Ammonia-oxidizing marine archaeal communities from Monterey Bay, California, United States - M1 100m 21515 | ecosystem: Environmental > Aquatic > Marine > Intertidal zone | place: USA... | reverse complement strand
ATTCGAGAGCGCTTATGGCAGACAATGCTCAGATACGATGAGCTGGGCCGCAGCATCTGGTCACCCGCGCAGGGCAGCATGCCTGCATCAATCACTAGCTTTGGATAGAAAACTACATGACAACCAAGATTCGAGAGCTACTCACTGCCGAGGAGCTGGCAAGGGTGACAAGCAAAGATGACCTGCGAGCAGCGAGCATCGTATTGTTCGACTGGGCCATGGTCATCGGGCTTTTCGTGTTGGCTGCAGCATTTCCCAATCCCGTGACCATCCTATTTACCGTACTCCTGCTCGGTGGGCGGCAAATGGCTTTCGGAGTGCTCGTTCATGAAACCGGGCATAAATCATTTTTCACCTCACAGAGCGTTAATCATTTCGTTGCAACTTGGCTTTCCGGCTACTGGGTTTTTTCTGACAAAGACGCCTACATGAAGGGTCACCTGTTGCATCACAAGGATTGTGGAACGATTGATGACCCGGACCTGAAAAACTTTGACGCCTATCCTGTCTCTGTCACCAGTTTCAGACGAAAGGTGTTAAGAGACATCACCGGAAAGATTGGCTGGCGACGAATCGTTTCGATTGGTCGATCACTCTACCGTTTCAACGAGTCGAAACCCGGTATTAAAAAAATGTTGGCCGGCAGCGTCATCTGCAACCTGGCGCTTTTGCTGGTGCTGACCGTCGCCGGGTTCGCGTGGTTGTACGCGCTGTGGGTGATCGCGTTTATGACCAGTCACATGCTGATCACCCGTATTCGGCAGATCGCAGAGCATGCAGCAGTGCCCGATCATTTTGACCCCGATATCCGGCTGAACACCAGAACCATATACATTAGCTGGTTAGAAGCTTTACTGGTCGCGCCTCACGGCCTTAACTTTCATCTTGAACACCACCTACTGGCATCTGTGCCGATCTACAGGCTTCGAGAGTTACATCAACTATTGCTGGATAAGGGTTACTACGAAGGGATTGAATTCCCTCAAGGATATCTGGGTCTGTTACGGCGGGTTACCTACGCAACCTAGGAAGCGGGCTCTATGTCTGGTCTGTTTCTGAGGAATCTTGCATGGCCGGTGAATCGGGACCCTCATCCTGTTCTGCGTTGATCCGCTCGAAGATTTCTTCGCGGTGTACCGCGACTTCCTTCGGCGCATCTACCCCTATCCTGACCTGACTACCTTTCACTCCCAAAACCGTGATCGATATGTCATTGCCTATCATTAACGTCTCACCAACTCGTCGGGTTAATATAAGCATGATATTGCTCCTTTAGTAATGCCTGCGCATCCACAGGGCACAAGCACTCCAGGTGGTTTCAGGTCAGTTAACCTCTTCTGACAACTCGAAAGCGGAATGCAGCGCTCTTGCTGCCAGTTCCAAATACTTCTCTGCAAGCACCACTGAGATTTTAATTTCAGAAGTCGAAATCATTTGAATATTAATTGATTCGTCGGCCAACACTTTAAACATCCTGCTGGCCACACCGGCATGAGAACGCATTCCAACACCAACCAGTGACAACTTAGCGATTTTATTGTCGCCTGACACCTCTCTAGCATCAATGTTTTTCGCGATATTTTCCAGAATCTGTTTCGCCTGGTTATAGTCATCTCGTTGTACGGTAAAAGTGAAGTCTGTGCTCATGTCCGCAGCCACATTCTGAACTATCATGTCTACTTCGATATTCGCATCGCTGATTGGGCCCAGAATAGCCGAAGCAATACCGGGTACGTCCTTGACACCCAATATCGTTAACTTTGCCTCGTCACGGGTAAAGGCTATCCCTGAAATGATTGGCTGCTCCATTGAATCGTCCTCTTTCGTGATCAAGGTGCCAGGTTTTTCTTCAAAGCTAGACAACACTCGAAGCGGTACCTGGTACTTACTGGCAAACTCTACGGCCCTGGTGTGCAGAACCCGACTACCTAAACTGGCCAGCTCCAGCATTTCCTCAAACGTCATCCTCTCAAGGCAACGAGCACCTTCAACAACTCTAGGGTCAGTCGTAAAGACGCCTTCTACATCGGTATATATCTGACACTCATCAGCTTTCAGTACTGCGGCGAGCGCAACGGCCGTTGTATCCGAGCCGCCACGGCCCAGGGTTGTTATGTGACCTTTTTGATCGGACCCCTGGAATCCCGCGACTACCGGAACGACGCCATCTGAGATCTTTGCCTGAAGTACAGCTGCGTCTATTTCCAGGACCCTCGCTTTACCGTGCTCGCTGTCAGTCAGGATACTGGCCTGCCAGCCTAAAACTGACTCCGCTTTAACACCATGTTTCAACAGGGTCATTGCCAACAGCGCTATCGTTGTCTGCTCTCCGGTGGACAGCAAAACATCCAGCTCCCGTCGAGCATCCAAACCATCGTAATTGACCTCATCGGCTAACGATACCAGTCGATCGGTTTCATCACCCATTGCTGAAACGACGACCACCACATCATGTCCCGCATCCCGCGTACGAATGATGCGCGCAGCAATCCTTTCGATTCGCTCAATCGATGCAACGGAAGTTCCACCAAATTTTTGGACAAACAACGACATGCGGCCTTACCCGTTTTGAAAGGGCGCCTATTTAATAGAAATTTGAGGGAAAAAACTACACAAGATTTCGGGCAAATTGCTCAACACTTGCCAAAGCTGCCGGTAGTGAATCCGGGTCAGAGCCGCCAGCACGCGCCATATCAGGGCGCCCACCACCTTTACCACCCACCTGCGAGGCTACGTGGTTCACCAGGTCTCCGGCGTGAAATCGGTCTGTCAGGTCCTTGGTTACCCCAACAATCAGGCCAACTTTCCCCTCACTGACAGTACCCAGCACAATGATGCCACTGCCGATCTTGTTTTTTAACTGGTCAAGCACATCCGGCAATGATTTTGGATCGGCTCCATCCAACTGACTGACGACAAGCTTTACCCCGCCCAGGTCAATGGCAGATTCAGCAATATCTGGACCTACACCACCCGTCGCCAACTTTCGGTTCAGATCCGCAATCGTTTTTTCCAGCTTCTTATTCTGGTCAATCAACGCACGCAACTTATCCGCCAGGTTGTGGTTGTCCGCTCGCACCAGACTACCTGCTTGCGATAACAGGTCTTCATTGCTTTCAACCTGTGCCAGCGCGGCCGAGCCGGTAATTGCTTCGATTCTTCTAACCCCGGAGGCGACTCCCTGCTCAGATACAATCCTGAAAATACCGATATCCCCTGTACGGGCGGCATGAGTTCCACCGCAAAGTTCCACTGAGAACCCATCACCCATTGACAACACGCGAACCTCTGCACTGTACTTTTCGCCAAAAAGTGCCATAGCACCCTTGTTACGGGCCGATTCCAGGTCCATTACTGCCGTTTCAATAGCACTGTTAGCCCGAATTTCGGTATTAACCAGTCGTTCAATGTCTCGCAGTTGTTCTCTGGATACGGGTTCAAAATGGGAAAAATCGAACCGGAGGCGCTCTGCATTGACCAGCGAGCCGCGTTGGTTCACATGCTCACCAAGAATCTTACGCAGGGCTGCATGCATTAAATGAGTCGCTGAGTGATTTAAACGGGTCGCATCTCTTACTGGTTGGTTGACAACCGATTGAACCTTGTCCCCCACGGCCAGACTTCCGTTAACCGACTGTCCCTGGTGCAGGAAGGCATCACCGCTTTTGACCGTATCGGTGACGTTCAAAACCACGCCATCTGCAATCAGTTGACCGGTATCGCCAGCCTGCCCACCAGATTCAGCGTAGAAGGGTGTTCTATCCAGAACAACCAGGGCTTGCTGTTCTGCATCGGCCTGATCAACCTGAGCTCCGTCAACAATAATACCGATAATCGTAGACTCATCTTCCAATGAATCGTATCCAACGAACTCGGTAACATCGCTGAGCTGTAAATCACCGGTATCAGCAGAGCCAAACTGACTCGCTGCACGCGCCCTTTCCCGCTGAGCTTCCATTTCACGATCAAAGCCGGCCATATCCAGCGTCAGGTTTCGTTCCCTGGCAATATCAGCAGTTAAGTCGGTTGGAAATCCATAGGTGTCGTAGAGCTTGAACACCACTTCACCCGGAATTTCCTTTTCATCAAGCTGCGAAATCGCGTCAGAAAGAATCCGCATGCCCTGATCAAGGGTCAGCTCAAACTGCTGCTCTTCTTTAAGGAGCACTTTTTCAACCTGACTGGCGGTTTGAGCAATCAAGGGGTAGGCATCGCCCATCTGAGAAACGACTTCCCCGACAATTTGGTGAAAGAATGGGCCACTGGATTGCAGCTTGTGACCGTGCCTGAGCGCCCGGCGAATAATCCTGCGAATAACATAGCCCCTTCCCTCATTGGAAGGCACGACGCCATCAGCAATCAGGAACACTGCGGCTCGAATGTGGTCTGCAATGACTTTTAAGGAAGGGTTATCCAGATCAGTCGTCTGAAGAAGCTGTGCAGCTTTGTTAATCAGAGTCTGGAACAGGTCAATTTCATAGTTGTTATGTACACCTTGCAATACCGCTGCCAGTCGCTCCAGGCCCATACCAGTATCAACACACTGTTTAGGCAGCGGTGTTAAAGTGCCATCCGCAGACCTGTCATATTGCGTAAACACGAGGTTCCAGATCTCGATGTATCTGTCCAGTTCACCATCTTCCGACCCGGGCGGGCCGCCAGGCACTTCTGGCCCGTGGTCGTAGAATATTTCCGAAGATGGACCGCAGGGTCCCGTATCACCCATGGTCCAGAAGTTATCATCGTCGCCGAGCCGCGTAATACGCTGAGGATCAAAACCTACTTTCTCTATCCAGATTTGCTCTGCCTCATCGTCACTATCGTGAACGGTGACCCAAAGCTTGTCCGCGGGCAAGCCAACGACTTCGGTCAGGAACTCCCACGCAAAGACAATGGCATCTTCCTTAAAGTAGTCGCCAAAACTAAAGTTACCTAACATTTCAAAGAACGTATGGTGCCGCGCTGTATAACCGACGTTATCAAGATCGTTGTGCTTGCCACCCGCCCTTACGCAACGCTGGCAAGTTACTGCCCTGGTATATCCGCGGTCTTCACGGAAGGCGAAACAATCCTTGAATTGAACCATGCCTGCATTGGTAAACAGCAGGGTTGGATCATTACCGGGCACCAGGGACGACGACTCAACGATCGTATGGCCTTTACCCTCGAAGAAATTCAAAAATGCACTGCGGAGCTCACGGCTATCCATATCTAATAAACCATTTCACGTCTGACAAATAAGAATCCAGCGAACCAATATTCAGCAACGAGCTCGGCAGATAAAAAACAAGAGGAGTAAGATACAGAAATTAAGCCAAGGGAGCTATAGAAAGCGTCAACTTGGTTCACGCCGGCCGCCGTGCGAGCCGCTAATAACTCGTGTTAGAGCCTAATATAGGTCGGAGATATGGTCGTAGGAAAAGCCGCGCTGCTGCATAAATCGAGATATTCGCGCCCTGACTTTCATATCCAGAACTTTCATATCTACAGCTTCTATATCCACAGCTTCTATATCCACAGCTTCTATATCCAGAGCTTCTGTATCCACCGCTTTGGTATCCAGAGCTTTGCCAAGCTCGTCTCCGAACTTCTTGAACGCAACTGACCGGGCCAGCGCCGCGAAATCAATGCCGCATTCTTCAAAGGCGATTGATATAAGTTCATCACCAACCTGCTTGGCACGCAGCTCCATTTTAATCTTCACCGGACCCTGCCCCCTATTGGTTCTTGCGCGTATAAATGATTCAGCAAGCCTGCGGTCACTCTGTAAGCCCTCATCGGTCAGCTTGCCGACTTCCTGATCAATAAGCTCAGGGTTATCACCAAGACGCCGGGTTAGTTTAAGTAAAAGCTCATAGCGAGAATGTTCTCTTCGCGCTAACAAATCCATTGCGGCGCGGCGAACATCTGAGGGCTTAATCTCTGTCATTTTCTTTCATTAGCGCAGCTCTATTAGTGCTGTTCTATTGGCGCTGTTCTATTGGCGCTGTTCTATTGGCGCTGCTGGGTTAGGGCTACCGCCGGCAACGCCAATTCGCTTCAAACTCCGATTGTTATTGCTCTCAAGCACCCGAAATCGGTGTGACATTATCCAGGTCTTCCTCTTCTGAACCTTCGTTGTGATCAAGCAGCTTCGCTCTAATCTGTTGCTCGATGTCTACAGCGATGTGTGAATTCTCAGTGATATATTCGCAGGCATTCTTCTTACCCTGGCCAATACGTTCACCTTTGTAGCTGTACCAGGCACCGGCTTTATCTACCAGGTTAAGCTGGACACCCAGGTCGATCACCTCACCCATATGATAGATTCCCTTGCCGTACATAATCTGGAATTCGGTTTGCTTAAAGGGAGGCGCAACCTTGTTCTTGATCACCTTGACGCGGGTTTCGTTACCGATCACCTCATCGCCTTCTTTGACAGCCCCAATGCGGCGTATATCCAAACGAACAGAGGAATAAAACTTCAGCGCGTTACCGCCAGAGGTCGTCTCGGGACTACCAAACATCACGCCAATTTTCATTCGAATCTGATTGATAAAGATAACCAGGGTATTTGAGTTTTTGATGTTGCCCGCCATCTTACGCAGCGCCTGACTCATTAGCCGGGCCTGCAGTCCAACATGATGGTCGCCCATATCGCCCTCAATTTCTGCTTTCGGGGTCAATGCGGCGACTGAATCTACAATCACCACGTCAACGGCACCAGATCTAACCACCATGTCGCAAATTTCAAGCGCCTGCTCACCCGTGTCTGGCTGGGAAACCAGCAGGTCATCAATATTGACGCCAAGATTCTGCGCATACATTGGATCCAGAGCATGCTCTGCATCAATGAAGGCACAGGCCCCCCCTGCTTTTTGGGCCTCCGCAATGACCTGTAGGGTCAGGGTTGTCTTGCCCGAAGATTCCGGACCATAGATCTCAACAATACGCCCACGAGGCAATCCACCTATCCCCAGCGCAATATCCAGGCCCAGGGACCCGGTTGATATTGCCGGGATTTTCTCCAGAGGAGAATCACCAAGACGCATCATGGCGCCCTTGCCAAACTGCTTCTCGATCTGCGAAAGCGCTGCTGATAGCGCCTTAGCTTTTTGCGTGTCTTTTTGAGTGTCTTTTTGTGAACCGCTATTTTCAACGTCGGACATCGTTTTTCCTCTTTGTTTTTATAACTGGTTATATATACAGTATTATCCATATAATCATTTAAACGCCAAATGCTTTTTTCAACTTGTTATGTTTCGCCAAGATTTGCAGTCGAATCGGCGATTGAATTTCACGGGGGCTCGTGTGGTCCACCCCGGCTAGCAGCACGTCCACACTGTCCTCGCTGCCGACCCGTAGGGCAAGTTGATAGTCTCAGGCGGGACAGGTCAGGGATGTAGGAGAAGGATGAAAGTCGTATAGGCTTTTATCTAGGCTTTTATCTGGGCTTTTAGGACCTTTCTGACCCTTGCCCATAGCATTGACGGAAGGTACCTTGTAGGAAACACATCAGCGGGTACTCCATGACTTTTGCTATTCCTGAAGCCGACGCCAGCCTTGAGATTTGTTGGGATAACATTGGCGTGCCGCATATTTTCGCTAAATCTATTCCAGATGCCTTTAGAGGCATGGGCTATGCCTGCGCGAGCGAACGCCTATGGCAACTGCACCTGAGTAACCTGTACGCCACTGGCACGGCTGCCAGCGTCATGGGTGAGAAACATATCCCTCAGGATCTGATGCACAAAGCGTTTAATGTTACCGCCAGAGAAGTGCCCGACTCCCCGGGTGACTATATCGTTGACGCCTACCTTCAGGGCGTTAACGCCTACGTTGACTCACTTGATGAGGTGCCACCGGAATTCTTGAAGGCCGGCACGGAGCCCAGACACTACACACGCCACGATGTAGCCTCACGTTATCGCTTCACAGGCTGGTTTCAACACAAGACCTGGCTGGAGAAGATTTACCTTGGGAAACTGATGGCAGAACATGGCGTGGAGTATTTTCGCCACCATGTGCTCAGGTTTTCTAACGAAGATGCTGTGTGCGTCGAGTCCCTTAGGGACGCATTGCGTAATATCGACCTAAACGTCGCGAAACTACTTTTCCCTCATGAGACAAGGCTGAACGGCAGCAATAATTGGGCTATCAACGGAGAGTTATCGGCGTCCGGGTTGCCGATGTTAGCAACCGATCCACATCAACCCCACAGTATTCCTAACACGTTCTTCTATTCGCACTTGAGTGTGCCGAATTGGGATGTCTTTGGCGCCAGTTTCCCCGGCGTGCCTTACTTTATGATGGGACACAATCGAGACGTGTCCTGGGGGCTGACAACAGGCTTCGTCGATACTTATGATGTTTTTGTTGAGAGTGAGGCGCCTGACAACACCCAACGTTATACCGTTGACGTGGCCAACCAACCTTCGCGCAACTTCACGGTGAGTGAATCAACCCACGGCCCAATTCTCGAGTCACTGACAGACGCGCTGGGCTTCACGGATCTGCGCGGCGCGGGAAGTATCACCGCGCTTGATTGGGCCTTGAGAGATCAACCCACTTCCGCGGGTATTCTGGCGCTGATGCCATTAGCCAAGAATTCACAGCAACTGGGCGATGCATTGTTTGAGAACGATCTCTGCCCGTTGGTTAACAACATTATCTGCGTCGACAGACACAATGATATGCATCGCTATATAGCCACGACGCTGCGACACCGATCAGGCAGTGGTGAAAATCATGCAGAACAGGGTGTAACGGGCGTTGTGCCTTTGCCCGGTAACAATCCCGACTACCATTTTCGATTAAGTACCGCGGCTGAATTGCTCGTCGAATCGAACCCGCTAAAGCAGTACACCCTAACTGCCAACAACGACACCATGGGCGATTCGGGTAGCTATCCGATTCATAATTTTCCTACCCACGATGCCAGAGCAAAACGGATTGAGGAGTTATTGCAAAAGCGTGAATCCAATTTCACGACAGCCTACTTCGCAGACATGCAGTTGGACTTGCTGGATGTTAGAGCCAGGGAACTGGTACCGAACATATTGCAGTCGCTAAAATCACAACCCCAGCATGAGGGCTTAGAAACGGCGATCAAACTCCTGTCTGACTGGGACTATGTGACGACCATAGACTCAAAGGCTGCTTGCATCTTCTACCCCCTGTTGGAACAACGTTCGCACATTCAATTTATGGAAACCGTCCTAGGTAAGAGCCCTTTAATTAGCACAATGTCGAGCATTGCGCCTGCACTCAATCGCTTCGATATCAGCCATTTCATGGCAGAGGGATCACCGTGGGGTGCCCACAGAGACGCGCTGAACAAGATCATCGCCGACAATGTGATCGCTATCGTTGAGTATCTCACGCGCCATTACGCCGATGATTGGTCGTGGGGCAAGATACACCAAATTCATTTCGGCCACTCACTACGTAAACACAAACCATGGCAGGCTATACATGTGGGCCCTGATCCTATTGCCGGCAGCGCTACCACGCTGCGGATGGCACAACATAATCCGCCGGTTAAAGGCGGTATTGAACAGGAGGTTTATCACGGCCCCGCATTTCGTTGGATTGTCGACATGGCCGACCCCCTTCGGTTTAAGTTTGTCATTGCCGGCGGCAACGGCGGGCGGCCTGATAGCGAGCATGTCTCAGATCACTATGCGGCCTGGTTAAAAGGCGATTACTTCGATATGTCGCTTGTCAGGGAAGAAATGCACATCGTCCGCCAGGATAAAGCTTAGGCCATGGCCGATACCAGGGGCGACCGTCATCTGCCGGAGCATGTCGCCGAAAATGGCGGTATTGGGGTAACTACCAGGCTCCTCGTCTGCTAGCGGTTCAGCTGCTAGGCTTTCAACAATGAGGCCTCGTGCCGTAGACATACCAACACTGAAAACATCAAGACTACGGCTTGAACCGCTATCCATGAAACATTCGAGAGGCATGTTCGAGATGTGGCGGCATGCAGAGGTTCAGAAGTATTCAGGCATTGCTGAAGATGCAGACGGAATTGAAATCAACATGCCAGCAAAGACAAGTGATGACAGCGATAGATTGATCGAATTCTGGCTCAAAGCAGCGCAGGATGGCTGGGGCTTTCGCTGGGGAATTGGCATTATAACTGAGTCGGCAAGAGCTGCTATTAGTTGGCGGCATAGCAGCGGTGCTGCGGAAATAGAGGCCTTCATCAAACCTGAAAATTCTGACTCTATTGCCCTGGCGCTTCGCTTAGGAATGAACGCAACAGATGTGTTTTCTGAAGGGGCACAACGGTATCGAATGTCTCTGTAGCGGCCGTTGCAGTTATTGAGCTACAGAGCATCCAGTTAAGCGGCAAAGACACTCAGCAGTGAAGATTATCTGGCTACGTTTTGAGACTGAAGAAGAATTGGCTGCAAATGCGTTATGCTTGCCATTGAAAACCTGATGTTAGGCATTCACTAAGAGCATATCTGATGGACAGACTTAAGGCGTTTATCGAACACCCGGTTATAAACTTAACTATTGCCATAGTGTTAATCAGTACTAGCCTGGCAGAGGGTTGGGAAAGCTTTTCAAGTGATCTTTCAGATATTCATGTCGGCGCGCATCACGGCGTTTTGCTGTTCGGTATTGCGATGTTGGTAAGAGGCATCGTTGAAGCACTGGAATCTTTTGTCCGAGCAAATGAAAAACGAAAATCCACTATCAAAAACGGGATCGTAACAACAGGGTCAGAGTAAGTAACCGAGTAGATGAAGTTGCCAGACCTGTAACCAATCCCAGATCCGCGGCAGGTACTCAGCCGAGTCATAGCTGCACTCGACGCCACTGCTCTCATCATATATCGTTTCCTATGCTGTTTAGCTCTAACATAGATTCAAGCTGAGCCATCGTAATATTTCAGATCCGCTAGCCTAGCAAGGTATCACCTTCACTGGAGAAGCGATTCGCTCTTCGAAAGGTCCTATTACCATTTTTATCCTCAAATCAGGAAAATGAGTGCCATGCAGGGACTACACAAGTTGAACTCTTCATGAACTAGTAACTTAGATGAGAAATCGGTAAGAATTCAAAGGGAATTCAGTAAGACTGAATCACACGGTTCCCACTTAATAGATCGACAAGTACCACCGCATCAAGCCCCCCATCTATGACAACTGCGACATCACCATGCCCTACCAAAGCAAACTGTGTCGGGCGATCAAAATCAAGCCCTTCACCACTCCCGCGTCCCGTCAAGGTCTGCATGGTAAGTTCAGCAAATGGCAAAGCCAGCACCTCTCCCTGAAAACTGTCCAGAATCAGTAATCGCTGGTTATGTGCATCGACTAGCAGATCTGTTAGGTGGCGCTCAGACTGGCGCGGCCAAACATCAGTTCTCCGACCAGTCAAACCATCGACCTCAAATATCCGTTCAGAACTAGCATCCAGTAGATAAGCCGTATTGGTTTCATCATTGAATGCCATCGCCGTCACGAAACCAAACGGCACGCCATTACCATCACCATCTTCGCTCAATATCGTGCGCTGACCCGTCGCAATATCCAGGCTGACCAGCCGCTGTCGAATTGCATCAACAATCAGGAGTTCATGCGTCGCCGCAACATAAGCGAGATCCGTGGGCAAAATAAGAGGTGGGCCAAGATCATCAACCGGACTGGCAATAATGTTGGCAGTGCCAGTGGCAGGATCAAAACTGGCGATACCATTAATGTCGAACTGCGAGTAGCTCAAATAGATCATACCCGTGCGCGAATCTGCGGCGACGTAGTTTGGGCTGACTAACGGAACTGATGTTGACGCACTAAGTTCCACGCTACGGACACCTGTCTCATGATTTACGCGCACCAGTCGATTGTTGCTTTGATCAGTGATCAAATAATCATCACCTACAAGTACAACATCAAAAGGTGAACCAAACCGAATGCCATCACCGACCTCAACGCTGGTTACCGGTTCGCTAATGCTAGTTACTGCATCGACTTTGTATACGACGCCAAATCTATTGTCGGCGACAAAGAAAGCACCATCATGCACAGTCAGCGCCACGAATATGCCGAGCAATCCGCCCGAGTTAACTGGCAGGGTAATGCGAACGGCCCGATCACCAGAGCCAAGATCAACCTCAATCAACCTGCCCTTATCGAGGATGACAAGGGTGCCGTCTTCAGCCAAAACCATTCCCCGAGGCGAATCGATGTTCTCACCTTCCCCCGTTTCAAAACTTGAAACAATTCTGAAACTGTTGGCAGCTGGGTCTACTTCAAGCAAGGTTTCATATTGGTCATCGATGACAAGCAGCGTACCATCAGGTTGCACTATCATACCCTGCGGCGAGAGAATGACTGGACCGTCGGGTACGAACTGACGATAAACAAGCGTTCGATTGCCTGTTGCCAGTTCGATCTCAACCAGACCATCCAGACCGACGTCTGCGACCAGCGCCTTACCTGCCTGTATGACCAATAGCTGAGGTTTCACTAGCTCAGGTCCAGTACCTCGACCTAGCCCCGAAACAATGACCCGCTGCCCTGAGACCGGTTCCACCCTGGCCAGCATCGCAAGGCTATTATCTAGTACGTAGAGCCCATCAACACCTG
>Ga0315322_10003231_pt1 | contig 12590 bp, 10 predicted proteins | sample M110021515metaG_FD_203461 | JGI IMG/M metagenome (GOLD analysis project Ga0315322, IMG submission 203461) | Ammonia-oxidizing marine archaeal communities from Monterey Bay, California, United States - M1 100m 21515 | ecosystem: Environmental > Aquatic > Marine > Intertidal zone | place: USA... | reverse complement strand
CTGACCTATTTCCCCACCCTCGCCCTGACCAACACGGTCGCCATGAAGAATATTCCCAGCGTGGAAAAGGATTTTCCGAGTATTCGGGTCCTTGGAACAATCGGTTGGATTGCCGCTGGCTTGGTCCTCACCTGGGCAGGCATAGAGCAAACCGTGAGCATGTTCTACCTCGCTGCGGTCGCAGCTGCAGTCCTAGGCTGCTACAGTTTCCTATTGCCGGACACACCGCCCATCCAAAGTGGCAAAGTCACTTTCAGGGAAATCCTTGGGCTCGATGCCCTCGTACTGCTGAAAAACCGCCAGTACCTAATCTTCCTTATAGCATCCACGCTTATTTGCATCCCTCTCGCATTCTACTACCAATTGGCAAGTCGTGTCGTTCAGTTAGTCGATCTTCCAATAGGCCAAACCATGTCCTATGGGCAAATGTCGGAGATCTTCTTCATGATCGTGATGCCGTTTTTCTTCGCCCGGCTCGGAATCAAGAAAATGCTTGCAGTGGGCATGCTCGCCTGGGTCGCCCGCTATGTTCTGTTCGCAATGGGAGCACCGGATGAAATTCGCTGGATGATTCTGGCGGGCGTAATACTACACGGCATTTGCTATGACTTCTTTTTCGTCACAGGTCAAATTTACACCGACCGAGTGGCGGCCAAACCTATCCGTGCACAGGCTCAAGGGCTACTCGTCTTTTTCACACTCGGTTTGGGTATGGCCATCGGTGCGAAAATTGGAGGTGAAATCGAAGGGAAACATACTCCTGCACTGGATGAACTGAAAGAGATGTCCACCGACGACGCTCAGAAGCAACGCCTGACTGACGTACTTGGAGAAGGCAATGCCACGGCAACCATGGAAAGTTGGGCTGAATTGGTTCGCATCGGCCAAGAATCAACTGTTCTGGAAAAAGAGAAATCCATGCTGGATTCAATTACGAACAAGGATTTGGCCATGCATGCTTACGGCCAGGATTCCAACTGGACGACGGTCAATGCCAATGTTGGCGAAATCCGAAAAAGCCTTGATGCGGAAAATAATGAAATAAGCTCGGCTTTGGGTCAATTAGCCGCCCAAAAGGCAAAGCATTCCATTGCAGAACTTCGAGCCAAAGATTGGAAAAGCATTTGGACCATTCCCGCCATCATGGCAGGAGCCATTCTCATTCTGTTTTTCTTTTCCTTCCGAGAACCCGAGGCTGCCGATGAAAAAAGTGATTCGGCTGAAAAATCCGCTTAACAAATTACAAATGTCTCAATACCCTTGAACCATAAAACCGAAATTACAAATTTCCTAAAAATAGAATCATGAAAGACATACCAAGCTCCTCCCGTCGCAAATTCCTCAAGACAGGTTCCGCCCTTTCCGCGAGTACTCTACTGGCAGCTCCTCATGTAGCCCGAGCCACCAAGAACGACAAGACGCTAAAGATCGGGTTGGTTGGCATCGGCGGGCGAGGTAGTGGAGCAGCCGTTCAGGCCATGCTCGCGGACGAAAACGTCGCACTTACCGCCATCGGCGACCTTTTCGAGGACCGCATCAAGCTACGCAGTCGTATCTTACGGGCACGGGGTCGCGCCAAGTATCAAGTAACCGAAGACACTACCTTCATAGGTTTTGATGCGTACAAGAAGGTCATCGACTCAGGAATCGACGTCGTGATTCTCACCACCCCGCCAAATTTTCGCCCTTTACACATCGAGTACGCTATCGAAAAGGGCGTCCACTGCTTCTTCGAAAAACCTGTAGCGGTAGATGCTCCGGGCGTACGAAAGGTCATTGAGTTGGCCAAGAAGGCAAAGGAAAAGAAACTTGCTTTCATGTCCGGGTTTTGCTGGCGACATCACTATCCGAAACGCGAGGTGTTCGGTCGCATACTCGATGGCGCGCTAGGCGACGTAAATGCAATGTACAGCACCTACAACGGGGGGGAAACCTGGAAGAAACCGCGCGAGGAAGGCTGGGGCGATCTTGAAGCCCAGATGCGCAACTGGAACGCCCACCTCTGGCTTTCGGGTGATTCCATCGTGGAACAAGCCGTACACTGCATCGACATGATGCAATGGGCTATGGGAGACAAAGCTCCTACCCACGCAGAAGCGTCCGGAGGACGACAAGTATACGACGATCTGGACAAATACGGGAACATCTTCGATCATTTCGCCGTTGTATATCAATGGGAAAATGAAAAAGGCGGTGTACGCGGTTTTCACCATTCGAGACAACAAAACGGAACCATTGGGAGTTACGAAGTCGAGGTCTACGGGGCCAAAGGTTTTTGCTCGGCAAAAAATCGTCACGCCATTTTGAGTCAAGACGAGCCATGGCGTTTCCGTGGCGAAAATAACGATATGTACCAAACGGAACACGACGAATTATTTGCATCCATCCGTGAGGGCAACCCATTCAACGACGGTGAAAGAGCCGCGAAAAGTACAATGGTCGCCATCCTGGGTCGAATGGCAGCCTACACCGGACAGCAGATAACTTACGAGGATGCCCTGAACTCAAAGAGCGACCTGACTCCTGCTCACCTCGACTGGAAGGAATCTTTGCCTACCCAAGCCGTGCCAATACCGGGTGTCACGAAGTTCGTTTGAAGCTAGCAATCCCGACATTGCGGAATTTCACACGATGATTAGAATTGTCTGGCTTGCTCTAATCTTAGGGGTTCATGTTTCCTACGCAACAAACTACTCCGTAGTGGTATCTCGGGAAACCGCAAAGCACAAGGAATGGGCAAAAGTCGTTTCCGAGATAAGGGAGAAACACTCCGCGGAAGTTTTATACTTTAAAGAGTCGGTCGAGGAATCTCTCCCCGCACTACGAAAGTCGTTTCCTCGTTACGCGTGCTTCGTTGCCCGTCCCGAGGAAACCTCCAAGGAATTCGTGAAAACGATTCACCGCATGACTCGGCGATTGGACGCTGATCCCTACATCGACCTGTTCTGGGGAATCCTTACGGGGCATGATGCCGAAAATGCACTAACAATTGCAAGGACTTCCGAACCACTCGTTATTCGGAACTCCTTGTCCTGTACTGAAATCGCACTCGATCGTTGCGAAAAAGGCAAATGGTTTTGCGAACTGAGAAAAGGACACGGCGTGAGCAAGGAACAAGGCGGCGGCGACATCAAGGAAATCAAACTCCCCCAAGACACCACTTCTCGCTTCGTAAGGGAACTGAACGAAGGAAAACCCGACCTCTTCGTAACCTCGGGTCATGCCACCGAAAGAGACCTGCAATTAGGCTTCAGGTACCGCAACGGCGTCTTTCGCTGCAAAGACGGTTCGCTCTTCGGATCCGACCTTTCGGGCAAGCGACACGGCGTGAACTCTCCCAACCCCAAGGTTTATATGCCCATCGGAAACTGCCTCATGGGACATCTAGACGGTCCGGAATCAATGGCCGCCGCCTTTCTCGAAAGTGCGGGAGTTCGACAAATGATGGGATACGTCGAAGTCACTTGGTACGGCTACATGGGATGGGGTTGCCTCGATTACTTTATTGAGCAACCTGGGCGCTATACTTTCACCAAGGCCTTCTTCGCCAATCACCATGCCCTCATTCACCGCCTTGAAACTTGTTTTCCGCAAACCGATGCTCAATCCAACTCACAACTAACCGCCCGCGCAAGAAAGCCATCAGCCTACGCCCGCAAACTTCGACTAGGTTCAAACGATGCTCGCGGACTTCTCTTCGACCGTGACATAGTAGCCTTTTACGGAGACCCTGCATGGCAGGCCAAAATGGCCGACGGCAAACGGAACTGGAAACAAAACCTCACTCGAGAAGGCGATCAATATAGTTTTTCGATTACTCCGACGCTTGGCCCAACCAGTTACCAACCCGTCAACAAAAATGGAGTGCAACGGGGCCATAGGCCTTTTATTTCATTTTTCGACCAAAGACTAACGAAGGTAGAGCTAATCTCCGGACAAGAACTCAATCCCGTAATTACCGACACTTTCATCCTAGTGCCAAATCCACCAAGCAATAAATCGGCCAAACCCATTGAGGTCGTCTTTCGGGCCAAAGAAACGATACGGTCAAGTTGAACCATTGCTTTGTTTGCCGGGGCAACAATAAGTTAGGAATTTAATGGCCTCGACTTCAGGTTGAAGGAGGAGAAGAATTTCAGACTGGATAGACTGGTGACAAATAATCAATTTCTAAGAATGTCCCCAAGCCAAGAGATGACGGCTTCGGTCATTGGCTTCAGTCCATCCTCAGAGAAGACGTGATCTGCCCCGGGAATCTCGACCAGTTTCTTGGGGTCATTTGCCAGGGCGAAGATTTCTCGAGAATCTTCAATAGGCACCACGTCGTCGTCGGTTCCATGGACGAAAAGCCAAGGCGCGGTAACCTCGGAAGCTTTTGGAGCAGTAGTTCCAATTGCTTTCATGTCGGATAGGAAAACTTTTGACAGCGGGAATGAAGCATCTTCCCACATGCATCCGGAGTCAGGAGCTTCTTCTCCAAATTCGCGATTGTAGAATGCTTCCGTATTCACCATTCCGGCAAGAGAAACGAGATGCCGTATACGGCTGTCACTCGAAGCCGCGATCACACCAACGGCTCCGCCCATGCTGTGTCCGGCATAGATTGCTCGCAGCCCTGCCGATTCAGTAGCTGAGAGGACGGCTTTCAGGTCGTCAACTTCTTTGGAAATCGTACATTTCCTAAAACTTCCTTCCGAAGAACCGTTCCCTGCAAAGGAGAACCGCAATACGGGTACTCCTTCCGCCGATACGGCTTCCGCCAATGCTACGACAAAAGGCCTATCCTTATTCCCTGTCACGCCATGGCCTATAATAAAAACATCGCGGGCATTTGCTACCCCTTCATGAAAGGTATAATCGATGGTTTCACCACTTGGGTTTTTTATTGTTCCAAACATATCAGGAGGCTTACGACGACTGACCTCCAGTTGGCAAGCGCACTTTATTGGACAACCATAGGAATTTAAGACACTAGTTCGTATGTGAACCAGTCAAAGAGTCGATTAGAAAGGCATACGACAAGGACTTGAGTTTAACATCCGAAAAGGCTTCTTGTCGGTTGGTCGGAGCAATCACACAAAAGACACGAGACCTATTTGACGAAGAAAGCCTACGGCATGTAGCGGTCCAAAGGAGAGCGTTTGTTTTTATTGATTCTTCATCGGAAGATCGAGCTGCGAGTAGAACCGCAGGATATTCTGCGTTTTGAAAACGATCAACGGGGAAATCTCCAATTGGAGAGAGTATGGCGACTGCGGAAAAAAGTTGTGGACGGTGGGCCATGGCAAGGGCAAGCAAATCCGCTTGGGTCCCATAAGCACAAACGGCAACGCTTCGAGTCTCATCCCATTCAGAGCCAACGAGAAAACTCACTACTTCCAAAACCGAGGCAAAGTTGCTCACGGATGCCAAGGCAAAATCCACTCCATGATCGAGAAATCTCGACGATTCAATGGATAATTCATTGAAATCTCCTCCCATTGAAATCCCATCGGCGCCGGTAAGCGTAAGAACCACAGGACGTTTCCCCGCGGAGGCAGGGGAGGAACGAAGAAGAATCCCACCTGGAACAGGAACTCTTACAATGGAATTAGGCCGCTCCATTCGGTCAGTCCAGAAAGAGTCGTAAAGCTCATCTCGAAAAGGTCTCAGATAGCTTAGAGCCGCTTTACTATGCTCACTTTCTAAACGCTCAAATGAAAAGGGTGAGGCTTCAGGTGAAAATTCTGGCGGAAGAGACCATGCATCGAAAGGTATCCATGAACCATAACGATAAAGCAATTCGTTATCGAATTGGCACGATTTCAGAATCTGGTTTTTTCGAGAAGCGTATTTAGTCCAAAACCTGTAAGCGCTCAGTTCACAAAACCAGAGAGCGAAGAAACCGATTAGAATAGCGGTAAAAAGTTTCATGCATAGATAACACCAGCAGCAATGATAATGATACAATAACTCGTTCCTCTTGACGCCGATAAAGCTCCGCGCAAACGTAGAAGTTTTATCAAATGGAATATCATCGAATAAAAAGATTAACTCAACTAATTGTTACCCTAATAGGGATCAATTTAATAGGATGCGATGAGGAGAATCGCACTCTTTTCACGACATCAGAAAATTCAAAGAAAACCTCAAAGCCTGCATACGAGGGAGAGAGAAAGAATGGCATCCCTAATGGCAAAGGGATTTTCACTTTTCCAAATGGAGCGAGATATGAAGGACAAGTAAGCAATGGAAAACCCAACGGATTCGGCATGTGCATATTCGCTAACGGCGACAAATACGAGGGCGAATATCTAAACGGGAAATCACACGGAAAAGGCAAAATCACTCTTAATAGCGGAAGTTCTTATGAAGGGCAATGGATGGATGGAATGATGGAGGGAAAAGGCACTTATTGGTATGCTGATGGTAGAAAGTATGATGGAGATTTTCATTTTAGCGAAATCGAAGGCGTGGGAATCATGATTTACACCGATGATAGCCGTTATGAAGGAGATTTCGTACGCGGCAAGCGGAACGGTCGGGGCAAACTTTTACTAGCAGACGGCAAGAAGTATGAGGGTGATTTCAGAAACGACAAACCACACGGCAGGGGCACCTTCAAGATAGAAGGCACCATTTACATAGGAAACATCGAAGAAGGGTTTCGCCATGGAAAAGGATCCTTTACCACTAAGGATGGATCACGATACATCGGAAATTGGAGGCATGGTAAAAGGCATGGACTTGGAGTTGCTTACGACGCAAACGGAACAATTATCTTCAAGGGTTTGTGGCAAGACGATTTAGCGGTGCCAAACGCATATTTGCCATTACCTTCAACTGAATAATAAAATAGGTTTGATTACGCTAAAACTAACTCGATCCCAAAGATGCCGGTACGAATGTTTTGCGAAAGAGACGAAATGCTCGCCATAGAGGCAAACACAGCAAACCCGATACCATGACATAGGTTGATGGTTCTGGTGCAGCCGTATAACCTGAAGGCCATGCACCTTCATAACGCAAGCTCAGTCTGTTGCCGTTTACGTACTTCGACCAATTCGATGCTCCTCCACCGGGAGCATTGCTAAAGGCTATATCTCCGGAAGAAATTCCGTCACCGCTACCAGTTACAACAACGATGTCGTTGAACCAATAGCCAGGGCGTAGATTGGAAAAGTCAATCTGAGCACTACCGTCTTCTTGGCCCCAATCTCCAGTTAAATTGCCAGTGTTGAAATTAGCCTGCTGATTTTGAAAGTGAATGGTCAGGTTTCCACTGTTTTTGGTTAAATTATTTATAGTCCATGTGTCAAAATTGGTTAAAACGGCACCATCGACGTAATTATCAGCCTTAGAAAAATCCCAATAAAAAGTAGCGCCATCAGAGTCCCAAGTATTCGAGCCGGTAAAATCAGTGTCTCCGGCAGAGCCTTGACCTACATTAGTTTCAGTTCCAAAGACAGAAATCATTGAATTCGCGTATGCCAGAAAAAACAGTGAAATAGCATTAGTTACTTTCATTAAGGCAAAAAATTTACCTAAGAACTCAAATGAATGCAAGAAGGTAGGGCGAAAAAGACGAAGCCGACTCCCATTACAGGAGCCGGCTTAATGAGTAAAAGATTAAACTGAAAAAATGTTATTTAGGCAATCTCGGCGGCGTGAAACTCAAGCCAGTCGTCAAGATTGTTAAGGTTTATTGCATCCCTAGGGTCACCATCGTCCAAGCCGTTGGCGGAAAGGATGCTTTGTCGGGTACCGTCATCGTGGTTGTAGCCCTCGATCGAGGCATTCAAATCGCCCACGCTTTCAGAATCAAGAACTGCTCCGGGTTGCTCCTTAACCCACTTTTCGAATTGCGGGTAGGTAGGCTTGCTTTCGGCAATGAAGGAACGAACGGCTTCGGCGTCCAGCCCGAGCCCATTGATGACCATCGAGTCATAGCCTGCTCCGATGCCTGGATAACCATCGGCAATCTTGCCGGCCGCTTCGAGAGAAACCTTTTGCCAAAGGCGAGGAAGATGAAGAACACCAAGAGGCCCTGCTGTTCCTGAACTAATGAGAGGTACAATTTTTGACATTTTGTAGATTAAGTTTAGGGATTGAATATATAGGTATGCTAGAAGAATAGTCTAACGATACAGGTTCACAACAACTGTCAAACTGAAAGCAGTGACAGATAAAGAATAAGTTGGACAAATTCAGCATCCACGCCATCAATCGAAAGCCAGTATAACATCTCAATATCAAACAACAAAAGGATTCTTGAATATGAGTTCAAAGGAGAAAAGTATAGGATTGGTGGGCGTCGGTCGGATGGGAGCCAACATGGCCCGCAACCTTAAGGACAAGGGTTATCGATTAAGTTGCGTGAACGACTCAATCGGCGAAACAGCTGCCGCGCTAGCCGTTGAACTTGAATGCACGCATGCAGAAACTCTCGCCGAGGTTACTGCATCTTCAGACATCATACTCACAGTAGTGACTAATGATGAGGCGATGGAATCCATTTTTTTCGGTGAGACGGACAACCTTTTCGATAATGCAAGCGGTAAGTTATTCATAAACTGCGCAACGCTTTCTCCGGGTATGCACGTTAAACTCGAACAAGCAGCAGCGGAGGTCGGAGCCGAAACATTGGAAGGATGCATGGCATCAAGCATTACCCAAGCTCGTGAAGGAACACTTTACCTGATGATCGGAGGTAAAAAAGAAACTTTCGAAAGCGTAAAAGACCTATTGGACGACCTAAGCGTCAGCCTTCGTTTCGTTGGCGAAGCGGGAAAGGCCGCCCAAGTTAAGGCTCTTGTAAATATGGTCATGAATATCAACACCGCGGCACTCGCAGAGGGGTTGGGCATTGGCGATGCTCTAGGACTCGATCTAGAGATGCTCTGCGAAATCTTTTCGCAAACGGGAGCCAACTCACGCGTCCTGGAAACCGATTCAGAAGATATGCTCAGCCGAGACCATGAATGTTATTTCTCCGCCGATCATGCTGCGAAGGACTCGGGTATCGCAATCGCAGTTGCCGAAGACGCGGGAATTTCAGTTCCCTTGGCAAAGGCCACCCTCGCGCAGTATCAGAAAATGGTCGAATTGGGCTTAGGGGATCTCGACAAGTCCGGCATAGCCGAATTAACCTTCAAAGGGCGAGGGACGGGAAACTAGTTTATTAAAGAAAAGAAGATACCGTGAGTCACGGAGAGCTTTCCAGTTCTCGTAATGACTTGTAATAGAGCAGGAAAACTTCATCTTTTTTTCCCATTGCCTCGAGCGTACCAAGTTTTTCAAGCTCAGATCCAAGATGAAGAATTAGATCTTTGTCTCTCACCGCATCCAATTCTGGTTTAATTGCTCTGTAATCTCGTAAAACTTGACAATCAAAGGACACGGAGCCCTCTGAAAAAACCGGTTCTCCATCCGAAGCAGAAGCCCTAGTCTGCACGGAAGGCAATCCTTCAAGGTCCTCGACCTCAGAATCAGATTTTATTGGAGTGAAATAATCATAATCTGAAAACTCGTCATACGAACTCTCTTTTGATCCAACCGAAAGGCTTGCGTGGCCGGAGTTCACTTCATTATTGCCAATACGGCTCAAGCAATCAATCAGGTAAGCGTAGCCGAAGGCCAGTTCCGTGTGAGAGTAACTGACCTCCGAAGAATATAGATGATATAACCCGCCCATGCGTGCAGTATAAGGAGATTTGCTTGCTCGGCTCGAACGAGCCCAATCGATCATTTTTTCAGCCAACTCGCCTTGCTTCTCACCCTTGACTATAGGCATTAAACAAAGAGTTTTAGGACAATTGAGAGGAGGAGAAACTTCTAAAAAACTTGAGACTTCCGGCGAATCCAATACGACAGTTGCCCAAAGCTCAGGTCGGATGGAAACGGCCTTGGCGAGATGGCTTGCGGATTCTCCGCTAGCCCAAGAAAAGAGATTGGCGGAAAGCCTCGCCTCCTCGAAACGCAATTTTTCTACCGCAGAAACAAGCTCAGCTTCATTTGCGGCATAAATCATTCCGCATCCCACGCCCCGCTTCAACAAAGAGACGAACTGTCCCTCTAATTCGCGTCGAATCGCACTCAATTCACCTTCCTCCATTTTTCTCTTTGGGGGTAGGACATGAAGAAGGAGAGCCTTGACCATGGGTAATTTCTCTCCAACCCGCTTTGCATCCCCGTTCTCTACATCTTCCGCAGTCGCGAATTTTGTCAATCGAGGCAAAGCCATGTCTTTCACTCCGCCGAACTCACGTACCTCAAAATCATGCAGATCATCACCTCGACGAAAATCTTCGTATAATTCATCTCGAAGCGGTCGAGTATAGCTAAGAATCTGCTCGGCGTACCAACTCTCTTTTTTCGCCAACGCCTCAGGTGAGCTTATCGCCTTCAAAATAGAAGGTTTCGCCCATTGGCTTAATGGTAAAAGCCGAAGAACTGGTGCCGCAATGCCATCATGATCATCTTCTTCCCAAACCCAATTCGCCCGCCAACTCGCATAGACTTCGGAAAACCTGTAGCAAAGTTGCTCTAAAGCAACCGCACCAAAAGTTATAAAACACAAAATGGCCAAAAGTTTCAGAATACCTCGCATATACAATCTTTTCTCAAGCCGGAGGGGATGACTCTTCCTCCTTAACCTCTACAGATGAATGATCTGGTTGAGGGGAATTTGCAGATTTATGAACATCAGTTTGAACATCCTTATCAGAAAGGTCCGGAGGCAACAATTTCGCGGTAATTGCAGGTTGAGCAAGTTGGGATTTCGGCAAAGCTTCAGGAAATGAATCCTCTACGGTTGCATCAGGTGCTTCCTCGACCAAGGGCGGTAGTGGAATATCTTCGATTTCCTCTGCCAAGGGCACAGATTCAACGACTTCATCAATCGACTCAGATTCATTCACGACGGGAGGCCTTGCAGACGGCAATTCTGGAGCAACTTCAGGAAATGAATCCTCTACGGTTGCATCAGGCGCTTCCTCATCAACAACTGCCGGCCGTACGCTCTCCTCCTGAACCGCATTGGAATCTTCCTTTATCTCAGGCTCTGTACCATCACCGCCCTTACCTTGGTCTCGCTCTTTCAACGCTTCAAGCAAATCGTTGGCCGGCTTGTTTTCACTTTCCTCAAAAGGTAATTCCAAGTCGTCTAGTGAAATTCTTGTTTTTCGTGATAGTGGAAGCTGTCCGAACCAGCATAAGACTACCCCTAAGGATACGCCAAAGATCGAAAGTAAGAAAAGTTCAGTTTTTTCTTCACTCGAAATAATGTGGTCGTCCGAAAGAAACTTCACCCAAAATAATAAAAGTAAACTCAAGAGAGGAATTCCCACGCCCAATGCAAGAAACTTAAGTCGCCGGAAAAGACCTTTCGCAAAAGCCAATCCCATAACCAAAATACAATAGAAGGCTTGCACCATCGAAAAAGCCAACTCTGTACGGAATACCTTATCGACTATCTCATCCATAGCATCCGATCCAAGAAGAGCAGAAACCTCATAACCGACTAGACGCATAGCCGTTAAACCAACCATTGCGTTTTCCAAAGCCGGGAAGTCCAATGCTAAACCAATCCAGAAGAAACCGACCAATAAAAGGCCAACTCCTCCTAATGACAGGAAAATACTTTTGTTATAACTGTGCACGGACAATGATGCGCAGGTGGAATAAAATCATACTAGATTGCTCTCCGCGTCATGGCAAGGGTCAATCTTGTTTGGATCAAAGCGAATAACTAGTTGGGTAGTCTATGTAAGTAATGCCATACCGAGTCGAACTGACGACGTGCATCACCCTCAAATAAATCGATCAGACCCGTGCGACCGTCGTCGTCTGCAAACTTTGGCATAATGGTATTCGGAGTAATCCGATAAGGATTCATCATCCAACGCATATAATGATCATAACGCATTCGCGATCGAGATAAAAGAAGGTTCACGCCTTGCCCCTCGAAGACTGCAGTAGGCTTTTTTTTACCTACGCCATGACAGGTTATGCACAATGTACTAACAATCTTTTGGCCGACTTGGGCAAACTGCTTTTCACCATTGTGTTTTGGCTCTTCCTTGATCACCGAAAGCACTCCGCATGATCTTGAAAGTCCTGACGCAAAAGGACTTGCACGAGATGCATAGCTTGGCATACGAGCTCTCATCCATGGTCGGGGTTTATTTGGATCTTTGCCCATCAAAAAGGGAGAGAGCCAGCTTTCTTCAAGTTTTTCACCAGCAAAAGACAAATCGGGGGGAGTTCGACTGGCCGCGTGTATCTGTGAAGGATTGCTCAAAGTGTGCGGAATCTCACCATCGCTTGCCTTCAATGCGGAAACCTCTACCGAAAAGGATCCCCATAAGCTCTCTTTTCCATCTCGTTCATGACAAGCTGCACAACGCAAGTCCTCGAACTGACGATTCGCAAATTCGGGAGGACTGTGTCTCGCAAAAGACCCATTCATCTCATGAAGAAATGTATAAATGGATAGTCGTTCCTCTTTTGAAAAAGAAAATCGAGGACCTTGCGAGCTTTCGCCAAGGCAACCCTCTCCATTTAAAACACTCAACTTTTGAAGGCTCGGAGCAATCAACTTGTTTTCACAA
>Ga0315322_10003225_pt1 | contig 12593 bp, 10 predicted proteins | sample M110021515metaG_FD_203461 | JGI IMG/M metagenome (GOLD analysis project Ga0315322, IMG submission 203461) | Ammonia-oxidizing marine archaeal communities from Monterey Bay, California, United States - M1 100m 21515 | ecosystem: Environmental > Aquatic > Marine > Intertidal zone | place: USA... | reverse complement strand
ATTTCAAGTTCTAGTTGGGAGATAATCTTCCTAATTTTTGGCTTATGGAGTGTTCTGACCTCTGTGTTTGGCTGGTGCCCATTTTACAAGGTCTTTGGAGTCAACACCTGTCCAGCTACTTTCAATAATAACCCAGACTTGAGTGTACCTGACAAGCTAGAATCAATGTAAGAAACTGCTGCTGAGTAAGGTCTGTATTTTCTAAACGGTTGATTTGTCAAGAATCTCATCAGTATTGACAGTAAATGTCAATGCAGTAGGGATTTCAACTGCTACTAATCCTCTGATATTATGAATCTCGCGAAGTAAATCAGTTGGGGCCGCAACTTTGATTCTGCTTTCATGGATTATTATTTGGTTTCCAGGTGCAGCTTTTACCCCCCCGTCTGGAAGCCATAATCCAATTGCTCCAATCTCAGAATGATGAGAAATAATCAGATTTCTACCTTCCTCATCTTCATCTACTCTTAGAACAACTAAAGGTGAACCTGCTGGAATTAATTTAGATGCATCTTGCCATTCAGTCCAAGTTTCATCGAGAGGCCTTGACAGTTCTGTAGCTCGTTGATCTATGTCTGAAATCTTAGCATCAAATTCATTAGATGCCTCCTGAGAAATAGTGTTCAAGCCATCTAGCAATTGCCTCAGACCTTCATACTGTGTCTGTTCTTTTTCATTCGAGGCCGTATTTGCTAGAAGTAAAACTTCAGCCAATCCTTCCAATTTATCATTTTGACCTAATTCAATTGCGCATTCCATCGCTTCATCAAGAACTTCAATTGCTAACCCTGGACAATCGATTGCTAACAATGAGTTTCCAATATCTGTCAATACTTGAGTAGATTCTACCTTGTCTTTGTCAACAATAGCAGCTGCCGCACCTAAGTGAGATTCCGCTAATCTATCATCTCCAACTAGGTGCCGTGAAATACTTGCTAGAACAAGATGTCCTAGTCGATTGATTCCAATAATCTGGCTTTGTCTATCTGCGGTCTCGAATAGCATTGCCGCACGATGCCAATTGTTCCCTGCTAACGCCAATAGCCCTAGTTGATGCATGGCCCGCATCTCAGCACCGATATCATCAACAAGAGTTGCATTAAATAATGCCCGAGAAAGATGAAGGCGAGATACTCTAAGATTACCAGACAATTTTGCTAGCATACCCAAAGCGGATTCCATGCGATATAGATATCCTGCCATCGCTCTGTGTGCAAGTTCAGCCATCTCTTCACCCAGAGGCGCTAGGCCAAATCCTGTCGTCTCTAAAACCTCACTGAGTAAGTCAACTGAAGAATTGTATGCATTGTTAATATCATCCGATGTGCCTCCTGATGTCATCTCCGAAAGGTGTTCATCCAATTTTATTACAGGAGCACAAATTTCAGGTAAGGAACCTAACTGATTAAACATAGATTTCTTGACTTTCTCACCACGTATCGAACGTACTAATGCTGAGATTAATTTGCTCTCATCAGATGAAGATACGTCTTCTGCTCCTTCAACTGAAACTAGGCGGGAAGATAGTAATGAGTCGACCATCCAGGTTAATTTCGCTTGAATATCGTATTGACCTGCCCTACTGATTGCATATCGCATCTCAGCAGCTCTGACTCTGCGAGAAAGACTGCGAAGTCTTGATCTTTGACCCTTATTTCCAGAATCTGCAAGACGTTGTAAGAAAGTAGAGGGCGGACATGTTTCAAAATTTAGACTTGCTTTTTCTCCAGTAGTGGTCATCTTGTAATCATCAGATACAAGAGTTACCTTTTTGCCTTCATGAGCAAGTTTAGAGCCCAATATCATCAATGACAAATCAACATCTTGTGGAGATGCTTTCTCCCCAATATGTTGTGCTAAGGCTCTAACCTCTGCTTCATCTATTGTTACAGTTACTAGCAGATCTCTAAATTTTTCCAATAAATTTGGTTGCTTGGGCCATTTATTAAACCGTACAGTTTTGATTTCATCATGCACTCCGGGAGTGACGTATAGTGATGATTCACCTGTTTGTAATACATTTTTAAGGTCGTCTAAGAAATTATCAGATGCCATTGAACCAACGTGAATGAAACAGTTGGAGTCAACCACCCACACGTTGGACATGGCTCTTGTTTAGGGCCCTATTAGTTTGTCTTGTCGCCTATATTGAATGGGATGGCTACTGATTATCCTGAGTCGTTCTAGCAAGTTTCCTCTCAAACCAAATAGGGCCACCGGGAGGAATTGCCGCAAGCATTCCCTTGATTGCTAAATTGATATTCATCCTTCCTTGACGTTGTTCCCACCAAACCAGTACAATGTATAGAATGAATAATCCCCCATGTATTGGACCGATAATTTTGACTAGAATTTCATTTCCACCAATATATTTCAAAGGCATTGCTATGAAAAACAGAGATATTGTTGAAATTGTTTCCAGAATGCCAGACACTCTAAAAAAACTCATCTTCAAACCTCAACCATTGGTCTACTCGAGCCACACTCCGGGCATAATTGGTCATCAGAGTCTGCGTAATCATGGTTGCATGCTGGGCAGGACGATGCCAACACCAGTTCTCCTAATGAGGAGATACTTTCGCCAAGCAGAGATAATTTTCCACTTTCCAGTTCTCCTACTGAATATCGGCCTGGCCCTCCCATCTTGGTCAAGATGTCAGGAGGTAGTGTTACAGTACCCATGTCATCAACGATTAATTCTCTACCTTCAGATAGATTCTCAATATCCAAGTCGGTTCCATGCTCGGCAACAAACCGTCCATCTCTTAATTCCAAAGATCGGTCTGCGAAAGCTGCAACCTCTTTTGAATGGGTAACAAGGAGGAATGATACGTTTTGGTTCACGTGCAAATCCTTGAACAATTTGAGAACCTCTCTGCTGGTAATTGGGTCTAATGCTCCAGTAGGTTCGTCAGCTAATATCAAACGCGGGTTAGTGATTAGTGCACGAGCGATTGCTACGCGTTGCTGTTCTCCGCCCGATAGCATAGAAGGCAATCCTTTTGCTCGATGTTCAATACCTAATTCGGTCATCAATTCTAACGCTCTTCGCTTTGCTTCTTTTGAGGAGATCTTCTGATGACGAAGTGGTTGCGCCACATTGTCAAGAGCATTCAAATGAGGTAACAAGTTTCCTTCTTGGAAAATGAATGATACCGTTTTCTGACGAAGTTCTACAAGTTCTTGCCCGGTAAGTCTAGTCATATTCTTTCTATCAAGAGAAACCTTACCTGCACTAGGTTTCATTAAGCCCCCAAGACATTTCAAAAGTGTTGATTTACCTGAACCAGACGGCCCCACAACAGCAACTGCTTCTCCTTCTTTGACACTTACATGTAAGCCTCTTAGGGCAACAACATTGCCATCTTCCGCTTTTGATTCATATATATGATACAACGATTCGGCTTCGAGAATTGTAGGTTTTTCCGACATCTTCACTCCCCCTTTAGAACGCTAGCAAGATCTGAGCGCAGCGCCTTACGCGTGGTCACTAAGAGTGCAATTACTACTGCAGTGAATACTGCTATTGCAACTACTGCCAACTCAAACCATGGCCATATCAATTGCCGATCTATCACTGAAGTTGAATCCGAACCAAGTATTTGGAAGATGAATCCAAATACATTGAATAGACCATTAAACGATAAGGCTAATCCCATTCCAAGAAGGATTCCTAACGCCATTGAAACAATGACAATCGATAGAATCTCGAATAGTACCAGGCGGATGATTTGGTTTGGACTTGCACCGATCGCTTGTAGTACAGCTAATTCTTTTTGCCGCTGACTCAGAACCAGTGAAAGGAACACGAATGCTGATGCAACCGCTGCAACGCTAGCTACGATAAACTGAAGACTTAGCAATCCAGGAGTACCGAAAATTAGTCCACCATTTCTCTCTACCGATTCGTGTACGGTCTCCCAATCTGTTACATTATCGAATCTATAATCGGCTTCAAGATTATTTGCTAAATCTTGTAACTCATCCCCTTCAACTCCATCCACTTCAACAATCCAAGTGGTTGAATACAAATTATCTACACGGTTGTCTCCAAATAATTCACGATAAGAATTCTCACCTATGATAATACTTGATTCCATTAGCGATGTCGATATACCTGGGATGAATTCATGTGTCCCAATATATCTCATTGTAGAATTATGTAGAGTAATATCTAATTGTCCTGAAGTATAATTTGCCACTTTATTCTCCCAAACGAAATCAACTAATGCTGTGTTTTCACTATCTTCTGTAAGCAAAATATCTCCTGTATCTGCACTTCCTTTGCGACCTGAACCCCACAGGTCCATTGCATATGCAGCATCAGTTCCGGCGGAAAACCCACCGTTTTGGTAAGCATCCATTGCAGCAGAAACATCGTCGCCAGGTATGGCTTGTGGGAACCATTTCAGAACATCTTCGCTGTCATTTAATAGAACATATGCCGTCAATGTTTCACCATCGTTGGGAATCAAAGAAATCTCAGGAACAGTGACTGCTTTTACAGTTACATCCTCCTGACTTAAATCTTCAATGAGTGCCTCGATTTGGGTAGAGTTGACTGGTTCTAATGTGACCACCTGTAAATCACTACCAACTTCTAAATCAGAAGTAACCTCATCAACATTAGTTCCCGTATAGCCTTGAACTGCAGCGAGAGTAACGATTGATAATGTTAGCAACATAATTACTGCTAAGCGATTAACCGATTCTGTAGAACCACTGCCTTTGAGACCACGCTTAACATCGGATAAGAGAGGGGTTCTACTGAAGAAGAATTGCATAATACGAGGCCCGGCTGCTCCGATTCTTCCAAGTAATAACGCACCACCAATCCAAAGCATGAATGGGCCAAATATGTTGATCAATCCTTCAACAAACCAATTGGTAAGAATTCCATCTTCGCTTCCATTCATTTCCAAATAGGTATCAATTGCACCTAAGGATCCAACCAAGAATAATGTCCAGTGTAGCCAAACCTTTGGTTTGCTAACTTTCTTTACTCGGCTTACACCTTCATCAATTTCTAATTCCATGAAATCACGTGCTCTTGAGCGTCCAAAGATTAGAGCTAAACCGAGTGTTGCAATAATTGTAAATATCGTTGCACCGAGACTTAACGCAGGATTTACACTAAATCCAAGAGCTTCGAATTGCATGAAACCAACACTTGCCAGAACTATTGGCACTGCGGCCATTGCAAGCAAGTAGCCTGCAAACCATGCTACGAATGAAACTACGGCTAATTCAAGGAGAACCATACTTTGCAAATCCTTGGATGATGCCCCTATCACCCTATGTATTGAGATCTCACGTCTACGCTGTTCTAACGACAATATTAGACCATAAATCAACACCGATAATGAAAGTACAACGATTGGTATCATAATCACATAATCGAAGGCTTGAATCAAGCCAAGGAAAATTTCCAGGAATTCAATTGTTGATCCAACAATGTCAACATAGTAAATTTCGATTTGCCCATCATTGTAAGTTTTCTCTTCTGTATTTCTGCTAAGGTCATCTAACCAATCAGTAGCATCTGCAGTTGAAGTTGTAGGGAGTAAGGAGCGGTCTAGTGTAAGTCCGAAGAAGAAATGATCATTATCAATTAATGTTACTTTTTGAGTTTCATTGAGAACCGTAAGGGTCGCATATACTGGGTTTGCAGACAAAGTAGGATTGCCTTGGTCCCAAGGCGCATAGATTCCAAGAATTGTCAAATTCTCTACAATCAAAACCTGTTGACAGTGAAGAACACCTTCTCTAGAAGAATATATCTTTCCCTCACAGTCATCCTCTTCCATAGAACCAGGAAGTGCAGACTCAGAAGTATATGAGAAATTCAGAGTTCGAAGAATATCACCGACTTCTGCATTTGCTTTACTTGCAACGTCTGAAGGAATATAAACGCCTCTTTGGGCTTCAACTTCTTCAGGAGAGACCCATATGCTCTCTTCGCCGATTAAATTTTCAGAAAGGCGGTCTGCTAATACCCCATCAAAGGCACCAGGGCCGAGAAATGTAATCGCCCGGCCATCGAAAACAGGAGGGCCATTTCGATATTCATAATCCCAAATACCTTCAGTATCCCAATCTCTTAGGGGATCTGTAGAGTTCGCACTTTCCATTGCCAAGGGTAAAGCGAGGTACACATCTTCATTTCCAAAAGTAAACTGACTATGGAGTCCTTTCTTTCCCAAGACTACTGTACAATCGGAAAACTCATCCATCACAGTAAATTCGTCACAGGTTTCTATCAGAGTTCCTGTGTCATTTGTCCAGCCTGAAGTATCATTAGAAGGCGCTTTATTGAATTCCACTTTAGCATCAAATACATCATTTTCAAGTGAGTTTTCAAAGAATACCTGAGAAAGTCCAACCCCGTAAGAAAGGACAGTAGTGATTACAAGACTTGCGAGGAATACCCCTGCGAAAACAGCTATTCCACGCTCACGGCCACGCCATGCACCAATAGTTGCTAATCGCAGATTCGATGGCAAATCACGTAATTTGCGAGGCATATCTCTACGCATGGTACTAAATCTGGATGAAAGGCTCATTCTTCTTCACCTTCCGTATCAAGTCCCCATGCTGAACGTATGTCGCTCGCAGCAACTAATCCATCTCGCATCAATAGCATTCTGTCTGCTTTACTAGCCAAATCAGGATCGTGGGTTACCATAAGAATAGATATTGGATTTTCTTCATCATGACATAAATCTTTGAACAATTGTAGTACTTCCGCGCCAGATGCTATGTCCAGATTTCCAGTTGGTTCATCTGCCAATAGAAGTGGCCGATTGCCGGCAATAGCACGCGCTATTGCGACACGTTGTTGTTGACCACCTGAAAGTTGGTCTGGAATATGATCCATTCGATCGCTGAGGTTTACTCGCTCTAATGCGACTCTAGCTCTTTTCTCAGCTTCTATTGATGAGACACCTGATATTTCCAAAGCCATAGCAACATTGTCCAAAGCAGAGAGATGGTCAAGCAAATGAAAATCTTGGAATATCCATCCAACAAGGGTTCGACGTACATCAACAACCGCAGAAGGATTTTTCAATCCATACTTGCGTGAATTCAAACTAATTTCACCAGAGTCGGCAGGTAACAGACCACCTATTATGTTCAATAGAGTAGATTTGCCACAACCAGATGGCCCCATTAAAGCGACTAATTCGCCTCTTTTCATTTCCATATCTATGCCTTTTAGCACATGGAGTTTATTTGATCCAGAGCCAAATGATTTGTTCAGTGCCTCGACCTCAATCATACACTCACAACTAAGCAGCATCAAGAAGTTATTCTATATCAAGTACTGTTTAAAATGATGACTAAAAAAGTGAAAAAAATGTATAAATCTCGGCGAAAGAAGTCCGTTTCTATTGAGAATTTGTACCTGGGCCAAAGATTGATTTACGCAATCTATCAAGTATACCAATTTTCGAAAAGATTCCATTTCGATATTGTTGTTCAGCCATTACTTCATCTATCCAGGTTTCGAGTTCGCGGTCCATATTCATCCCTCGCTTTACTTTATACACCGCTCCTATAATGGCCTTTGGGTGTATTAGTTAAACTAAGTGTTTTAATAAACACTAATTAATCATCGATTCTATTGACAATCATTTCATCATACAATTTGAGATTGAGAAGGACTTCGCCGAAATCTCGTGAATATGCGCACAGCCGCCTAACCGATTCTGAAAGTCTGAATTGCAATAAATCTCCTTTCGAAAATTTACCACCTCCGATTAATTGGTTCTCGAATAATAAAATATCAGTTTGGGCCTGTTTAAGCAACGCTCTTGCATCTTCTATTTCGTGAGAATCTCGCGTTCGCATATTGATCATCAGTTGTTTAATCGCTTTTTGCCACAATGTGATTTGTGGGATTGGTGCTAATTTTAGATTTAATTTTTCAAGATTTTCTGTTTTGCTTAAAATCGCCATTTGTAAAGCATGGTCCATCATCCTCTCAAGTGACCGCGCTAAGTTTGAATGCTCTACTGCTTGGTTGCGCCCAACCTTGAGGGAGGTTGCCACAAGATGTGAATCTAGGGAGACACAAACTTGCCGTTCTACCAAATATAACAGTGCGTCTACTTCGGATTCTCTTTCTTCAGCATCGCTCAAAAGTTCAATATCTTCACCTTCAAGAACCGAAATAATGTCTCTTACTAGCGAAGTTAATTGTAAGTACATTCTATTGATACTAGCATTGAGGGGCATTTCTGCAGCGCCGATTAAACAAATCAGTTCTACGTTTGTATCTGTTTCTTCCATGATTTCAAAACCGCGAGTATTTCGCAAAAATCTACGGATTTGTTTTCTAAATTCCCGCTCTCTTTCAGGAGTAAAAATAATCTTAATTTTATCCACGCCCGACAGATAAGCTCCCATCAAATGGTCGTGAAGAGAATCATTTGGTAGACTCCCTGCGTCTATTGAGACTCTTTTTTCTTGGTGATCAAGCAGATCTATTGGAGTCAATCGAAGAGCGCCACTAGGTCGCCAATCAACTCTGACTCCATCACGAGGGCTTAGTTCCATTTCATCAATCCAGGGTTTAGGCAAGCTTAGGGTGTAAGTCGAGCCTCCGGTCAGTTGCACTTTACGTACATCGATATCTCCCGGTCCAAATGACATTTGCTTCATAATTGGCGAATATTTACTTCTATATAGATTACGGGGGCTTCGGATGATATACCCTCACGGGACAGAAAACCACATGGAGCCCACCACGATTATTTTGACTGCTGGATTTGCAGTCTGTGTATATATGGCTTGGAATATCGGAGCAAATGACGTTGCTAACGCAATGGGAACAAGTGTTGGTAGTGGAGCTCTTACCTTACGAAGAGCAATTATTGTTGCAGCAGTATTCGAATTCTGCGGCGCGGTATTCTTTGGAAGTCACGTAACAGATACAATCAGAAAAGGAGTTCTAGATTTTGGCGATGATGGGTTTGATAGAGAATTGAGTCAAAAACTAATGTATGGATTCATGGCAGCACTATTGGCTGCTGCGATATGGTTAACGGTTGCTACAAAATATGGATTGCCTGTCTCGACAACTCACAGTATAGTTGGTGGTGTTATTGGAATGGGTCTGTTTATTCAACCGGATTCTGTAAACTGGGGTAAGGTTCTGGAGATCGTAATTAGTTGGGTTGCATCACCACTACTTGGTGCGATTCTTGCATTTGTTTCTTTTATTATTATCAGAAAGGTGATTTTCAATCACCCAAATCCACTTGAACAAACTAAGAAAATCGCACCTCTTCTCGCTCTTCCTACATTCTTTGTACTCGGTTTAGCATTGCAATTTAAGGGTATGAAGGGTTTCTACAAGAATCTTCATGCAAAGGGCTATATCAACAAATCAGAATGGTTACCCTGTGACCCATCGAGTTACAATTGTACTACTTTCAATCCGTTTGTAGATGGGGCTTGGATTCCATTGAACAGTTTCTTAGTCGCACTATTTATTGGTATGATGGCCAGTACTGTATTGTGGTATGTTCTGAAGCGATATGAATTCAAAGAAGAGGGATATGAAGGTGTTGAACGTGTATTCATTTGGCTGCAAATTATTACTGCATGTTATGTGGCATTTGCACATGGTGCTAACGATGTTGCTAATGCAATTGGGCCAATGGCTGCGATATATGATATCGCATCTTCATCAACTGGCATATTGTCCCCTGACAAGGTAGATGTACCAATTTGGCTTCTCTTACTAGGTGGAGCTGGAATTACTGTTGGAGTTGCAACCTGGGGCTACAAAGTAATGGATACTATTGGTACGAAAATTACACACATTACACCATCACGTGGCTTCGCTGCTGAATTTGGAGCCGCCACTACTGTATTGATATTTTCAATGCCATTCCTTGCTGTACCAATTTCCACAACTCACACCTTAGTCGGTGCTGTTGTTGGAGTAGGATTAGCGGGCGGTGCCGCTGCAGTAGATTTCAGAGTATTTGGTAAAATCGCGGCAAGTTGGGTGGCCAGTCTACCGGTTGCCGGATTTGGAGCCATACTGTTTTACATCCTATTCGCCGGTGACCCTGTCAATGTAATGATCGTTGTTTTGCTTTCGATTGTTGGTACTGTTATGGTAATTATTAGAACCGAAGATATTGAAGATGAATCGATTGATTCGGTTATTACTTCGGAACCATTTGAACAATTTCATGAGCATGCTAAAGCGGTCCAGAAGACTGTTGAGTGTATGAATCAGGCAATCGATGTTGCCGCCTCAGGCAAAGACCCTAGCAAATACATCAAAGCCACAATCGCAGCTGAATTAGAGGCTGACATCATCAAATCTGATCTCCAAGGCCATATTGGAACCGGTGTACGATTTGCAATAGGTAGGGACACATTCTTGCATATGCTATCGCGACAAGACAGAATTGCAGACTATGCTCAAAATGTTGCTGAACAATTATCGTTTAGAGAATTATATGATAATAAAAAGGCACGAAAGAATCTCAAGAAGATGGCCGATGCAGTTGTTGCTACAGTAATCAGTTACGAAAAAGCAGTCGACTCGTTGAAGGAATTAGCGCAATCCGGATTTAGTAGCAAAGAAAAGGCCGCTTTACTAGAGTGCATTCGTGAAGTGAATATTAAGGAGCATTTAGCTGATGAAATTGAAGCTGAAGCTGCGGGACATGTGTTCTCTACAGGTGATGATGATGCCCTAGCTGCAATGCACATGTATCGCGTACTACAAAGGATGGATGATGTTGCTAATGCTTGTGAAAAAGCTGCAAATGCATTCTTACCAAGCCTTTCACGCTGATTCTGCTTGAAGCAAATCCAAACGCTTACCCATTATCCGCTTCCAAAGTGGAGGAAAAATTGCTAGCCACAAACATGCATAGTATCCACAAGGGAGTTGTGGTGAAGCCTTGTATGCTCGTAATTCCCACATAGGCGCACTAGCTTTGAGATGGTGTGCAGGGTGTAGTGGTAATTCCAAGAGAGTCCAGCGGGACCAGACTCCTCTATGTTCCCAAGAATGCATTTCAGTTTGGCGGCCATCTATTTCTCTATGAAGGCCATAATGCTGTAAATAATTTACGTATTCAAGTAAAATTATTGCAAGAACTGCTTGAATCAAAAATGCGATCAGCATTGCAGTAGAATACCACCAGATACCAACTAGTAATGACATTTGTAAGATTATGCCATGGAATATGGGATTGGAAAATATATTGCGCCCTTTTCTAGAATGAGTTTTCCATGAAGAAATATATTGCAAGGGTATCGTCATTAAAATTTGAGTCCACAATCCTCTACCTCTAGGCGATGATGCTGGATCTTTCTCAGTTGCATAATGGCGATGATGTCCATGGTTATGTTCTGTTGTAAAATGGGAATACAATACTAGGAAAAGATTCACTCTCGCAATTCTCCAAACCAAAGAACCCTTTCTTCTATGTCCGGCTTCATGGGCATTGACAATACCGGAAACTCCACCTACCACTCCTGTAGATAGTGCTCCCAGCACCAATGGGATACCCAATCCATCCAAATTAGCACGCCACAGTAAAATCCCGATTGATGAATACATGAATATTCCATGCATGAATAACAACGCATTCCAGGGAGTGGGTGAAGGGTTACTACGTTTGGGCGCTCTTTGTGGAGAAAGGAAATCAATGATTGGACATAGTCCTAATGCGTAAACAAAACCTGCAAAACACCACCATCCACCTTGATAAATTCCTGCAATAGTAACCACTGGTAGTATGAATCCGAGTAAATGAGGATACCAAGCCTCTTCGGATTCTTGCATGAAATGTCCCAATAACTGCTAACACATGAAGCGTGGGGTTGAAATCGGCAATACAGGTCCGATAGGTGATGGACCCGCTATTGAAGGCGAAGTTGCAAAAGCAGCGATACCACATTGTGGGTGAACATGGCGGTGTAAAAATCTGCCATTGGACCAAGGAATCTTTGCTAAGAGATCGTCAATGTTACAAAGGCAAATTCTACGGTATTGCAAGCCATAATTGCATGCAAATGTCACCTGTTGTAGACCAATGTAATCTAGCCTGTTCATACTGCTGGAGAGAGCCTCATATGGATACTCTCGAGTTAACCGACCAAGACCCTTTGGAAATGCTATATGATTCAGTTAAGGCTCAGCGTAGACTTCTTTCCGGATTTGGCGGAAATCCAAAGGTCCCAAAAGAAAAATTCCAAGATGCGCAAAATCCGAAACATGTGGCTATCTCACTAAATGGTGAGCCTACCCTCTATAGTCGTCTTTCTGAATACATCGAATTATGTCACTCGCATGGAATGACAACCATGCTAGTCACGAATGGAACACTTCCTAAAGTTCTTGAAAAATTAGATACTTTACCTACGCAATTATATGTTTCAGTGGATGCACCTAACAAGGAAGTTTTCGATGAAATCTGCCGACCTAAATGGAATTCTGCAGCATGGGATAAATTCGAAGAAACTATTGATTTATTGCCAAGTCTTGATACAAGAATTGTTTGTAGACATACGCTGATTAAAGGAAGAAATATGAAACCTGAACATATTCCACAATA
>Ga0315322_10003224_pt1 | contig 12598 bp, 12 predicted proteins | sample M110021515metaG_FD_203461 | JGI IMG/M metagenome (GOLD analysis project Ga0315322, IMG submission 203461) | Ammonia-oxidizing marine archaeal communities from Monterey Bay, California, United States - M1 100m 21515 | ecosystem: Environmental > Aquatic > Marine > Intertidal zone | place: USA... | reverse complement strand
TACGAAGCAGCTGATAAAGATCTAGTTAGCCTGCTTGAACAACTAGAAGCATTAGAATTTCGTCGGATGTTCTCTGGGAACATGGACAATTCTAATGCTTATGTGGATATTCAGGCAGGTTCTGGCGGTACTGAAGCTCAAGATTGGGCAGAAATGCTATTAAGGATGTATTTGCGCTGGGGTGAAAATAAGGGGTTCTCTACTGATTTGGTGGAGGTTTCTGGCGGAGACGTAGCGGGAATAAAAAGTGCCACAATTCATATTAGTGGTGAATTCGCCTTCGGCTGGCTTCGCACGGAGACTGGGGTGCACAGACTTGTCAGGAAATCGCCATTTGACTCAGGAAGCCGCAGACATACTTCTTTCGCTTCGATTTTTGTCTCGCCAGAAATCAACGATGATATCGAAGTAGATTTGGATATGTCGGATGTGCGAATTGATACTTACCGCTCAAGTGGCGCCGGCGGTCAGCATGTCAACAAAACTGACTCGGCAGTACGCCTAACTCACGAGTCTTCCGGTATAGTTGTGCAATGCCAGAGCCAACGCTCTCAGCATAAAAATAAAGAGATGGCTATAAAACAACTCAAAGCCAAACTTTATGAGTTAGAAGAATTAAAGCGCAAAGAAGAAGCACAGTCCGTTGAAGAAGCAAAGGCTGATATAGGCTGGGGTAGTCAGATCCGTTCTTATGTTCTGGATTCGTCGCGAATTAAGGATTTGCGCACAAATATCGAAGTTACTAATACGGGTGCAGTTCTCGACGGGGATTTAGATAAATTTATAGAAGCTAGTTTGAAGTTGGGGCTTTAATTGCAAGATTATGAATGAAGAAAATAACAATTATGAAAAACAAGAAGATGAGAATAATCTGATTGCGCAGCGACGGGAAAAGCTCAGTAGCATTCGCATGAAGAGAGAGGCTTTCCCTAACGCCTTTAAGAAAGAATCTAAAGCCGTTGAATTAGTTTCTGCTTATTCAGGAAAAGAGAAGATCGAGCTAGAAGAATTGGCAGTTCAGGCTAAAGTGGCGGGGCGTATTATCCGTATGCGCGGCCCTTTTGTTGTTATTAGTGATGAAGGCACGCAAATTCAGTTATACATGAATAAAAAATCATATCCCGAAGCAATGGCTGATGAACTAAAATCCCTTGATCTAGGCGATATAATTGGCGTCAAAGGTCAAGTGTTTAAAACTAATCAAGACGAATTGACCGTGCGTGTCATGGAATTCGAGCTGTTGACTAAATCTTTGCGGCCGCTCCCTGATAAATACAAAGGGTTAACTGATATGGAGATGCGTTATCGGCGGCGCTATGTTGACCTTATAGTAAATGAAGACTCTCGTTCAGTATTTAAAATACGTTCCAGGATAATTCGTTTTATACGTCACTATTTTGAAGAGCTAGGCTTTATGGAAGTCGAAACACCAATGATGCAAGTAATCCCTGGCGGGGCTACGGCGAGGCCATTTATTACCCATCATAATGCACTTGATCAGGATATGTATCTTCGAGTGGCCCCAGAATTGTACTTAAAACGTTTGGTTGTTGGTGGTTTTGAAAAAGTATTTGAATTGAATCGTAACTTCAGAAACGAAGGGTTATCCACAAGACATAATCCTGAATTTACGATGCTTGAGTTTTATCAAGCTTATGCGCGCTATGATGATTTAATGGACTTAACAGAAGATTTATTTAGAAGTATCGCAAAGACAGTTATTGGGAGCACATCGATTTCATATCAAGGAGCCGAGTATGATTTTTCTCAACCCTTTAGGCGGCTCACAGTTCACAATGCAATTGAATCTTACTGTGGTTTGCAGGCTGCTGATTTAGTCTCCAAAGTTGCTGCTATAGCTGCGGCGAATAAGCTGGACGTAAGCATTGATGAGTCTTGGTCTTTGGGTAAAATTGTAATGGAGATCTTTGAGCAGAAAGTGGAAGCACAGTTGAATCAGCCAACATTTATCATGGAATACCCTATTGAAGTCTCCCCTCTAGCGCGACGGAAGGAGGGTCAACCTGAAGTCACTGATCGGTTTGAACTAATTATTGGGGGCCGTGAATTGGCAAATGGGTTTTCAGAATTAAATGACCCTGAAGACCAAGCAGAAAGGTTTTTAGAGCAAGCTGCGCAAAAGAGCTCTGGTGACAATGAGGCCATGCATTATGATAACGATTACATTACAGCTTTAGAATATGGATTGCCACCAACCGCGGGTGAAGGTATTGGCATAGATCGATTAGTTATGTTGTTTACAAACACTCCCTCGATAAAAGACGTGCTGTTATTCCCACATATGCGACCACAGCAAAATAGTGATTGAATCGCAAGCTCAGAATGCAAGAGATATCAAGCTGGAAGCGTCATGGAAAAAGGCCCTTGCTGATGAATTCATTTCTGACTATATGGTTCAGCTACGTAGTTTCTTATTACGCCAAAAACAGGCGGGAAAATTTATATATCCACCTGGCAATGAAATCTTCAGCGCGCTGGATTTTACCTCAATAGATAGCTGCAAATTAGTTATTCTCGGCCAAGATCCTTATCACGGTGCAGGTCAGGCACATGGTTTATGCTTTTCGGTCAAACCAGGAGTAGCGGTTCCACCATCATTGTTGAATATCTACAAAGAGCTTGAATCTGATACCGGCTTCCTGCCACCTAAGCATGGTTGTTTAAATTACTGGGCGGAGCAGGGGGTGTTGTTGCTTAATGCCGTGCTAACAGTAGAGGCAGGGAATGCCGCCTCTCATCAACGCCAAGGTTGGGAAAGGTTTACCGACAAAATTGTTGAAATTCTCAACACTAAAAGAAAAGGTTTAGTTTTTTTACTTTGGGGAAGTTATGCGCAAAGGAAGGGGTTTATGATTAATCGAGAGAAGCACTTGGTTTTGGAGTCGCCGCATCCATCGCCACTTTCCGCAAGCAGGGGTTTTTTTGGAAATCGACATTTTTCCAAAGCTAATGCCTATTTAGATAAGCAAGGTATAGCGCCAATTGATTGGCAGCTACCACAAATTCGTACAGATTAATCGAGATACAGATGAGCAAAAAGGATTGTGTAATTATTGGTGCTAGTCATGCAGGTGTTACGCTAGCGATGCAGTTACGAAAAGAAGGCTGGAAAGATGGAATTATTTTAATAGGTGAGGAAGCAGAATTGCCATACCACCGGCCACCATTGTCTAAAGAGCATTTGGCTGGAGAAAAGGCAATAGATGCGATGCGTTTACGACCCGAAAAAATGTTTATAGACAACAATATAGAATTAAAGCTTGGAATAACGGTGTTGCAGCTTTATCCCGGTAAGAAAAAGATTATGTTAAGTAACGGGCAAGAAATTAATTATGAAAAACTAGCGCTGTGCACGGGTTCAAGAGTTAATAAGATTTCAATTGGTGGATCTCTGGAGAATATTTTCTATGTCCGGACAGCTGCAGATGTTGCTCTTCTGAGTCAACAGCTTTCGAATAGTAAAAAAGCGGTAATTATTGGTGCCGGCTACATAGGGCTCGAATCAGCCGCGGTGCTAAGTAAACTAGGGTTAAGTGTAACCGTTATAGAGCTTGCCGATCGAATATTGGAGAGAGTCACGGGAGAAATAATGTCTTCCTATGTCTCGGCGCTCCATAAGAAAGAGGGCGTGGACATTCTGACTTCTACCACTGTTGAAAGTATCGAAGGTGACGGCCGAGTGGAGAAAGTAATATGTCAGGATGGTAGGGAGTTGTTGGCAGATACTGTGATAATTGGTGTGGGTGTTTCTCCTAATATAAATTTGGCGGAGGCAGCAGGCTTGGAAGTTGATCGTGGAATTGTAGTAAACAAATTTACTCAAACCAGCGATACAGATATTTTCTCTGCTGGTGATTGTACGATCCATCCCAGTCAAATATATAAACGAGATATTAGATTAGAATCTGTTCAGAATGCGAACGATCAGGCTCGTTGTGCAGCTGCAAATATCTGTGATAAACAAGAAGTTTATAATGCTGTGCCGTGGTTTTGGTCTGATCAATTTGGAACTAAACTGCAAATGACAGGCTTGAGTGAGGGCGCAGATGAAACCGTTCTCAGAGGTGATCCATCGCCAGAAAACGAATCAGGATTTGTGGTTTTTTATTTGAAAGAGGGTGTAATAATTGCTGCTGACTGTGTAGGTAGACCAAAGGAATTTATGCTAAGTAAGCAATTGATTAAAGAGGGGGTGCGCATACCTGCTCCGGTGCTTGCAGATGAATCAGTGGAGACGTCTTTATTGCTAGATAAGGCAATTTAATCGCTAGTTAATTATCCCCCGTGTAAATACAGCCGCTAGAACATGTTTCTTTGATTTCGATCTCACAAAGTTCAGGCAAACCGGGTTTGAGCCGGAACCATATCCAGCGGACAATGTTTTCACTGGTGGGGTTTTCCAATCCTTTGATCTCATTGAGATAATGGTGGTCCAATAATTTTCTAATAGGTTTAAACGCAGCTGTAATCTGTGCATAGTCCATCACCCAGCCGGAATTCTCTCCCGGCTCTCCCTCTACCGAGACTCTTACTTTGAAAGAGTGGCCATGCAGACGGGCGCACTTATGCTCAGCGGGAACATTGATTAGTCGGTGGGCCGCTTCAAATGTAAATTCTTTGTAAATTCGCATTACTTTTCGGGATTAATGGCAAGGAAATGGGGCGCAATGGTACAAATAGATCCATTTTATGTACAGTATCATTGGTAGGTAAGTCGTTCAAAATATAAGGCCATAGGGCCTGTAACTACTATATCTCCATGGCTTTAGTAAACTCCTTCAAGCCTACCCCCTATTTGATCTCTGGTGATCAGGAATCGTTTAAATATTTGAGGTTATTTTTACTGTTTTTGTATAGTAGGTTTTGCCAACTGTCCCTTTTACACATGCTGTCTAGTAGATTTGTCGCGAGTTATAAGATTTGGCTGAACACTGCGTCTTTGTTGACATAAGGGCTTAAATCAGTAAAATTCGCGTTCTCCAATCCGGGGTGGTTAGCTCAGTTGGGAGAGCGTCGCCCTTACAAGGCGAATGTCGGGGGTTCAAATCCCTCACCACCCACCAATCTTCCTTATATAAATCAAATTCTTAGATGACTAATTATAATCATGAAGAATGATTATTAAGAATTTTGCACGCTGTTTCTTCAGATGAGGGTCTGCCGTGAGCTGCACAGGTAGGTTCGCAATGCCGTCACTAGATATGCTAAGGTTCGATTTTAAACATTCTTCACTCCTCTTTAGCAACAAGATTTTCGAACCTGAACCATATTAAAATCTTTTTTGCCAAAAAAGTTAGCATTCTAGGCGTAATTGTTACCATTTCTCGTTATTCACTTCATTTTATCAGCGTCCTAATAGATTTAGAGACAAACGCACAAAAATCATCTTGTAACTTGTATTAAACTTAAAGGTAGTTTACTAGTAGCTCTGGTAAATATTTACAGAAATGCCTGACCAACGATAAGTAGTAAACCTAACATATTTGTAAATTACTGGAGAAAATTAATGGCAGAAGAGATAGGAAAATTTTCGTTAGAGCATGTATCAAATGTGTATACGCAAGATGCAAGTGGTCAGATAAGCAATCATACGAATTGGAAAGGTACTTCAGATGTTGCAGGAACGGTTTACGGAACACTAATATTCGGCCCAAATCCCCTTATGGAAATGAACGATAGTCTTGAAAGTGGGCCAGTTAAATGGATCGTGCAAGCATTCTTAGACAACGGTAGTACTTTAGCAGGTGTTGGAGTAGGTGAATGGCGTAAAAAGCCTGAGGAGCACATCTGGGAAGTTGATTACGTGATAGACATAAGTGATGGCACAAAAATTAGAAGTGTGGGCGAATTACATTTAGATTCGTTAATCTTTTCTGGGACGGATTATTCTGTTACTTAAAAGCCCTTTAGTACAAGAAGAACGTAACGCCGCAAAGAGAGCCCGCTTAAGATTATGAGCAAACGATTAACAATAATCCTGCTATCTTTCTTCTTAATTATTGGGTTGGTCTCCTGCGGGTCATTGACCGAACCTAATTTTTATCGAATGAGTGAGGAGGAGCTTGCCGCCTATAATTTAACTGTCCTCGGCCCAGAACAGGTAAGATGTGTGACAATGCAGATTACCTTTAATGAGGTAGCTGAAAGGGTGTGTGGAACACTGGAAGAAATTCAAGAAGCTTCTCAACCAATAGCCCCAGGGGCAAAAATTAATCGGTTTTATTCACCGTATTCAAATGATTCCCGATCTCGAGCGACTAATCCCGCCGTAAGACCAACAATTCAACAGGGACCGATTTTATAACGATAGATGACACAGCGGTCAAAATGAAATTTAGCATAATAGAGTGTTCAAGCCGTTGCTATAAAATCGGTGATAGCATTCTTAAATGCACTTGACACCTTCCGGAGTTTATAATTGGAAAGAATATACCCAGCAGCGATAGTTGTAAGTTTATTGTTTATTATTATATACGTAATGTTAGCTTTATCTGGGTTCGTTTTCATTCATGAGACTGGAGAAACAGTAGGTGCCATTTCTGGTTGGTGCGAAAGGGTAAGCGGAGGAATATTTCGAGAGCCCTCCAATACATTGAGTAATATTGGGTTTATGGTAGCAGGCCTTCTCATGCTGAAGGTGTTATCTGAAGATTATAAAACCGATAACTTTAAAACTAATACCTTTTCAAGTTTAAACTCTGTAAGTGTCTTATATGCCTTGGCGGTAATATATTTGGGCCCCGGGTCTTGGCTTATGCATGCTACTCATACTGAATGGGGTGGCTGGGCTGATAATTTAAGCATGGTTATGTATATTATTTTTCCGTGGCTCTATAATTTAAAAGAGATGGGCCGGTGGAGTACCAATCGGTTTCTTCAAATTTATTTCCTGATTATCCTTTTTTATGCAATTTCTAGATGGTTTTTCGGTGGAAGGCTAGGAATTGGTCTAGATCTATTTGGTTTATCGATTGGATTATGGATAATTTCAGAAGTACTTTTTAGGTTTTGGTCTCCTTCTTTTCGTTGGCTATCGGGTTTCGTGGGATTTTTTGTCGCCGCTATATTTGGGATTTTTCCTCAAGAAATATTTGCTGATCTAAATGAATTTTGGTGGGTAATCTTATTCTGGCTACCAGCTATTTTTGCAAAAAAAGCTCCTCAAATAGAAAGAAAATATTCTCCATGGTTCTTTCTAGGAATGTTCTCGTACCTGACAGCTTTTGCTATCTGGCTTCAAGGTTACCCAGAAACACCGTTTTGCCAGCCTGACTCTTGGGTCCAACCGCATGCTATTTGGCATTTGATAACAGCATTTTCGACTTGGTGCTTTTTTAAATTCTTTAGAACTGAAATTAATCTTGGAGATACAAAAATTTAAATAAATTGAACGCTCCGCAAAATATTTTGAGCTAAGGTCAAGGCATTTTTGCTCGGAAAAGCTAAGGCCTACATAAACAGCTTCAGAAGCTCTAAAAATTTAAAATGAAAATTTAGACCATTTGTTACCTTGATTGCGTAGATGGTTATAAGCGAGTATACTTCTGTTCGCTAAAAAGTGGGCAATGCATTTAAAAACAGATACTTAGGTGTGATTGAGATACTGTTTTTACAATGCAAATATCGAGGGTTCAAGTTCTTGATACCCATCAAATTATGCTATGAAGAGTTCTGTTCTATAGCAAATGCCATTTAAGTGGACCGGTAGTTCAGCTGGTTAGAATGCTGGCCTGTCACGCCAGAGGTCGCGGGTTCGAGTCCCGTCCGGTCCGCCACTTAATCCCCTGCTTTAATTTAATATCATTTTCTAGAAAACCCGATTAGTCTCCACTAAAGGATTTTGTTCATTTGCTCAAGAAGTGAAAAGTCTTCGTTACGATCTTCGTAATCATCCAGGATTTTCGCATGAGTAGTTTTAAATACAGTGTTTGAATAATTAGTGACCCGAAAGAGTATTATGAATTCTTCTGCAGTCAATCTAAGCGAGTTATTAACAGCACGTTTAGAGCCGCCATTTAGAGCGCCACCCATCGAATCACTTAACTTGGATTGGTGTGATGAATATGGAATAGAATTTAAAGTTTTACGCTTAGATTTGATTCATCCTCTTTTAGGGGGTAACAAATGGTTTAAGCTTAAGCACAATATCTTAGCAGCTCGAGAATTAGGAAAGCACACTATCCTAAGTTTTGGAGGAGCTTACTCCAACCATTTACGAGCACTAGCTGCTGCAGGAAATCTTTTTGGAATACGAACTATAGGCCTAGTCCGTGGCGAGTTGGTCCAGCCGCTCAATCCGGTTCTAGATTTTGCACAAAACCAAGGTATGAATTTAATCTCAATAGACCGTAAAACGTATAGTTTGAAGCACACTGAGGAATTTGCTTCCTCCTTACATAAGAGATTTGGAGATTTTCATATAGTCCCTGAAGGCGGAAGTAATGATTTGGGCATTCAGGGGTGTTCAGAAATTCTCGATCTGATACCCCTGCAATCTGCCCGAAAAAATACAGTAATAGCTATGGCTTGCGGCACAGGTGCAACGCTAAGTGGTTTAATCCTTGCTGCAATCAAGCGTCGAAAGAATAGCCTAAACTTCTTGGGCATTTCGGTGCTAAAAGCAAAGGGTTATTTGCAAGGAGAAGTAGCCGCAAGATTAAGAGATTCTTTTTCAGAGAAAAAATCACGACCTATTCCATGGCAGGTGATAGATCGTTTCCATGGAGGGGGTTATGGCAAAGTAAGTAAAGATCTTAAGCATTTTGTAGAAGAATGGAACAGGCAATCTAGATTTTCTATTGAGCCTGTATACACTGGAAAATTATTTTGGGGACTAAAGGAGTTAATTAAGGCAGGGGAGATTCCGGGGGGGGCTGAAATTATTGCCATTCATACGGGAGGGGTGCACTGACCTGCTGCGCTTAATGCACTCTCTTACATTCTATACAATAGTATGTGCGGGTGGAGCGTTATTCGCTAAAGCAAGCCGTAGGCGACTGTAAAATATAATTATTATTTGAAATTGACTGTTCCTCTTAGCGCTCTATAGTGGCTAGACATGGTATAATATTATGGATTTTAGTTTGATTATGCTGCAGTTTAGGCATTAAGAACGATACGATTTTAAAGATCTAACTGAGTTTAAAACCTAACATTAAGCATATTAAAGCTGGGCAATGACTGAATTTAATCGTATAGGATTGGTTGGGAGACCAGAACATAGCGGGGTTATTACGTCGCTAACTCGCCTGATTCCTTATCTCCAATCTAAAGAATTAGTAGTCGTCTTGGATCATGATACTGCGTCGTTGATTGATGATTCGACCGTCGAAGTTGGGACGCGGATGCAGCTCAGCGCGAGTTGTGATCTCGTAGTTGTAGTTGGTGGCGATGGCAGCATGCTTAATGTTGCTAAATACGTGGCATCTGAAGGCGTGCCAGTCATAGGAATTAATCGAGGTAAGTTAGGGTTTCTTACAGATATATTGCCGGGCGAAATTGAGGCTCAAATAGATGAGGTTCTAGCTGGAAATTACAGTGTGGAAAAGCGGTTTTTATTAGATGTCATGGTTAATGACGGCAATGAGAAACAACAATTAGGCTCCGCCCTCAATGATGTTGTTCTACACCCTGGCAAAGCGGCGCAAATGATTGAGTTTGAATTATTTGTTAACGACAAATTTGTCTATAGCCAGGAGTCGGATGGTTTAATCGTTGCAACACCAACTGGGTCTACCGCTTATTCGTTGTCGGCGGGTGGACCGATTATGCACCCGGATTTAAACGCGGTGGTTTTGGTTCCTATGTACCCTCATTCGCTTAATAGCAGGCCAATCGTTATTGATGGCGATTGCGAAATAAGGCTTGTGGTTGCTGCGAAGGAATCACTGCAACCACAAGTGAGTTGCGACGGTGATGTTCGTTACACAGCCTCAGCGGGCGATGAAATTCTTGTCACGAAAAACTTAGTGCCCCTCCAACTTATCCACCCCCCAAATCACAGCTTCTACCAGGCCTGCCGCAGTAAGTTAGGGTGGGGAAGTCGCCTAGTGAGATCTGATGATTAAGGCGGCCAGTCTTGGCATTGATATCGATCTTCTCAGTTATAGCCAATTCCTTAAACAACAGGGCTTAAGACATCGCATCGTCGAAGAGTCTGGAATGCAAGCAATCTATGTCGAGAGCTCTATCGAAGTTCAATTTATTCAGCAATCTCTTGAAAAGTTCATTAATGGGAAAGAGATTGAGCAAAGTGAACGTGCCAGATCTAGTGGTTCTGCAATCTCCATAAAACGAATAATCTATTCGATACTGACTGCTTTTATCCAAAGCCCTATAACCATGATATTGATCGTAATTTGTTTGACAGTCGCAGCAATATCATCGTTAGGTGCCGCAGCTTCTCGCGTTGATTTTATGTTTTATCCTTTAATCGATAGTTCGAGCCTTAGTGCATTGATCGGAGACATAAACAGCTTAGGTGTTGCCTTTGGCACCTTGGCTCCAATGTTTTTACATTTTGGAGAATTGCATTTAGTGTTTAATTTGCTCTGGCTTTGGTACTTCGGTAAACAGCTAGAATCATTGCAGCCAGCCGGTATGTTTATTGCCTTAGTTGTTTTGACTTCCTTCGTGAGCAATACAACTCAATACATGGCAATCGAATACAATAATTTTGGTGGTATGTCTGGTGTCGTTTATGGCTTGTTAGGGTATACCTGGATAATTCATAGTTTGATGCCGCGCAGTTACTTGCTGATAAATACGAATATGTTCATATTTTTTGTACTAGCATTGGTGTTGATGGAGGTCGTAGCGTCTTCATGGATAGCGACCGCTGCTCATGTTGGTGGATTAGTTTCCGGCGTGGCAATTGGCATCGCTACAGTTTTATTCTATCGACTTATTCTTAATCGGGATGTTGTTGGTAAGAATGGCTAATTTACTAAAAGTCTCATAGAAGTATTTAGCAGTATGGAAGAAATATTTTTACAGAAATCAAAATCGATAGAAGTTATGCTCGAGCAGCTTACACCAGAAATGATTGAGCAGATCAAATGTGCTATCGAAATAGGAAAATGGCCAGATGGTTCATCTGTGAAAGCTGAGCAGTTAGAGCATTGTATGCAGCTTTTAATTCTTTATGAGGCTCGTACCTTGCCTGAGAGTGCGAGAACGGGGTCTAAACTCGAAAATTGCCACTCACGCTCAGAGTCAGAAGTTATTCTCGAGTTGCGTGATGATAAGAATGGGGAAACGGGATGAAGATCATAGCCCAAGGCACCTTACGAAAAATGAAATCTCGATTGGAGCAACCCGTTTCGTATAGAGTTCCTCTGGGTGATGAGGAGGTCTTGCTTAACCCATTATTGAAAAAGAAAATAAGGCTTGAGTACACCGGTAATATCCATTGCGTCCACTGTAATCGTAAGATAAATAAAAGTTTTAACCAAGGTTATTGTTATGCTTGTTTTCAAAAATTAGCGCAATGTGATTCGTGCATTATTCATCCTGAAAAATGCCATTTTGACCAAGGTACTTGCCGAGAGCCTTCGTGGGGTGAGCGCTATTGCCTGCAAGACCATATCGTTTATCTAGCAAACTCATCAGGGTTGAAAATTGGTATTACTCGGGCTACTCAAGTCCCTACTCGTTGGATTGATCAAGGTGCAACCCAGGCACTGGCAATTATGCGAGTTCGAAGTCGATTGCAATCGGGTACTCTAGAAGTCATGTTTAAAAAGCATGTAGCCGATAAGACAAATTGGCGTGAGATGTTAAAAGGGGATGCGATACCTCTGGATATGTTGGCAGAAAGTAAGCTCCTTATCGAGAAATGCAAGGCGGAAATTCAAGAGGTGGAAGACAGGTTTGGCTTTTTTGCAATTACTATTTTAAACGGAATACAACCAGTGTTAATTAGCTATCCGGTAGAAATCTATCCTGAGAAAGTTACCTCTTTTAATTTTGATAAGCAGCCAGAAATCGAGTCAGAACTTGTTGGCATTAAAGGGCAGTATTTAATCTTTGAGGATGGAGTCATAAATCTTCGACGATTTTCAGGTTATGAAATAAAGCTTAGCCATTAAGTGAATTAATACATTTACTACTACAAAAAGCGGCAGATCTGATAACAAATACCAGTTTAGCGACTAGACTATTGAAGGATTTGATGGGCATGAAGAACGGGCAAGCAAGAACTACTTATCTTAAGGATTATAAGGCACCACATTATTTAATAGAAACCACCGAGCTTGATTTTGATTTATATCAAGATCATGCCACCGTGGTTTCGAGGTTGTTATTTAAACAAAATAGTCCTTTGTTATCTGGTATTGAAGACTCGCTGATTTTGAATGGGCAAGAATTGGTATTAGAAGAGCTTAGCATTGATGGGAAACAGCTTGTTGAGGAAGATTATCAGATTAAAGGAGAAGAGCTCTTAATTCCCAGTTTGTCAAAAATCTTAGGTGGGCCGACCGAACGATTTGTAGTTGAGTGCCGCACGAGAATCGAACCGCAAAATAATACGGCGCTAGAAGGTTTGTATAAATCGAAAACGATGTTTTGTACCCAA
>Ga0315322_10003222_pt1 | contig 12603 bp, 8 predicted proteins | sample M110021515metaG_FD_203461 | JGI IMG/M metagenome (GOLD analysis project Ga0315322, IMG submission 203461) | Ammonia-oxidizing marine archaeal communities from Monterey Bay, California, United States - M1 100m 21515 | ecosystem: Environmental > Aquatic > Marine > Intertidal zone | place: USA... | reverse complement strand
TCATCGGAGGTCACTGCCAGTATCGCAGCAGCGATCACGAAGTATCAAAAGAACGCGGACGACAACAATGCTGACGATAACGCACCCGCAGCAGGGACTGGCAATCCGGCAGACAACCCGAATAACGACCAACGAGCAAACTCAAACGAACCCGAAAATGGCGATCAGTCATCCCGCGGTGGTGACCACACAAACGACCAAAATCCCACAGCCGGTCAACCCGCACAAGGAACAGGCGGTGCCCAAGCAGCCGCTGGAGTTCCTGACACTGGCTGGCAACTAGTTGAGCTGATCCAACGCGTGATCGCACCGGACTTTTGGGAAAGCAGGGGAGGCCCCGGTTCAATCCGTTATTTTGCGATGAGAAAAGTACTGGTCATTCGAGCGACCACCGATGTTCACGAGCAGGTTCGCGATCTGCTGACAGCTCTCCGCTAAACAAAACGTTGCTACGCAACGACATCGCTGCAAAACACTCGCCGTATCAACGAAGATCATTTCTGAAAACACGCATTCCCACTGCAACGAAACGAGACTTGTTCGGCATGCGATTCAGGCGAAATCCTGACCCGCTTCTTTTGCAGCCAACCCCATCGTCTGTCGCAGTGCTTGCCGCATTGCTTCACCCGAGAGCAATTCCTCACTCAGTCCGCAGCAGTAGACTGCTACCGTGTGAAATTTTTGTTCTTCCAATGCGAGGCCCAATAGATCTTCAGCTGACACCGTCTGGCGCCCAGCTCTGCGAACCAGCGAAAATTGCATTTCACCTAGCCCTTCGTAGCTTCGGTACACCACCTCAGTACAGACAAGCCGATCAGCTCGCGTAAAGTCGAAATCAAAATCATACGGTTTGCCGACATGTGACCGCGCGCGTTCAATTGCCTGTTGGATACTTTCTGCGTCCAACGCTGGTCGGATCACGGCCACAGAATCATTCCCGAATGGTGACGACATCTCACGCTCTCGGACTCCATCCTTCATCGATTCAACGACTTGCTCATCGCCAACGTACATGGCAACGTGTGGCCAGTAGCCTGGCAAAAAGTAGTTGGATATAGCGTGCTCTTTTCGAGTAACAAGCACATCTCCTGGCTGCAACAACTCTTGAATCTGATGAGCAATTTTGATCGGTAAAGCAGGAACGTGCTCCGGGCTGGTGCTCAGGTGCGAAACCGCTCGCCCTCCCAGTTCCAGTATTGCATAAATGGCTTTATTCAGATTTCCAAGCAGAACGCGGTCCCGCGTGTTTCTACCCAATTCCTTGACTCGTGCCTTGAGATATCTCCGCTTGCCCACTTCCGTTGCTTCACTCAGTTCCTCGATCACCTCGACTACGGCAGCGAGCGTTTCATCATCTTCAGCGCATCCGCTGATGTAATCCTGATTCTGCTCATAAAAGTCATTTGCATTTTTGATCTGTAACGCATTGCGGGGATCTGTCAACGAAAGCTGTATTGCGTCAAAGCTCCCGGCTTGAATACGAAACTCGTCAAATGCTTCATTCAATTTCCGCCGAACAAGTTCATTCTTGCCGAACAGATCCCGCAAACTGCGAGCCGCATCGACTAATACCAGAGTCGCCGCGTAAGCGAGCGTAAACTCGCCAACCTGTTCGCGTGAAGCTTTACCCACTTCGTTACGGATCACGAAAATGATCTCAAGCAGAGCGGCTCTCGAACCGTGATAGGAGACCCACAGATGCTCGACCTGCTCATCCTCGCTGGGTGTAAAGTAACCCCGCTCGCGAGTCTCAAAGATGGACTGCAAATGCGTCGCCGCTTCACGCAAACTCGACATATGCTCCGCAACGGCTACCACCGTGCGGGCTCCGGGAATGTCCACACCGGTAACAGAAATACTTGCCATCGATTGCTTACTCATCGACTCTCCAGCACAAAACAGATCAGATTCACCATTGCTCGTCAGCAGACAGGGTCGCATACCCTCTTGAATGCAACAATTAGAGAGACTTTCTGCGCGAGTCGGGCCCGCAAAGCCTTCAAAATTTTTCTGTCAGGATGGCAGGGACGCCAATGAACTGAATAAAACGCCCAAGAATTTGCCTCGAAGGCTAGAAACGACTTGCCTATTCCGAAGCCGCCGCAGCGTGTAAAAAATCAAAATTTCGTCGAGGAAACAATGTTTCAGCGATTCAGCGACCCAATGATCGCAGAGACAGAGTCCGCCTGAATTTCGCCCACAGCGGCAGGCAACTGCTCTACCAGTCGCGTTGAAACCGTTGGATCATAGTAGTTTGCGGTACCTATCTGGATAGCGCTAGCACCCGCGACGAGAAATTCCATCACATCATCAATGTTGGCGATCCCTCCGATTCCGATGATCGGAATGTCAACCGCACAGGCAACCTGATGCACACAGCGGAGTGCGATCGGCTTGATGGCAGGCCCACTGAGCCCCCCCATACCATTGCCTAACATTGGTTTTCTGCGTCGCCAGTCGATCGCGATTCCCAACACGGTGTTAATCAAACAGACAGCATCGGCCCCACCATCAGCTGCTGCTTGGGCGATGTCCGCGATCCTGGTCACATTCGGAGTCAACTTGGCCAGAATCGGCACGTCAGTGCGAGCCCGAGTGGCCGCGACCACACCCCGACAAGACTCAGCATTGGTTCCAAAATCCACGCCACCACTAACATTGGGGCAGGAAAGATTGAGTTCAACAGCAGATACACCTGGCTGACTCCCCACACGTTCGGCGAGGTTAACAAAATCGTCTTCTGTGCGCCCTGCCACACTCACAACCACCGATGTTCCAATGTCTTTCAAATACGGAAGATGATGCTCCAGAAACGCATCAACGCCATCGTTGTCCAAGCCAATTGCATTGAGCAGGCCTGCTGACGTTTCGACAGTCCGCCAAGGTGCATTTCCGATACGGGGCTCTGCCGTAATCGTCTTTGGTAGCACGCCACCGAGTCGGGCGACATCGACGATCCCCTCCATCTCCCTCGCGTATCCAAACGTTCCTGACGCAACCATGATCGGATTTTTTAATTGCAAACGACCGAGCGTAACAGACAGATCCATAACAAAAATTTTTAAAGAGGAAACAGGAATCGGAGAAACTTCAACCGTGATGCCTAACCTGCGATCAGCCGCGCATCGATTTCGGCCAACAATTGGCTGGCCACATGTGATTTACTGCCCTGGATACTTGCCAAAACATCACCAGCAGGATCCAACAATTCGACCTCGTTGGTCGCCGCATCAATCGCACTCGGCCCATTACTTACCATCAGGTCACAATGCTTGCGTTCAAGTTTGACAATCGCTCGAAAACGTTGATCTTCAGTTTCCAATGCAAAACCTACAACCCATTGGTCATCACGCTTGCACTGCCCCAGACTGGCAACCACGTCTGGGGTTTCGATCAATTCGATCATCAAAGGCTGCCCCGTTTTAGAAATCTTCTGAGCCCTGACCGTGTATGGCATGTAATCGCACGGAGCCGCAGCACCGATCACACCATCGCAATCTCTGAATTTCGACTTCGCGGCTTGAAGCATCTCATTCGTAGTCACCACAGGCACGATGGTTGCACCATCGGGATAATCAACCACAACAGGCCCACTGATAACGGTCACCTGGTGCCCCAACGCAAGAGCAGCTTCAGCCAAGGCAGCCCCCATCCGACCACTCGACGCATTCGTGATGTAACGAACGGGGTCAAGATACTGACGCGTGGGCCCTGACGTGATCAAAATGTGAGCCACAAGTCATCACTGTGTCAGAGTTTCATCGATCAGACGTTCGACATCAGACGCCGAAATTGACATTTTGGCTGCCGCTAACGCAAACAACCGCTTCTCACCCTCATCCAGCCTACCGTCGGCCGCCATGATTCGAATCAAGTCCCGGAGTAATGCCTCGCGGTCGTTAATTCCTTCTGGCACTTCAAGCATCGCGCCGTCAGACAACCCTGATCTGATCGCAAGCGACAGATCATAGTCATCCAACCCAAGGTCCACACATCGGTCAGCAACAAGATTGACTTCTCGCTCACCCAATGACCCATCGGCGAATGCCATCAGCACCAGGTTCCGCAAATGCTGTCGACGTTTCGTTAATTTTTCACTTGTCATGTCACGATGGTACCCCCATCATTCCTCGCATTCCATGCCCCGCTGACGGCAAATTGCGACTCTCACGCTAAATGGCCCCACCGACCACACACCTCCCGCCTCTGAACACAAGCAACCATTGCATCCGCGGCAATCAGGACAGGCAATTTCCCATCAGGTCGAACCAGCGTTAAATTGCAATCCGGATCAAAAAAGACAATGAATAGCGTGGGGAGACCGCTGTGGGTCAGCACCAGACTTCCCACCCAAAACCAGAAGTTGTAGCCACTCCCACGAGAGTTGCCCAAAATGGGGTGCTAGTAGCAGACGTCGCAATTACTCGGATTACGCAAGCACAGTACATCGCGTTCACGAATCAATGGGCAGGATGCTACGCTGCAGCACAAACAGCTGCAGCATGATTAAATCGGCTCAGCCACAAGAACTCAGCCACTACTGACCGCGCACCGCCTGTGTCGCCACGATGTGCGGTGTACTCAAGCCGGTCAGGAAACCGCGATTTCCAAAGATGCTGACGCGATGATTCAGGTGTGGTCGCAAATTCACTCCAGGTATCGGGGTGACATAAGCAACGGTTCGCCCACTGTTGTCTGTCAGTGCGAACGGAGGACTATTGGTTCGTGCCGAATACACTTGAACCAGAGTTCCTGTTGCATTCGCAACCTTCACGGACTCACGTTGGGCAGGACCTTGGTAAAGAGGGCCAGCGTTGCTTCCGGGCTGAAGTGCCTGTGTGTGCGAAGCTGGCAACACTGGATACCTTGACCCGGCTGCTGAATTCAATGTCGTCGGGCCTCGAACAACCACTTCACCATCACGGCGATGTGCCACCTGACGGTATTGTTCAACGCGTTCCAGCAGCATGCGGGCACGACCAACTACCAATGGATTCTGGGCCGTCGTCAATCGGAATGCTGCCCTAGAGATCGGAGCAGTTTCCATCGCCGTCGCGCGAGCGGCCATGAGACGCGAAAAGATCAGACCGAGCTGATCGATGTCCGCCTGTTGTGCCTCATGCTCGATCTGAGCAAGACGCTCTGACGAAATGTAAGTCAAGGTTTTGTTGGCCGGCATAACGGAACCTGGCAGGTACGGTGTCGCTGTAGCCTGCATGACTGAGTTTGCTGGACCCAAGGCTCCTTCAGCCGGGCCCTGCAGTCCGCTGCCATACTCATGGTTACGGGCGAAAGGCACACTGCTACCAGCGTTCAACTCGCTGTTGCTGGCTCCGCGTGCAATGAAGTTCCCGACCGATGGACCAACATCAGGCGTCAGCAGTGACGGCGGAGTATCCAAATTCAACCTCACGCTATCGTCTGGTGAACTGGCAGCAACCCAACTCGATTCAGCCGATTGCTGATCGGCGTCTGGTGCTGATGGTGCTTCATCTATTTCAACAAGTTCTGGCTGTCTGCCGTTGCCAACTCTGAGAACCGATGTTTGTCTTGAACGGGCAAACGCGACCGCCTGAACGTCGCCTTTGCTCTGCTCACGATCTCGCCACTGATCATTCAGACCACTTCCAACAGCGCGGTTCCGATCTTGACCAGCCCCCACTGCCTCGCTGTCTCGAGCCAACACTGATGGTCCAATCTCGACGTTTCGTTCAACACCTTGACGACGCGTTGTGCTGCGTTGTGAATCAGACGCAGTCTTTGCAACCGTGCCAGTCATTTCAGCAGCAGGACGATCACGGGGAAACACTTTGATTGTTTCTTCAGCTGAATCCCGACGCATCAGAGCCACCAGTTCTTCACTGCTGGTCACGATATCGTCTCGGCGCACCCAACGGTACTCACCAGAAGGTGGAACGATTCGGTACCACAACTGTGGTCCATCCGGCCCCTCACGTTCGCTTCTGCCAATCACAGTGACAGGCTCACCCTTGGCTAACTGCACTTGCCAACGATAGCTCCGTGCACGCCCAAGATGAGTCCCTATCCAAGCCACAGTGCGGTCTTCAATGACGACACCCTCAAGTTCACCACTATCTTTTTGAACGGTTTCAGCGGGTACCCAACAAAAACTTTCCGGAGGGGGCCGAATTCCGAGCCATCCATCGTCTGTTTCGGCATACACCTGAAGTTCCTGCCCCTGCCTTAAGGGGTCGGTGCGATAGTACTCGTCAGAGGGACCGCAGTGCGCAAATGCTTTTGGCACAGCGATATAAACCGAGTACGGCTCAAAAGTCAGCTCGTTTTGGTCGACCGACACTGGATCTTCACCATGAGCCTGCGAAACTGCATCGGAAATTGAAAATCCGAGAGTCAGAAGGCACAGGGCGATCATGTTCAATTGCATCCATCGGCTGGGTGCGACGCGTCGAATGGGAGCCATCACGGGGTGGTCCTACAATGATTGGTAGATGTTTGAGGTCTTTTCAATGTGATCGATAAACAAGATTTTGCTGATCACACAAGAGGAATCGCCAAAAACCGTGTTTCACGGCGTGACACATCCCATTTTGTCACTGATCAACGTTTACCGACCGGCAATTTGCCCCGTAGAATGCAGCGTAGCCACTTCCTGCTCCCCAGCTGCCCCTTGGATTACCCGGAAAGCCCATGTCACTCTTGATTAGCTGTGAGGTCGGCGGGAATCAGGTTCCCGAGCAGTTAATTGATCCGGCGCTACGTGATCTCCAGCAAGCCAAGACACGCACCCACACCCCAACGCTGGACTTGGCTTCACCCGTCGCTCTGCAACATCATCACGCAGGTGCGTCCTTGGGAAAGCGAGGCGTGAGCAAACGATCGCGAAAAAAATTGCGTGCCGGCAAATTGCCAGTGACACTCTCACACGACGAACCGGCTGCCTACGTTGCTCAACACCTCGCAGATAAGCTTCAAGTTCCACTGGTATTGAATCGCTATTCACCCGATTTGATCGACGTCACTCACTCACTGCATCACCGCAGTCTGTTCCCACCACAAACACGATCGTGGTCGACAGAAGAACGACAGCAACTCGTGGAAACCATCTACGAGCCCCATCGTTCAAGTGTCAGAAAAGCAATTCAGGCAGGGCTCGACCGGTTTGGCTACCTGATCCATCTTTCCATCCGCACATTCGACATTCAAAAAAACCGCAAGATACAGCGAGCCGACGCAGGGCTGTTGTATGACCCCGCGTGTGAACACGAAGTCGACCTCTGTCTCGATCTGGTTGATGAGCTTTACGAGGAAGTCCCAATGCTACGCGTGCGTCGCAATTACCCGGGACGGGGAACGGCCGACCGACTGACCAAAGCGATGCGTGCCGAATTCGCAGATGAAAACTACTTTGGCATCGAACTGATGCTCAATCGAGCATGGGTGGGACGTCCGCTTCCCATTCGCGATGAAGTCCTCGATGGCATCGCATGGACACTTCAACTGGTTGCCGAACTGGAACAGTCCGAAGCTGCTTAAGACGAAGTTGCTCAATCACTGAACTCCAAAATCAAACGCGATACTCTGCTCGCGAGTGTCGCCCATGTTCCATGCAAACATCATCAAAGACATAGCCTCATGCTTCATCATCGAGTTGCAGGCAACCCGAAAAGCAGACACCAAATCTGAACCCGAGCCATACCGGGCTCCACACAGTCCAACTGAACTCAACTGCAGCGATCCTCAACACACACGCATCACGTCTTTTACCACCGACACTTGGACGCAGCCCCACTTTGACAGCACAGCAACCCAAAACAGACACGGCTGCAACACATTCACCCAAGCTAATGTCGTTTGTGTTCTTTTTTGCAAATGCGTTTCTGGCCGCGTTTTTGCTTTTCCAAATCCAGCCTTTGGCCGGCAAGTTGATCATGCCGACCTATGGCGGAGCAACTTCTGTATGGACGGCGTGCCTGCTATTCTTTCAAGTCACTTTGCTTGCTGGGTACGGTTATGCATTTCTCCTAGCAACAATTTGCAAACCTCGAACGCAGATTGCAATTCACACGACGTTGCTGGTAATTGCAGTCGTCGCTACCGAGAAAAACACTTGGTCCCAATTCATATCTTTTGACATGCCAGTCATTGATGTCCTTCTCTTTCTATCGACCAACATCGGATTCGCGATTGTCCTGCTCGCAGCAACCTCCCCACTATTGCAAACCTGGTTTCACTGCGTCCACCCATCGACGTCGCCCTATAGGATGTACGCATTTTCAAACGCAGGGTCTCTGCTAGGACTGCTTAGCTATCCCTTTTTGATTGAACCCATCTTCATGCTAGGGCAACAGGTACAAGGTTGGGCCTGGGGTGTCGTGCTTTACGCTGTATTAACGATTCCGATTCTTCGGCAAGTGACAAAAGCAGTCAGGCTCAATCGCGATACTCAAGCTTCAACTGCGAATCCCAAAGGCAAAAGACCCGCCACAATCCTCTGGGTTTGGTGGATCACATTAGCCGCTTGCGGTGTCTCACTTCTGCTTTCCGTCACCAACGAACTCTGCAGAGACATTGCCCCGGTGCCGCTAATGTGGATTTTGCCATTGGTGGTCTACCTACTGACATTCATCCTGACCTTCGAATATGAAAGATCATACAATCGAAACGGATACGCAATCGCTTTCGTTTCGCTGGTCGTCCTTCTGGCAGCAAGCATTTTTCTGTCAACCTTGATCCTTGATATCGTCTTATTGCTCGCCGTAATCTTTGTTGGTTGCATGGTTTGCCATGGTGAATTATTCCGATCAAGACCCAGCGCTGACTACCTTACGCTGTTCTACCTCTCGATTTCATTTGGTGGAGCATGCGGAGGAGTGTTCATCTCTCTTTTGGCCCCGGTGCTATTCAATGGCTATTACGAATACGGGATATCAACTTTTTCTTGCTGCGTCATCCTGCTATTGGCTTTCCGGATCGACCGCTGGGCTGCCATGACTGCCTCCCAACGAAAAAGCTCCGTACGTTCGACGACCCTTGCTTACACATGCATGTTAGCAATCTTTATCGCAGCAACATTTTTTATCTCAGCGAAAGTTAACCGTGGGACGCTACTCAAGAAACGCAGCTTTTTTGGTGTTGTTTCGGTGCGTCAAGTCAATCACCCCACTCCTCGGCTTGAACTGGTGCATGCCAGCACCATACATGGCATTCAGGCATTGGATGAGAAATCCAAACATCTACCGACTTCGTACTATGGACCATCCTCTGGGATCGGCTTGGCAGTGAATCACTACAAAGAAAGGCCCAAAAAAAAACAGCGACTCTCGGCAGGAATCAACATCGCAGCAGTCGGATTGGGGATCGGAACCCTCTCAGCGTATCTCTCCGAGGGCGATTCCATTCGTTTTTACGAGATCGACCCTATGATCATCGACATCGCCAACAATGAATTTTCATTCCTGGCAGATGCTCGCAGCCGCGGAGTCGATGTCTCGACGGTGGCGGGCGATGGACGCATTAGCCTACAACAGGAAAGTGATCGCACCAAGACGAGACGTTACGACATCATCGTTGTTGATGCATTCAGTGGAGACTCGATCCCATCGCATTTATTGACTCGCGAATGCTTTGAAATTTACTGGTCGCTACTTTCAATAGACGGGACACTGGCCATTCACACATCAAATCAATTTGTTGACCTTGAGCCAGTAATACGCGCACAGCAATTCTACCAAAAAGCCGAAGCTCTTGTCGTACGCAACCGACCCAACAACGACCTCGAAAGTCCGAGCAATTGGATTCTGCTGACCAAAAACGAAGACCTGAAAAAACCTGAGACACTAGGCCGTTATATCGATGCTTGGGAAGACCCCACCAGAATGACCGAATGGACTGACGATTACTCAAGCCTGCTAGGTATCCTGAAACCCTGGTGACCCGCGGAGATGCAAGCAGAGACGATACAGCATTCACCTTCCGCAACATGCATCGTCAGTGCAAGTCAGGAACACTTGACAGCCTCATCCTCACGCAATGACAACACTGCTGGACATTCACAGGCGGTGACTGAACCCGACACCAACGAGCAGTCTAGAACGGCATCTGGCACCAACGCGGGTGATGACTTTTAAAATCACCAACCCGACGCTTTGTCAGTCATCATTGCTTACCAACACGCTGTTACTTAATTCACCCAGTCACTTGAATCAATCAGTCACTTGAATCAATCAGTCACTTGAATCAATCAGTCACTTGAATCAATCAGTCACTTGAATCAATCAGGGCACTCTTCAAAGCGTCCTTGAAAGAACCGCAGCATGCTCGGCTCATAAGTGAATCGCAACCCTCGCACCTCGCTTGCCCTTTCCATGACGCGAATCACGCTCTCTGCGGTCACGTCCATATGTGCCTGCGTGTAGACACGCCGAGGTATTGTGAGTCGCACAAGCTCAAGCTTTGGCAAGCGATTCTGACCGGTTTTGGGATCACGACCTGCCGAAACTGCACCGCGCTCCATCGCTCGGATCCCTGATTCGACATAAAGTGCTGCGGCCAACGCCTGAGCGGGAAATTGATCCTGCGTTAAATGAGGCAAAATCGCCCGAGCATCCAAAAACACCGCATGCCCACCGCACGGCCTGACAAGCGGCACTCCAGCTGACTCAAGCTGCCCCCACAGATACTCGATCTGTCCGACACGAGCTTGCATGTGGTTATCTTGCACACTTTCGGTAATCCCAATGGCCAACGCCCCCATGTCGCGACCTGCCATGCCACCGTAGGTGTGCAGTCCTTCATAGACCACGACCAATTCACAGGCTCGCTCATAAAGCTTTTCATCGTTCATGGCCAGAAAGCCACCAATGTTTACCATGGCATCTTTTTTGGACGACATGGTTGCTGCATCCGTAAGTTTGCAGATCTCACGCACGATTTCTTTGACCGAAGCGGTCTCATAACCAACTTCACGCTGTTGAATGAAGTGGGCGTTTTCGGCAACGCGAGTCATGTCGTGAACAATGAGAATGTTGTGCTCATCACACCAAGATCGCAGTTCCCGCAAGTTAGCCATCGAAATGGGCTGCCCGCCTGCCATGTTCACACAAGTCGCAATGCAAACGTAGGGAATGTGCTCTGCACCAACTTCCTGCACCAACGCATCAAGTTTCCCAAAATCCACATTTCCTTTGAACGGATGTGTTGATTCGGGATCGTGCGCCTCATCAATGATCACGTCAACAAATGTCCCCCCCGCCAATTCCTGATGCAGTCTCGTGGTAGTGAAGTACATATTGCCAGGAACATAATCACCATCCTTGATTAGCATTTGGCTCAAAATATTCTCTGCACCACGCCCTTGATGAGTGGGCACGGTGAATCGATAGTTGTAATAGCCTTCGACCGTCTTTTGCAGCTGATAAAAATTACGACTTCCGGCATAGGCCTCGTCACCCATCATGATGCCTGCCCACTGTCGGTCACTCATCGCGCCGACGCCAGAATCGGTCAGCAGATCGATGTAGACATCTTCTGATTTCAGCAGGAACGTGTTGTATCCGGCCTCAATGATCGCAGCCTTCCGCTCCTCTTCGGTTGTCATCTTGATGAGTTCAACCATCTTGATTTTGTAGGGCTCAGCCCAGGATCTTTTTTCCACCAGTTCACCTTTCATTGAAAGTAAAATTTCACTGTGGTGACGGTCGCTACGGAATGAATAGACACCACAGTACACTGCGGCATTTCATCCCTTATTGCCAGAGTCGGCAAAGAAGTGGCCAAGAGTTGGCAACGATGGTTAGCCCTACGTTGGTCTCTTAACCGAACTATATCCAGCCAAGAATGTTGAAGCAAGTGGCGAAATCAACCGAAACTGGAACCACGATGAGGATCACAACTACCTGACGGCAAACTGACTGATATGCGATGCCAATTTTTCAGAAAACCGCACCAACCAAACATTGCGGAACCACCGCTGTTATTTCCCAGTCCGCCGCCGGAAAGCACAACCGCAAATCAAGCTGGCAAATGACTGGGCGCGAGCATCTGGATCAAGATGATAGTCACGAATGAATCCTCGAAACTACGTCTTGAACTTCATTGCTCCACGGATCATCTTCGCAGCGAATCTCTGGCGAAGTGGATCAACAGCGAAGAATTTATTCAAGAACGATTTCGGACAAAACACGTACTTGCCTCGCAGCAGCAACGCTAGACAGGCAATCCACAGATTGCGATTGGGAAACAAATCAGGTCTTGAAGTGCGAATTCACAGCATTGAGACGTATTTTGAGTCGCTACAGGTTCTCGGAAGGGCTCAGACGTTGCTCGCGAACCAGTCGGTGCGACCGCTAGTTCCGAACCGTCAAGGAGAGCAGTTTTCGGATGTTTCATGACGGTGGCTTGGCAACCGTGATTCGTATCCGTAGAATTTCCAAGTCGGGTCATCGAGGTTGGCGGTCAAGAAGGCGGAAACGCATTCCTAGCAGCCAGACATTCGAGTCCCAACGGGCACCCCTAGCTCAATTGGATAGAGCATCGGTCTACGGAACCGAAGGTTAGAGGTTCGAATCCTCTGGGGTGTACTAGTTCTAAACCGAGCCAAACGCACGAATTAGCGTACCTGCT
>Ga0315322_10003221_pt1 | contig 12607 bp, 10 predicted proteins | sample M110021515metaG_FD_203461 | JGI IMG/M metagenome (GOLD analysis project Ga0315322, IMG submission 203461) | Ammonia-oxidizing marine archaeal communities from Monterey Bay, California, United States - M1 100m 21515 | ecosystem: Environmental > Aquatic > Marine > Intertidal zone | place: USA... | reverse complement strand
GATTAAATTATTTGAGCGATATCAACAAACTGTTAAATATCCCACCATGACATTCTACGGGTGGTTGAAACATTATCTCAAGTTCAACCTTGATTATGATGCTTTGGAACGAGTATATAATATGTTCACTATTCCACGCGATAACCTGCCGTGGGTGAGTTGATTCCTTGGTAGTTTGAAATATCTTCTATTTCAAATCACAATGATTTATTTTTCCTGCATATGCATGCCTATTCGTGTATATGTATGCATTACTGGTTAGACAAGGTTCTTTCGAATCAAAATAAGATTAGTTGCCACCTCTGGTTTTTTTCCTGGCGTGTAATGGTATAACATGGCATTTTTTGTGGCCAATAGAAGTTTTGTAAAGTGTTGGTTCTGAGTGAACTTTGCGTTGATGGCTGCGACCCGCGCCGTATTTTCCCGTTTAGAATTGTACGTTGGGTCAATCAACACCGTTGCGGGTCGTATGTTTGTGGGTGCTTTCGGATCTGCTGCTGCATTCGCCATACCAGCGTCTTTCGACATTTTTGATTTACTGCCTGCGGTGAAGTTTTTATAAAACTCTGGATGTTCATTTTTGAATTTGCCTGCTTGAACGTAGTGTTCTACACTATTCCATTGTTGCCCATCGAGTTCAAATGGCATGTCTGTATGTGTCCACATGTCGTCAAGTTTTCTTCGCCAGTTAGGGAACTCTCCCTTGTGTGCGAGTTCCGCGAAATCTAGTTTGCGTCCATTCGCATCGATTTTCTCACCAGTCCCGCGACCTGCTGATTTATCTGCAGACTGAGCGTAAAACTGAAAAACCACATGTGGGTCGACTGCTGCTAAGACATCTACGTCAAGTGTATCTACAATATCTCTATCTAGACTATTCTCGTCGTATTTGGCGTTTCCAATTCGCCCTTGTGTCATTTGTCTGAAGCTTGTGATGAGAGTAAAAATCCCACTGTTTCTCTCTATACACTTAGTTACCACAAGTTGTTTGATGTCGTATGGTAATTCAATGTATGTGAACAGACGCTTGTTTCTATAACTGATCAGTCGATAATGCATATCTGCGGTGCATTCAGTCATTATGTAGAACTCTGGAGCGAATGATCCTCTGGATTTGATCATAGGATCAATCACATTACCACATTGCATCATGTTGTTGGGATCATTCTTTACGTAGTCGCTAGAGAGAACAATGAGTTTAATGTTTAAGATCCTCTCTAGGGTAGAGACGGTCCATGCGTCACCAGGGTAATCTGGGGTTTGGATCTTTTTCCTGAGTGCGTCAAGTGTGTTGACACCTTTCATGAACTTGAAGTCGTTTAACATTTCTCGCGCAGCCTTAGCATTAGAAAGTGACGATTTGTGTTGTGAGGCAACATGTTTCGCAGAGTTTATAAGGGTTCGTTGGTCTGAAACAGATATAGTCGATTTGATCATAGTCTCATATTTCGCATACTCTGTTTGCAACCCCTTAGCGCGTTTTGTTTCTGTTAGAAGTGTTTCTGATGATATTTTATACTGAGACGCGTAATCATCGAACAGTTCTTGGGTTGCTTCCGGTGCAAGTTTTTCCCTCAGTTTGACCACAGTAGTGGATTGTCCATTCTGAAGAAATGCGTCACGTATTACCATAAATAGAGAATCGTTTTTCCCGTCGTTTTCATGTGTTTCATAGTGATTATTCCGCATGATTGTTTGTAACCATCCAGCGGAATGTCCAGATGGAGGTTTTTCAAACTGTGTCGAGAGTTTCTCTGCGGATTGACGTGTTTCTTCTACGTATGTATTAATAGACCTGTTTGCCGACACAGTTGATGCGTCAAAAGTGAATATATCCGACCGCAATGCAGGAATTGTTGTGTTTGTGATGTGTGACAAGTCTTCCGTTTGTTCAGGTTCTTCTTTTTTGCCTGCATTATCGTCCATGGTTGGCGGAACCATTCGATGTTCGTTGATCATTTTTTTCGTAGCAAATGTGTATATAAGTGGTTCTCCAATCTTATCTAACATGAGCGACCCATCATGATCGGTGACCGATAGAACTTTATCTGTTTTTATTTCGTATATGCCGATTTGTGTGGCCTTTGATGTGTTTTTAATCATATAAATTGGATAATATACGATATTTTTACTGACGTATGTGTGCGATGCATTTCCGATCGCGACAACAATATCTAGCCCTTTTACGAAGATAGAATAGAGATCTACTTCATTTTTCCTGTCGGCTGGGAATATAGAGCGTGTTTCTGGGTAACTAAGTGTGCGTTCGATTCTTGATACAACCATATGTCTCAACAATAAACACAGACAAACTATATATTATACATAGATATACATCTAAACCATTGGTAGTTTGAAACGTGCTGCTATTCTATTTTACATTTCCAACGGTATACCTGTAATTGTGTGCCAAAAAGGGTTCAATCCATGTGGTCATGGATTGAAACAAATCAGTATGCATTATGCCTTAGGATGATTGTCAATAAGGTCCTTTAGTTTGAACAATGATTTTGTATTTAGACCTGGGTACATCTTTTGTGTTGAACCTGCTAATTGAGTTATATAGTCACATATACAGATAGTTGGTTCGTCAGATTCAGTGTCATTCGTAGGATCTATCATTATGTCACGACACCTCGAAAATAAGTCACTATCAGGAGACATTAAAATAAAAACATTTTTTACCAGTTCATTAATTAATTGCTCTTCATCTATTTTATATATATTGTCTCGAATCATACAAACAATTTTCTTGGTGATGTCTAACATATTATATTGTGATATGTTGCCTGTGCCATAAAGATTAATGTAAAAAGATGTGATTGCCTCTCTGTGGTCATTTGTCTTGTTCAATGTACAAAACGCATCATAATCTTCTTTTGGGTCAACTGATTGAATGTCTGAATAGGTTGTCATGTACTTGGAAAAATGAACATCTAATGTTTCTGTAAACATAGAATGCGATTCTATCATTTCAGAAAACAATCTAGCATAAATACCAGAATAGAAAAGGTTTCCTGAAACAATATCGAGAATTTGAACCAAGAGTTTAGACAGTTCCTCTTGTGTAATATCGGAATCGAGAATATTGTCAAGAACAGAAAATAGTTCCTCCTTAATATGTTGGTTCGCAGTTTTTGAACCAACCTTATTTAGAAGTGGACGAATAAGTTGAATGGGAGTTGCACCTACTCCATCCTTTTTGACAAATGAACTCGTAGGATTAAATACAATATTTTCTCCAATATTGCTTTCGTCCGATGCCATTTTTGAACTCGATGATGACGACCATCCGTCTCCAGTGTCTATTATTCGATTACGTTGTCTACGGCGTTTTTTATCTACGTCGGTAACGGATACTCGTTTTGTAAAAACAGGGGTTTTGATGTAATTTGGTGAACCAACAAGATGTGACAATTCATTAATAAGTGTCACTGTTGCATTTGGGAGAATGACATCAAACCCTTTATTAGATATGTCTGTGAAGTCTGACAATGAATACATCATTAGTATCTACTTCTTGAACTAACTATACTACATAATCATTTATTTTCTATATCTTTTTATGTGGTGAATCGTATTGTATACATTGTTATATGGATATGACGTACACAATATGACATTCAATCAATGTTACTGTTACTGGAAATGTATTTAAAAGAGTATCTATATACAATATATTCACAGTACATAGTATCATGAATACATCTACTAATATGTTTAAGCCAAGTATGATAAGAGCTGTTCCTGATTCCACACAGCCACCCCTTCCTGCTGTTCAACAATCTAATACAGAAGATGCGCCTCTAGAAGAGGCTCAAATTGTTGAAAAATGGGATGAGATGTCCTTACCAGACAATGTCCTTCGAGGTATATTTTCGTATGGATATGAAGATCCTAGCCCAATCCAAAAAAGGGCAATATGTCCAATGATGAGCAATAGAGATCTTATTGCACAAGCGCAATCTGGTACTGGTAAGACCGCTACATTTAGCATTGGGTCTATGTCTCGTATTAAGTTAGCGTCGAACCAAGTACAAGTGTTATGTCTATCTCCAACTCGCGAATTAGCTCAGCAAACTGCTGATGTATACAAAGGCATCGGAGAGTTTTTAACTGGACTAAAGGTCGCTCTCCTAGTGGGAGGAGATTCAGTAGATGACAACATTCGAACACTAAAGAGGGATACTCCTCATGTGGCGATAGGCACGCCTGGGCGTGTATTTGACATGATTCGACGCCGCGCTCTAGTAACAAGACATGTTCAAACATTTATATTGGACGAAGCCGATGAAATGTTGTCACATGGATTTAAAGAACAAGTTCAGGATATTTTCGAACAGTTGCCCGAAAAGGTGCAAACCTGTATTTTTAGTGCCACTATGCCTTCATATGTATTTGATGTGACAAATAAGTTTATGAACAATCCGATTCAGATCATAGTTAAGGCAGAGCAACTAACCCTTGAGGGTATAAGTCAACATTACATAGCAGTGCGCGACGATGTTGAAAAATATACTGTGTTGATTGATTTGTATTCGACGTTTTCAGTTGGACATTGTATTATCTATGCAAATAGTGTATCTCGTGTTCATGATTTACATCAAGCCATGCTTGCCGATGGATACCCTGTATGTTCAATACATTCAAGCATGACAAAAACAGAGCGTGAAATATCCATAAGCGAGTTTCGAACTGGAAAATCTAGAGTTCTTATTTCATCAAACGTGACTGCTCGCGGCATCGATGTGCAACAGGTGAGTTGTGTTATTAATTTTGATATTCCTAGAGACGTATCTACTTATCTTCATCGCATTGGTCGTAGTGGGCGATGGGGTAGAAAGGGTATGGGTATCAACTTAATTACTGAACGTGATGTAGAAAAGATGCGCGAAATAGAACAATATTACTCAACGCAGATTACCGAACTACCGTCAGACCTGTCCAATATGTAAATATTCAACCCTTTCATTTTACTGAATACGTAATATGATATACTTCATATGTAGCATATCATATTCGTTTGCATGTATTCTAAATTATATTATATTGGTATACGAGCAACTATGATTATGAGTTCACCACCACCATCGCCACCACCACCATCACCACCACCAAAATCATCGGATACACTCCCTACCGACATTATAGAAGAGGATATTCGGAAGGCATTTCAACCCCCTATTTGCGTCGCCGATGGTGTATGCATTTTAGATGAAGATATTGTGCGTGATTTGGAACTGGTACGCACAGTCGACACCAAAGAAACTCCTGTTTTATCTCACATGTTCGGAAATGACAACCCATGTCAATCTTCCGAAGAAGACAATGATGTATGTCGTCCTCCACTTTCGCTAGGAAAGGTAATACAAGATGACATGGCGAAATATTATACGAGTAATCCAAACTTTATCAAAGACACACAGGAACTTTTGAAAAACTGGAAAGGGGTAGAGAGACGTAACAATCCTATAGCGAACGCAGCACTTACATTATGGAACGAACTGCGAAACGATAAAGGTTTCAAAGAGAAGTATATTTATTTAGACTGGGATTCGCTTTTATTTTTGAATACAAACCAAACTGTTCTACAGGCTCTTAGTATCTATAATTTAATCTCACCAGTACTAGCCCTACTCGTTCCATGTATTATATGTATTGTTCCCTTTTTCATGATGATTTCTCGCGGGAGTGATATGTCATTCGCAAACTATGTCGAGATACTAAAGTCTATTGCAGGGAATCATGCAATAACAAAGATTTTTACAGGGTTTAGTGGAATGACTACTCAACAGACGCTATATTCACTAGCATCGATGGGGTTTTATTTCCTATCTCTCTATCAAAATACACAAATATGTATGAAGTTTTACACCAACATCTTCAAAATCCATGACAAGTTATTCCAGATATGTGAGTTTATTAAATATGTCGAAATCGAAATGGATGCATTTTTGAAACATTCTGATCTGTTGCCAAATTATACTACGTTTAGCACTACAGTTCGCACTCGTAAAACTGTCCTAATAAAAATTCGGGAAACTATCGAGAATATCCCTCCATGCGAGGTGTCGCTCACCAAACTTATGGATATGGGAAAGGTTTTAAAATGGTTTTACCTTATGCACACGGACGAAGAGTTTCATGAGGCGATGTTATTCTCATTTGGATTTGTAGGATATATAGACAATATGCAAGGAGTGCAAGAGAATGTAAATACATTCAAGATGAATTATGCTTCTCTCTTACAAGAGAAGAGAGAACCTCCAACTGATACAAAGAGTAAAAGAAAGAAGAAATCAGAGAGTGTAGTGTCTATGCTAGACGTTACGGGAGTATACCATCCAGCAACCGATACTATCATGCAAACCCCAGTGAAAAACGATGTTATTCTCAAAAAGGATTGCGTAATTACAGGACCAAATGCCTCAGGTAAAACCACCATATTGAAGTCGTTATTTTTAAGCATTCTTCTTACACAACAATATGGGTGCGGGTTTTATGACACATGTTCTTTAGTACCTTATACTCATTTGCACTGTTACTTAAACATTCCAGATACGTCAGGACGCGACAGTCTCTTTCAGTCAGAGAGCCGTAAATGTAAGGATATATTAGACAGTATTCGCCAAGGCGGTACAAGTAGTCGTCATTTTTGTTTGTTTGACGAATTGTTCTCAGGAACAAATCCCGCCGAGGCGGTTAAGTGTGGATTTGCATATTTGTCTCATTTGAGCGAGACTGAGAATATTCATTATGTATTAACTACTCATTATAAAGAGTTGTGTGAAAAACTACATACATCTAATGGCGTCATCACATATCGGATGAAAGTAAATATTCCAAAAACTGCAGACGAAACGGAAGAACAACCCACAGACGATGAGTCGGTGGAACAACCCGTAGCCGACGGGTCGGTGGAACAACCCGTAGCCGACGGGTCGTTTGAATATTTATATGAGATAGAAGAAGGAATTAATGAAGTAGATGGCGGAATAGAAGTTCTTCGTCAAATGCAGTACCCGTCTGAAATCCTAGACAAGCTTCACGTATAAATGGGTTCGTATAGAAATGCTATTTTTAATGTTCACTGACATTAATGGAAAGTTCCTCAGTACCATCAAGTGGAATATTCTCCCTACAGGTCTTGATTATACTTGGTGTCACAGTTGCTTTAGTGAGTGCAGTTGCAGTAATTCTGTACAATAAAATACAAAACCAAGGTGAAAAACTGTCTGCTGTTATGGAATTATCAACAGTTCTTGCACAAGAGTTGCGTTCTCATGATGTAGTATTAAAACAGATACAATCTCATACTTACGCGTCGCAGTCGGTTCCCTTTGTGGGTGCTTCATCATCTACGTCTCCTCGGAATATTGTCTTTGCAAACCCAGATGATGACATAGAACGGATATATGTATCGGATGGTTCGGGAAACTCAGACGATGAATATTCAGAGAATGAAATCCCATTGAAAATCTCTCAACATACCAAACCAAGTACTTTAGACAACATTCTTATGAACCCTATGTGTTTTGGTCCAGGAGTTAACATAGACAACTCCAGTGACGATGAAAACTATAGTGGTGATGAGAGCAATAGTACTGACGAAGATATGGATAATGTATCATGTGACACCTTGTCTATTATCTCTGAAAATGTGGAAGATTTAAGTCAACAATGTGACGAGGAACTGGAGGCTATTGAATTTGAAGGGTTTAACAGCACCTCTTCAGGAAAACGGATGATTACCTTATCAGATGTGTCGATTGATTGTAACAACGAAGACAACGAAGAAGAATGTAACCACGAAGAAGAAAATGATACACCTGTGGATATACACAAAGTTGTCATGGATATGGGGGATAATGTTATTGACTACAAAAAGATGACAGTCAACGAACTAAGACGCATCGCAATTGAACGACAACTAATCGATAAGGGGTCAAAGATGAAAAAGACAGAACTAGTTGACCTACTCACTAACGTATAAACCGTTGAAGAATTAAAATCTGCCATTTTAAAACTTCATTGGTATAAATACATAGGGAACAGATATGAAATTACCGAATGACTAGCGTACTATTATATACTTATAGTGTAAACTAGTCATGCAATTAAACAATGATCTCAAAGGTCAAAATAATTACCATACCTCTATGCCTGCTCTTATGTCAGACGACCGCGAACATCGCAGTTGGTACCCCGAAGCACTAGTGGATTACAATATTAAGAAAACAACTAATATCACAAGTAACTGGGAGTATCGCAAATATCTTACTTCCAATGCGAGCCAACTCATGAATATTAATAGCAGAAACGCAGTCATGCAAAATCCAGTCGAAACTGCATCCCAAAGCACCTCCACAGGAACGCCATATCTATACCACAGTTCAGGGGATATGACACAGGTTCGTCCAGGAGTGTTTGGTAGCGATTTAAAAGCCACCTACTTAACTCGGGTTCAACTTCAAGCAAATACAGTATCTCCAAGCATGTACTCAAATACAAGCAGATAAATCTGGATGTAAAAAACTGAAAACAACATAAGTATATAGTTACACCATATGCAACTATATCCACCTATTATATATTTGATGCACATTGTTAGTATCGATGTAGGAATTAAGAACCTAGCCATATGCGTTTTTGACATACCAGATACGACAGATACGACTACTGATAAGGTTGTTGTATGGGATGTTATTAACTTAGCACAAAAAGAGGTATCTGTTTGCTCAGGTAGAGAGAAAACTGGCGAAAACTGCTTACGCGAAGCGAAGTTTACGAAAAACGGAATATGCTATTGTTTACTACACTCCAAAAATGTTGGATTTCATCGACCATCGAATGATTTAGAGACATCATTTTTAAAAAAGCAAAAAGTACCTCGCTTGCGAGAGATAGCAGAGAAACATTGTGTCATATACGACGTCTCTGTAAAAAAGGCGGAACTGATAACTATCATATCCAACCATAGAGAAAATACATGCTTCGAGGTAGTCGACAAAGTTGATGCAAATAAACTAGACATAGTCACTATTGGACGCAATATCCAATACAAACTGGATATACTATTTAATAATTCGTTCGACGAGATCGGTCTAGTCTTGATAGAGAACCAGATAAGCCCTATCGCCAATCGTATGAAAACCATACAAGGAATGCTGTCTCAGTATTTTCTCATGAAAAACGATACGTTACAAATCGATTTTGTATCATCCATGAATAAACTCAAAGAGGAAAATCTAGTAAATACAACCTATACAGAGAGAAAAAAAGCAGGTATTGCAAAATGTTTAGGCATTATATCCTCCGATTTTGAAACATGGGAGGAGTTCTTCTCTCGCCACAAGAAAAAGGATGACCTCGCAGATTGCTTTCTACAAGGAATGTGGTATATCCGCGCGAAGATATATAAAACAATATAGTCCATATTATCATGCGTTAAGATATAGAAGTATTAGTATCTGTATCTACTAATGGAGCCAGAAGTCATTGATATCTCATCATATGGTGAATCAAACTCGTCATCCAACTTCGGAGGTGGTATTGAACTTCTTATGAACGAGAAAAAAGGAAGCAAGTCTTCAGATGGGAATATCGACGTGAGCGATATAGAGAGACTAGAATCCGAACTGAATGAAATGTCTGACATTGGAGAATTAGGAACCAATACGAACACATTGTTTAGCAGTTCTCTTCCGGAAACTATCAGAATAGACGACAATGATAAACCATCTGTCAGGTTCGACTCAGGAGATAACACCGAGACAGGCAATACCTCTACATGGGACGGATACAATCGGTTTAACGAGATCCCAGTAATGCCGGAGAAACCCATGCAATCTCAACCAACACAGTCCAAAGAGGAAATCTTGCGGGAGAAATTCCAGTTATTACGAAAACTAGAGTCACTCGAACAAAAGGGAGTTCAACTGTCAAAGAAATATACAATGGAATCGCCCATACTGGAAATGAAGGGAGAATACGAGACCATCGTAGATGAAAAAGCGAAACAAAACTCTATTAAGTTTCAAGGAAACATGCTGATGACATGTATCAATGGTATAGAGTTTTTAAACAACAAGTTCGACCCATTCGACGTTAAACTAGACGGTTGGAGTGAACAGGTAGCAGAGAATGTTGACGATTATGATGACGTATTTGGAGAACTATATGATAAATATAAGAGTAAGGGGACAATGGCTCCAGAACTTCGACTTCTTTTTCAGTTAGGTGGAAGCGCCATGATGTTACACATGACCAACTCCATGTTCAAGTCTGCTATGCCTGGTATGGATGATGTGCTGCGCCAAAATCCTGACCTTGCACAACAGTTCCAAAAGGCAGCAATGGACTCAATGGGTACCACAAATCCTGGCTTTACTGGTTTCGTGAACAACATGACTGGACAACCGCAACAGTCAAGCGCACATGCTCCTCCACCACCACAGGCCACACAAGGGCCTAATGCAGTCCCGCCCCCTGGGTCACGACATGGTAACAACAACAGTTTCTCGTCACGCCCAGACTTAGGCAACATGTCAAGAATGGGACAAACTGATGGTATGAATATATCTGAAAACTTTTCAAGCGCAGCCGCACCAGAACGCAGCAGCATTCGACCACAACAGAATACTCAACCAATGCAACCCCCATCAACCCGCGCAGAAATGAGAGGACCGAGTGACTTAGATGACCTATTATCAGGACTGAAAACCAAGAAGGTCAATATGAGTGGTCAAGAGCATTCTCAATCACCTTCTTCTTATGGGACAACTCCTGCAAATGTGGATATTCCTTCTGCACTAAACGATAGTAGCACCATCAGCATATCAGACCTTAAGGACCTACAGTCCGCAGGTGGTTCCGAACCCAAACGGTCGCGGCGCAGAAAGACATCCGAGAAGAATACTGTGAGTCTGGATATTTAGACAAATAGTGGGTTATAATTTTGTATCGATTACAAATCATCGACACAAAAGAAAACGAAAATACCAAACGCTATAACAATCTAAAAATTAGAACACTTTGGCGTTCCAAATAGGAACGTAGAATACGAAAACGTGCTAAAGTAATCGGTACGCTGCTTCTTAAAATACATACCAAATCCCACAATAGTCGTCAACATAATACCAGAAAACAAATAGTCCATCGTGAGCGACAATGTATTAATAATTTCCTTATGCTTCTCCTTATCCTCTTTTTGATAATAGGTAATGTAGTTTTTACATATCAATAAGACCACCAACATGGACACCACCATTGCTGTGAAAAAAACCTCCATTTTGTTAAACATAAGGAAGAACATCCAAATGGAGATCGCTTGCTTGACAAGTTCAACGGGAGATATATTCTCTTCACCTGATGAATATCCTAATGAAAAATATATGATCAAAATAATAACACCATGTTTTACGTACATGTTCTCGCTCAGGATCTTTTGCGATTGACAACTCATGGTCTCAGCCACAAAGTTTCCTGATACTGCAAGTATTAGGAGGAATATACCTTGGATAATAATCATTCGCATAGAAGACACAGTCGTGGACGGAGACGTCTTCGCCTTCTTGGAGACGTCTTCTTTGGAGTTGGAATGGTTAATATGAGTTGATGAATATAAATCATTCGTATCGGCGGTAGGAGACAACAAAGACATCCTTAATGCAAGGGTATATAATAAGCGCATATAATTGTTAATGTATATGTAGTTCAATTGTAGTCAAAGATATAAATACATATGTAATATATCTATAATAACATGCAAGTAAATCATTTCCCAGAAACAAATGGATTTGAAATACATTTCGGAATCCACAACAAAAACCACATAGACCTGATAAAGTTTTTTCAGTTTGATATTATTAACCTACTATTTACCTTAAACAGCGCTGATATTGTTGAACAAAATCACACTGTAGTCACAAAACCTGTTGAGAATACGGGTGAAACAGGCGAAGCCAATGCACAATTGCTTTTTTATCACCTCTTTAAGGATTGTGGAATACCACAGTACTATCTAAATATGAAAATGTCACTCGAAATACAAGAACATGCATTACAATATACGTCAGAAGTTATACGAGATACACCTGACTTTATAGAATCACTCCCTGCAAGACTGCGGCAACCCAAACCTATACCGATCTCTAAAATGGATATAACTGTCGACATTCCAGGACCGTCTATGGCTGCAGTAGTTATATCATTTTCGCTCGATGACAACGGTGTCGGGTTAAGGTCGCAGCGAACCCAAATGGTCACAATGATTTTTAAACGAATGTTTTCTCGCTTAAAAGAGTTTATAGAAACTATGCCATAACTAGTATACATGTTTACATTGACAGATTATCTAATCGGGGTAGGTTTAGGTAGTATAGTCGCAGGTTGCTTGTTTTACACAGATACAATATATAACCGTATTCATTTTTACTACCGTATCGGTTATGCTGCATCATCAGGTATTATTCATTATATTTTGAATTGTTGTGCAACATCAGCCATGCGCATCGACAACTCTATGATTTTTATTAAGATGCTTGTTGGTCTAGCAAAAACCGACATCATATTTGTAAAGGTTCTTCAAGCCATATCCTTCAATGGA
>Ga0315322_10003220_pt1 | contig 12609 bp, 16 predicted proteins | sample M110021515metaG_FD_203461 | JGI IMG/M metagenome (GOLD analysis project Ga0315322, IMG submission 203461) | Ammonia-oxidizing marine archaeal communities from Monterey Bay, California, United States - M1 100m 21515 | ecosystem: Environmental > Aquatic > Marine > Intertidal zone | place: USA... | reverse complement strand
TTTTACCTACAATACCTTTGTCTTGTTGTATTTTATAAAATAAAGTATCGTAACTGTCCTGGTATGTTTGTATGTTATCCATTGCTAATACTCTTGTAATTATCTGGCTCCAACCGCCGCAATGGAAGTTAATTATCATCCAAGCATACATCCAATTGTCTAAAAACTCTTGGTAAGGCATTGTATCTGTTTCAACAACAACTGATGTAACTTCTGGTATGTGTTCGTCTGTGTCTGGCTCCATGTCGCCCATTATATAATCAGGTAAGTCTACTGATTTAAATCCGTGTTCTGCTTTATGATCCGGTTGGTTGCTTTGAGCATTCTCTAACAGTTGGTGGAACCATATTTCTATGCTTCTATGTTGTCCTATATCTAACACATCACATAAACCCGCTCTCCAAGTCTCTGTGGTTTCTTTAGGCAATGGTAGTATTAGTTCTGTATAACTACCTATTCCTTCTGCGTTAAGTATATCCATCATATCACCTAAGTGACTTGTATCCATGTTCTTACGTTTAATAATATCTAATACTTGTTCGTCCATACTTTGTACAGACAATGTCATACCTCTATTGAATCCGTTACTAATAAACTTCTTAACAATCTCAATAACATTTTGCTTTGCGTTCTTGTGCCAGTTTGCGTTTACTGTTGAAGGATATCCTGTTCTTGCTTGTACATCTAATATATAATCTGTTACTGCCATATCTCTTTCATGGAATATACCAAAGTTTGCATCAGCCATAAAGATGTATTCTATTTTATTTGCACCCAACCATTCTATCTCTTGATACACTTTCTCTTCAGGAAACTTTTTAATCTTAGCATAGGTTAAACTACCCCAATCACAGAATGTACAACTAAACGGACATCCTCTATTAGTTTCAAGTGTTGTACTCCATTTAACTTCAGGGTTCTCTTTCATTATAGTGTCAAAGACACCTGTCATATAAGGACTTGGTATGTTTAAGTCCTCAACTCTGTTTGCTCTGTATATCTTTTCAGTTTTATCTTTACAGAAATCTTTTAGGTATTGATTAAAACTAAGTTCGCCTTCTGATACAATAAATGTATCAACAAAGGGTAAGTCGTTTATCTGAGTATCTAAATAAAACTCAGATATCTGAGGACCACCAAATACTATCTTAACATCTGGTGCTGATCTTTTAAGTAATTCTGCTAATGCTTTGTTGTATTCCCAATTCCACATATAACAACTGAACATTACTATATCGTCTGTGAATACTTTATCTACAACCCTTTGTATTTCTTCTCTTCTAAATACTAATTGATTAAGTTGTAGTATGTCTTTGAATTCTTCTGTTTCTTTTGAATAACTATAAACACATCCTGAACTGTAGGGCAACCAATATCCCATAAAGGTGTTACCACCTTGTCGGAAATTAGGCTGTACTATACTTACGTTTATAGGATTCATTACATGTATATTTAACAAAAAGACCAGGAAAAACCTGGCCTTTATGAATCTTTTTAAGTAAGATTATACTTCGTCTTCGTCATCGTCACCACTAGCGGCTTCGTTGGCTTTGATTTGAGCTTTTGCAAGTTTGATGAATTCTTTAATCATATCATCTTTAGACTTACGAGCATCTAGTTTGATGCCCCACTCTAATTTTGCTAAGTCGTCGATCTGTTTTTTAGTCAACTTACTTAACTGTGCCTTTGTAGGTGCTTTTTGCACTTCAACAACAGGTGCTGGAGTAGGTGCTGGTGCTTTTGCAACAGGCTTACTTACTACTTTGTCCTCACCTTTGTTAAAGATTTTATATGCAATAAAACCTACAACAACGATTCCGATAATTATACCAATTGAGTTTTCCATGGTTATTCTCCTAATAAATTATCTAATATTTGTAATGCATCATACAATGCATTACCCCTAAGTGGATGGTCTAAGTTTACAGGATTTATACGTTTGTAACCTGTAGCCTTAATTTTACTTTTGACTGATTCAATAATGGCAACATCATCTTCATCTGCGCCTTCATTACTAAAGATATTATTCAATAGTCCTAAAAGCACAATATCAAAATGCAAGTATGTGAACCCAAACTGAGCTTCATCTCCTGCATCTACACCTAACCCATCCGTTGGTGTTGCGTAAACTGTTTCCTGTGGCACACCCATTAAGTCTGCAAGAGCAGGGACTTCCCAACTTTTGCTTAAACTTTGGATTGGTGCTACATCACCTACATCGCCATGTAGTGTCCAAAAGCCTGCCGAGAGTTCACTGAAATTGTCTGTACTTCCTACAATTCCATTTTGTCTGGCCGCTTCATTGTATAGTGTGATCATCCTAAGCCTTGCTCTAATATTACCTCGCCTAATTTTACTTGCCTTGTCATCTTCTGTATCATCTACAGGCGGCATCTCATGTTGGTGTGATAATAGATTATCATATGCTTCAGATAAATCTACTTGTTTATGTGTAATTCCTAGAGCCTCGCAGGCATCTATTCCTCTTTGTGTCTCTTCTGGGTTTTGGTGTATAGGCAATGTCAAGCCTGTTACGTTCCAGCCTGCTTTTTTAAATAAGGCGGCTGTTAAGGCACTATCTATGCCTCCACTCATACCTAATACTATATTAGATAGGTTGTATTTGTTTTTGTATGTTGCTAAATCTGTAACTAAAAAGTCTCTAATGTCTTCTGTTTTATTTGAGAAGGCACCTATTTCTATTAGTTTGGTTAAATGATTAGAAAAGAAAGTTGATAAGACGGGTGCAACACCTTGTCTGGTATTGTACTTTAAAATATCTTTTCTAATATTCATACTACTATTTATAACTGTATTTAATTAAATTGCGTTAATTTTGATTAAAATCCATATGATTAGAATGTATGTAAATAGATGTAACATTTGATCTACACCATGCGTTACCCAATACATCTGATCGTTTGTACCATAGTTTTTTGTTTTCCACACATTACTTTTCACATAGTCTACATGATAGTGTACTATACTATCTAATAAACCAAATAATATTAATATAAACATATGTAATCCAGTTAGATTCCATACAACTGCTGTGGTAAGTATTCCATGCCAACCTGCATGTGCTAGGCCCCCAAAGGCACCATAGGTTGCCTTATCTTTGAGCATCCAACTATATTGTGTGAAATAATCTGCTATGCTATGTTTAATTATGAATAAGGTAACTGCTATAAGTTCCATATAAAAGTATCACCGTCTTTAATTGCATTAACAGGCTCATGAGCCCAGGATTCTGCGGACTCTATGTCCATGGTGTATATTTTAGCAGGTCCTAATGTTGTCTGAATAGTTTGTTTGTTATACATATTTTGACTATCTTCACCGCTATAGCCTTCTATCTCATCTATTCTTCCTTCAACCCACTTACTTACTTTCCATACTTCACCTTGTATGTAATGCTCACCTCTGCTTACAGCAGGAAAGGCACCTAGATCATGCATGTGATAATCTGGATAGGCAGTTTTTGCTTTACCCTGTAATTCTCTGTGTTCTACAGGAAAAGAATCTAGACCTCTTACAGGTCCTCCTGATTTAAGTGTGCCATAAACAAAGACTGAAGACACAAGTTCTGTACTTGGCTCCTCTTGTTTCATACGTGGAGTTAATGGTTCGTTCATGCTTCTAGTTTTTCTTCTAATGCTTTAATTCTAGCATTCATTGTGCTCAAAAGTCTACTGGTATCAGCATCTAAAATCTCTGCTCTGCTAACTACAGCCATACTTTCTAGCTCATCCATTCTAGCATTTAAATCTGCTATTACAGTATTCTTATCATTAATTAAATCAAGCAATTCTGCTTTTGTCATTTGTGTTGTACTTTTCACTTTCATCTCTCTATTATATACTCTATTTATTTTTTTGTCAAATTATTTCTGCCACATTACCTCTTGCAACAAAGGTTTTACGGAATGTGTAACCACTTTCTTTGCTTGGTGCGTCTGCACTATGAGGATAACTACCGTCAACAATAATTAGTCTGTTTGGTTTATATTCTATCTCAGCAATTTGATAATTCTTTACAAGTTCTTCACTGAATCCTCTTTGTCCTTCTGCTTCTCTGCTATATACTCTAAAACTTCCTCCCCAATTCTTATTCCATACTTCGTTTATATGCCATAAGAAAGTAATATTATTTTTTCTAAAACTATCTCGATGTACTGTACCTTGTAGTCCTTGTGTCTGTCCGTTGATGCCTGCAAAATCAAACTGTAAAAAGTTTATACCAAAATCCTTACACATTTTTTCTATAATAGATCTAGAAAATTCTGCATATTCTCCCTGTGGAGTCATCCACTTTTTAAACAGTCTTAGTATCCAAGTTATCTCTGTGGTCTCACCGTCCTCATAGGTTACATCATTATCGTAACTCCACCTATGTGTATTGTCTACATGTTCATTAAATACTTTCCACATGTCTTTTGTACACCAATTGTCTATTACATGAATAGCATCTAAAGGCAATGACTCTAGTTTAAATGTATCTGTATAGTATTTTACTTCCATTTTATCTTAGGCACACTCGCCCAAAGTCTTTCGTGTAGGAAATATATAAACATTTTAGTAAAGAACTCTATACCACCTATCATCATTGCTGTTTCTACGTCTCCAATAATAAAATAGGCTATAAGAATTGTCGTAATTGTAGCGGTAACTCTCCATGTGAAACTCTTTGCTACACTTCTTGATATGCTGTCTGCCATAATCTTCTCCTTATGTCATATAATAATACAATGCTTAAACCACTCAATAACATTCTAATATCAAATAACAATGCCTCTGAACTAAACGGAGGATACCATTGTCCAAAGTTTGCTATCACATGCCATACTAACCAACTACAAAATAGTGATGTATATATTTTATTGTGTAGCAATTTACTTATAAATGGTGCTAAACCTATAGCACTATAAGTTAAAAATTTACTGCTGTGGTCTGGTAAAAATAAGTCTGATACAAACATTACTAGAACAGGAAGTAATAATCCTAAATTACTTTTTGTTAAGTAGGGTGTCACAACGGCTAATCCTAATAAAGGTTCACTGTTAGGTGGCAAAGGTAATAGTCTACTTATTACTAATGCTACAAACAGTATTGCTCCTGCTTTAATTGTCTTGAGCACTTGCTACTCTCTTTCGCAAACTAGTAGAACTAAATGAATGGTCTCTGCCATTATATACTATCTTGCTACCACGTTGTTTGGCAATATCTTTACCTGTGAAGTCTTTGTTTTTATATTCTTCACCTAATACTCTCACATCTATTGGGAGAGTAAGTAGCAAGTCTATTAAGTCTTGTTCAGTATTGTAAATGATAATTTCATCTACATATTTTACTGCCGCTAATTGTATTTGTCGTTCAACAATACTTTGCACCGGAGCATTTTTTTCTGCTCTATCTAATGTAGGGTCGTTCTGTAACCCAACTATTAAAAAATCACAATGTCGTTTAGCCTCTTCTAACATAGTAACATGTCCTGCATGTAGCAAATCAAATGTGCTACAAGTAAATCCTATTTTGCCTGAGTCTTTGTAACTAAGTTTCATTTGTGTCTCTGATAACTGGTAAGCCGTCACTGGATAAATTAGATCCTGCCACAACTTTACAATTAAGAAACTTTGTGTTATCTATTACACGTCTAAGTTCCTTATCTAAAACATCACCATAGTTCATTGTTTTATTTGAATATGGTAACTCCACTGTAATTGTTGCTCTAATAGTTTTCAATGTCTTGGCCTATTGTTGTTATTAAGCATTAAGATAATAAGCATTATTATTAATATGTATAATGTGTAATCAAACATATTAGAACCCTACTATCTTTTCTACTTCAGTGCTACTATTTACTACAGCACCAAATAGTTTACCGCCTTTACCGGCTCCACAGTCTAACCAAATTACTCTACCACCTTGATCGTTTGTAAAGTCTAAAGGCTCTGATTGAAAGTTATCAAAGTCAGGCTTTTCACTTAGAGGTGCAGGATCATGACCAATCATTAAAGTAATACCTTTAGGAACAGCATGCCTCCATTCATAAGTTCTAGCAGGATATGTTTGTCCCTTGTGTTCAAAAGACCTTTTGTAATCTGCTTGTCCAAACATCATATTGTCAGTCATTGTTCGTGTAAGTTTTCCTGTCTTTTCAGCCTCCCAGAAGTCTTGATGCATTCCACCATGTGTGATGTAAAGTTTATCCTCTATCTTTATATAGTCTTTGCAGTATTGTGACATCATACGTCTAAAGTTTGCTTCAAACTTTTTATCAGTCTTCATTTGATCCAATGTGATTACATTAGGCGGTCCTAATATTACATTGGCGCCATTAATAGCTCTGATAATTTTATGCTCATGGTTCCCTTTTATCATAGACGCAAGGCCCTGATCTAATAATTCTAGCATGGATTCTACACATTTAGCACCGTCATTACCATTGTCAATAAGATCTCCTACACAGATTAAGTGTAATTTATGCTCAGTAGCATAGTCTATAGCCTTCTTAAAAGGCCGATAGTCTGCATGAACATCTCCTATAACTAAGTAACTCATGTATATATTATAACAAATTTATGCTTAAAGTCAAGCAAATATGCAACGAGTGGCATACATCCAGAGGTCATCCATATAAGAACTAGGTAACTCTTTGAACTCACTTCTAACAAACCTAGTATATGTTCCCTCAACCAGTACCATAACAAACCTTGCATGTCTTTCGTTATTTAAAATGACATACAACTCTTTTTCTATATTAGATAGCAATAAATTTACACTATCTTTTATGTCTTGTTCGTCTGTAGTTAAGGCTTCTCTGTTTAATATCCTTGCAAAGCCTGGATTCTTTTCTACAAACAGTATAAGAAATTGGAATATATTCCTAGTTCTGTTCAAAGGATCTTTATGTACTAACTTAATTTCATTTAGTTTGTCACTCATTACTGTATCTATGAACTTGAATAGTTCTTGAAAGATCTCGCTCTTACCTCTGAAGTGTTTATATAGTGCCGCTTCAGTCACATCTGTTTTTTCAGCAATAACTTTAGTTGTTATTTTGCCTATCTTATCTTCTTCTAAAATCTTTACTAAAGACTCTAAAATCATCTGTTTACGGTTGACTATACTCACGTTCATATTTATAATGTATTATATTCTTATTGGCTAAAAGTGATAAATATCCGTATATAAAGCAATTCTTAGGGAGCAAATAGGATGGCACAGGTAAAAAATTACGGTTTAATAGGTGTTGGTACTGAGGTACAACTTGGTAAACAGGGACCTAAAATTAAAGGTGATGCTGATACTGATGTATTAAGTGTAACAACAGAGGGAGATGCTCTTACAACTATAAGGGCCGCAAATGCTGTAACATCATCAGATCTAGTTACTAAAGCACAGTTAGATGCTAGTGCTACAGGTTCAGACGGTGCTAGTTTGTTACTAGGAGAGGCAACTGACAGTAGTTATACTGATGGTGCATTACAAACCCTAACTACCACAACAAAAATTTCAGATGGTATTGACTTTCTTAACGAAGCATTAGAGAATGTTCGTAATGATACGTTTGTTAAGAGTGTTGACTTTACAACTAACGTGGCATCAGGTGGTAATCCACTAAGTGTTACACTATCAACAACTGTAGTAGGTAATGCAAATAGATATACTATTGTTTGGGGCGATGGAGATACTACAACTGCTACATCAGACAGTACTCCAAGTCATACATATACTGACAATACAAATTCACCATATGATGTTACAGTAACAGCATTTAATAACAATGGTGCAGGTGAAGGCAGTACTACAAGTACAACAAAAGAGAATTTTATAACACTATACACCGCAACACCAGTTGCAGACCTTGAGCTGTATACTGCATCAAGTGGTGGTAGTGCATTAACTGGCGACAACAGAGAGATTGATGCTGGTGAAACAATTTATTTAAAAAATACAACAACAAATTCAAGTTCAGCAACTTGTACCTACCAAATTAACTGGGGCGATGGCTCAGGTAATACATCAGTTAGCTCAGGTGGAGCCGGCGATGTAGGTCAAGCAAGAGTAAGTCATACTTATTCAGCAGATAGCGGTACCGGTAGATATACAATTACTATTCAACAAACTGCTCATAGTACAGCAGACCCAGGCGAAGTAGGAAGTACAGCAACAGATTTATTAAAAGTTTACAACCCAAGTATTGCGGCGCCAAGTGGATTAAGTAGTAAAACAATATCATTTGGCGAAAGTACACAGGGATCAAGTCCGTACTTAGCATTTGGATATACTGATAACAGCACAGAAGATGTTATGACAGTTGGACAATCAGTAAGTAGAATTACATCATCAAGTGCAGGAACTGATACAGAGACATCTACATTAAGTAGTTTTGCATATAACGGAGACTCTGGCAATATTAATGCTGTGGTAGACGGAGACGTAAGTGGAACAATTACATTTAGTGGTGGTAGTGATGTTGGTAGTAGCGGTAACATAGAAGTTACAGCAGAAAGTGACTATCAATCACTAAATTCTAGTGGTAGCTCAACAAGTTTTGCAAGTAGCACATTCTCACCAAGTCTTTACAAAGGATTTAAGGCTAAGGTTTCTGTAACATCTACAGACTTAGCAACAGGCTCGCATAGTTTTAAAATGCAACATACAGACTCTGGTAATACTAATGTAATTAGTTTTGTTAAAGATGATTTAACAAGTACACCAACAGTTGATATGAGTGCGGCAACACTAGCCCAAGGCGGTGCTGGAACACTAGCATACGAATCAGGTATTCCTTATTACACTAATGATGCAACATTAACATTAACAGGTGTTAAAGTTTACGATTGGATAGGACAAACATATAGAAATGACAGCACACCTTTTGATGTAACCAACGGAACAAACTTTGAAAGCACATCAGGTAGTGTTATTTCTACTGCAGGACATAGTTATAGTGCTGTAGACGGTGCAAGTACATACCTTAATAGTGGTATCCCAACAGCAGACACTGGTAAAAATAGCAGTAGTAAATACTCTATAGGTAGCATTACTGTAAACGTTGGAGCAGGTGGTACTGGTGTTGAACAAGTTAAAGCAAGAATGAATAATGTTAACGGTAACGGTTCATATGCAGAGTTTACAGGTACTAAGGTACAAGCAAAAAATAGTAACAGTGGTGTATACGAGACTATACCAGTTGCAGATAGTTTAGGTGCTACACATGATGACGATGGATTAAGAATCACAGGCTTCCCAAGTAGTGATAATCCAAGTTTCAGTAGTTCAACAAACTATTATACAGGTAGTGCTTGGAGTGGTGCTGTAACAGTTGCAGGAACACAAGAAGCAGTTACACGTTTTGGCACATTATCACACTTTACGACAGATTTAAGTTCAGGTTATTTACCAGCAGGTCCAGATTTAGACACAGGTAGAAGTGGAGCTCAGTACTTTACTTTTGCATTTAGAAGAACAGCGATGGCTAACTTTACAGTTAGAATGTCAGGTAAAGTAAGTGGCTTCTTTATAGCCGCCCCGGCAACTGACATAGATGACGCATCAGGATTAAATGGTTGGTTAGATGCAGGTACTACATACGGTGGTGCAGGTACTCCAGGTAGTGATACTGGTAACGGCGGTAACGGATCAAACGGTTGTGCATTTACATCAGGTGATAGAATTATAGATGGTACAACTTACAGTAACGATACATTTACATTAACATTAGGTGACCAGAATGGTACTAACTCGTTTGGTAATCAGGTCTTGGTTAGAATTAAATTAGAGTCAGGAGACTCTGTAACAGCATTGAGTATAGAATAATGGCAATATCAGATAGTCAAAAGGTAGATTTACTTTGGAAAAAGGTAGGTTTTGGTAAGGCCAAAACAGACACTAATGCAAATAAATTTGCTCCTAACGAAGCGGTAGTATCCGAATTTATTATTAAAACATCTCAGATATGGACTAATAGTGCAGACGTTCCTGCAGTTAAGCCATCATCTAATAGTAGTATAATTGCTCTGTATACAGATGCAACAGGTGGTGCTTTAGAAACAACTGAAGATGGTACAGCAAGTGATAACAGAACATGGAAAACTGGATTAACTAACTGGATACCACCAGGATTTGGTGCAACATATCAGTTAAAAGTCTATGCCGCGGCAAGTGGTCAAACAGATGCCGAAACATCAGGAACACAATTATTTGAAACAGGTTCCGGTAACGATGACCAATGGTACTTTGACTATCAATCAGGTGTACTTAACTTTATAGGAACTAATTTACCAACAGCAATAGGCACAGGAACAAGTAATACAATTTACGTTTCAGGTGCAAAATATATTGGTAGTACAGGTATAGGTGAGGCCGAGGGTGCTTCACAAACATTTAGGAAGGCTACATTGTCTGCTGTTTATAGCGACAACACAATTAAAAACGGTGACTTAATAGAAGTTACTGATGCAGGTGATGGTGAGTATGCAGTTTATATTGCTAAACAAAACAATCCAACAGCAACAGGTCATTTAACATTAGTTAGTAGTAAAGATAGTGCAGGAGCCGATGCGGCTACGTTGAGTGCAGACGTTTATTATAATGGCGGTAATGTAACTTTAGGTGACGTAAGTGCTACAACAAGACCGTTAAGTGTTATTGTAGATGTTACTACTGCATTTGATGGTACTAGTGAAATAACTATTGGGGACGATGACAATACCTCTAGACTTATGAGTACTAATTATATTGATCTAAGTACAACAGGCGTTTACGAAACTAATCCAAGTTATATATACACTGATAGTCTAGATGCAAACAATACAATTAAAGTATATGTAACTGCTGGAACCTCAGTACAGGGTAATGCAACTGTTTTAGTTAGTTATTCTTAAACATATTTAAAATACGTTCGCTTATAATACCTATATCATTTCGTTCGAGATCGTATAAGTCACTCATTCTATCTACAGCACTTTTTATACTTACTAATGATTCCGACTTTGCTTCTTGTATATGTTTGTAGACGAATCCTCCCTCTCTGAACTCCGGCTCCGTAATTATTGCTCTTGCTAATTGATCATAGTCTTTCAAAGTTATACTCCTTTTCTAATACATCATAAAACAAGGGCTCACCTTTAGCAACATTATCAACCCATTCCCCTGATGCTTCATCGTTTGCATCATCAGATATATACTTGTAACATACAAAGTCTACATTCATATATGCACATACCTTAGCAAGTGCGTAGGCTTCCATATCTACAATATTAAATTTATTACCATCTAATAAATGCTGTAACATATCTAAGGATTCTATATCATCTATAAACTGATCTTGTGTCCTACATATTACACCTTCTGTTCCAAAATTAATTCTACCTGCAATAGATACATCGTCTCCATATGTAATACCTTTGCCTTCAGTTAGTGTACCACAGTACATATCTCCTTGTATAAAAGTTGTAACCTTTACCAATTCACCTTTGTTTACTCCATGTACTCCGCCAGATGTCCCATAGTTTATTACAGTTTTTATATGAGGATTATCTACTAAGTATCTAGTTAATATATGCGTGGCATTAACTTTGCCTACACCAGTAAATAATAAGTTCTGTGGTAGTGCCTCTGGTAATTCACTTGCTAAAGCAGACACAACTAAGTATTCTTCTGTTGGGGGTTTCATTGTAGGAAATAATTCTCCCTGTTTAATTGTCATAGTATTTTCCTATATTTGTTTCCATTACCTGTTTAAGTTTTATCCAAAGACTACTACCTGTATTTGCTAAAAGTCTTTGGTTATGTTGAATCTTTTTGTTTATCTCTACAACATGTCTCTCGTAATTTGCAACATCAAAATCTTTTAAATTAGATGCGGCTCTGTCAATTCTGTCCATACCATACGTTAATAAGTCGTGATCGTAAGATAATATCTCATCAAACATTTCAAATCCTAATTGATCTAGCATATAATGAGTAGCCGAATTTCCTAATACAATTATAGGATGACCTTGTAACATAGGGTAAATAGTTTTTTCGCTTATATAAAAGTATTGTTCTGTGATAGCACAAGCATCTTGATAATCATCTACACCATAATTAAAGTTTTCGTTTACGAGTGTAAAATATGTATCGTCATAGATATACTTAGGATGATATCTATATAATACATTAAATGGTTTATCATCTTGCAAAGATATACTTGGCATGGAATCTAAAAATTTCATTATGCCTGGAAAGATCTTAGTATCAAAATTAGACATATCTTGTCTGTGTGATGTCATATCATATATAGTTTCTCTTAATGCTTCTTTAGTGTAATGATCACCTGGTCTTTGATAAGATATTATTGCTTGGCTTTCTACACCGCTTTTATTAATTGCATATTGTGTAGCAAATTTATCCGGAGTCCATCTCCATTTTAAATTATTAAATGTATTTGGTTTATTTGTTGACCAAGTATCTATAGTAGGATGTAGGTCTATTACATTACAGTAAGGATTAATAAGTCTAGCAAACAAAGAAGGAAAAGGTATATATCGTTCGTGTGTTGGATTGTTAGATAACCTTATATCCATAACAAATAACTCCGGATATTTGTTTAAGACATTAT
>Ga0315322_10003219_pt1 | contig 12616 bp, 13 predicted proteins | sample M110021515metaG_FD_203461 | JGI IMG/M metagenome (GOLD analysis project Ga0315322, IMG submission 203461) | Ammonia-oxidizing marine archaeal communities from Monterey Bay, California, United States - M1 100m 21515 | ecosystem: Environmental > Aquatic > Marine > Intertidal zone | place: USA... | reverse complement strand
AATAACATTAGGTATGCAAATGAAAATGCAAGTGATAATGAAATTTCAAAGGTCACAGAATTATCTCATTGTGATGATTTTATTAACAATCTTCCAAATAAGCTAGAAACTTTAATTGGTGAAAATGGAGTTAGATTGTCTGGTGGAGAAAAACAAAGATTATCCATAGCCAGAGCAATGTTAAAAGAGAGTTCAATTATTCTTTTAGATGAAGCAACCTCGTCTTTAGACTCTGAAACAGAGGCTAAAATTCAAGAGGCTTTAAAAATTTTAACAAAAAATAAAACTACAATTGTTATAGCCCATAGATTATCAACAATATTAAATTCAAATAATATTTACGTAATTGACTCAGGTAAAGTTGTTGACGAGGGAACACATGAAAAATTAATGGCTAAATCAGATTTATATAAAAATTTTTATGAAAAGCAGATACAAAAGTAAAAATGTTTTTTTTATATCAAATACTTTTAACTCTTATTATTTTTATTTCACCAATTATTATATTAATAAGATTTTTAAAAAACAAGGAACACAAAAAAAGGTTTGTTGAAAAATTTAGTTTTTCATCAAAAAAAAGATCAAAGGGTAAATTAATTTGGTTTCATGGAGCTAGTGTAGGAGAACTACTAAGCATTATTCCATTATTAGAAAAATATGAAAAAAATAAATCTGTTGATCAAATTCTTATTACTTCTAGCACTTTAAGTTCTTCAAAAATTTTAAAAAAATTTAAATTTAAGAAAACAATTCATCAATTCTTTCCAATAGATCATATTTTTTTTGTAAAAAAATTTTTAGGATATTGGAAACCAAATTTAGCAATTTTTATCGAGTCTGAAATTTGGCCTTGCATGTATAAAGAAATAAAAGTAAAAAAAATCCCTTTAATTTTATTAAATGCAAGAATAACAAAAAAGACATTTAATAAATGGATAAAATTTAAAAACTTTTCTCAATCAATTTTTGGTAAAATTTCCATAGCTTATCCACAAAATCTTGAAACTAAATTTTTTTTAAAAAAATTAAATATTAATAAAATTATTCATATTGGTAATTTAAAATTTTCTGAAATTGAAGATAAAACATTAAACAGAATCAGCAAAACATTAAAACTTCACTTTAATAAAAAAAAGATCTGGATAGCATCTAGCACTCATGCAGATGAAGAAATTTTTTGTGCAAAAGCACATATTGAACTAAAAAAGCAAATAAATGGATTAATTACTATAATCATCCCAAGACATATACATAGAGTTAAAGAAATAGTTTCCAAAATTAAAAAATTAAATTTAAAAATTGCCATACATAGTTCAAAAAATAAAAATCTAAGGGATGTTGATATTTATATTGTGGATACTTTTGGTGAGACAAAAAAATTTCACAAAATTGGATCTTCAGTTTTTTTAGGTGGTTCAATCATTAAAAGAGGAGGACAAAACCCATTAGAGGCTGCTCGTTATGGTGCAAAAATATTACATGGACCAAACACAGATAATTTTACCGATGTATATAAACTTTTAAAATTATTTAAAATTTCAAAAAAAATTACTACGCCTAAGGAATTGGCATCTTCGATAACCTTTAAAAAAAATAAAAATATAAGTACTAAAATTAAGAATATTGGAAGAATAATTTTAAAAAAGACTGTAAAAGAATTAGATTATCTAATTAACAATGAATTTAAAAAAACCTAAATTTTGGGATTATAAACGGCCAAACATATACGCTTATTTATTATTACCTATATCATTTTTACTTAAAATAGTTGGCTATATAAGAATAAAATTCAAAAATAAAAAAACAAAAATTAAAACTATTTGTGTTGGAAATATATATGTAGGTGGAACAGGCAAAACCTCTTTGAGCATCAAAATTAATGAAATATTAAACAAAAAAAAAATTAAATCATGTTTTGTTAAAAAATTTTACAAAAATCAAATTGATGAACAAAAACTCTTAATAAACAGAGGAAGGCTTTTTACTTCTACAAAAAGAATAGACGCTATCAATCAAGCTGAAAATGAAAAATATGAAGTAGCAATTCTTGATGATGGTCTTCAAGATTATTCTATAAATTGCGATATAAGCTTTGTCTGTTTTAATAATATTAATTGGATAGGAAATGGACTAACAATACCTGCCGGTCCATTGAGAGAAAGTGTTAATAGTATAAAAAAATATCAACATGTATTTTTAAATGGTAACTTAGAAAATTTAGAAAATCTCAAAGAGGAAATCTATAAAATTAACCCTAATATTAATATTCATATAGGAAAATATAAGCCAGCAAATATACACGAATTTAATAAAGAGGATAAATATTTAGCATTTTCTGGAATTGGAAATCACAAAACATTTATTTTGATGCTTAAAGAGCATAATTTAAATATTTACAAAGATGTAGAATTTCCTGACCACTATAGCTATACAATTGAAGACATTAATCAAATTTTAGATCAAGCAAATAATTTAAATTATAAAATAATTACTACAGAAAAAGATTACTTAAGATTGGATGATAATAAAAGACATAAAATTGAATTTGTAAAATCTAGTTTAGAAATAATTGATGAAGAGAAGCTAATTAAAACAATAACCTAAAAATATGAAGTATATAAAATATTTTTTTCAATTTTTATTTGTAGTAATTTTTTTTTGTTTATTTAAATTATTAGGCTTTAAAATATCATCTGCAATTGGTGGTAAATTATTTGAAATAATTGGACCTTTTTTTAGATCAAAAACATTAATCCATTCTAATATCAAAAAAGCTATTCCAGAAATTAGTTTCAAAAAATTAGATAAAATAACAAAATTAATGTGGAATAATTATGGAAGAGTATTTGCAGAGTACATATTTATAAAAGATTTTAGAACTGGCAAACTAGCCAGTCAAATTGAAATAGATGGTCAAGAGATACTTGATGAAATAAAAAAGTTAGACAAACCTGTTATTTTTATTTCAGGTCATTTTGGTAATTTTGAACTAATGGCAATGTATTTAGAAAAAACTGGAATTAACCTTTCGGCAATTTATAGACCTCTGAATAATATTTTTTTAAATAGAATAATAGAAAAAATAAGAAAAAAATATATTTGTAAAAATCAAATTAAAAAAGGTATTGGTGGAATTAAAAAGTTAATTAGTCTACAAAAAAAAAATTGTTCTACAGCTCTAATGATCGATCAAAGAGTTTCAGAAGGAATTAAATCTAATTTATTTAATAAAGAAGCTCTAACAACAACAATACCTGCTCAGCTAGTTAAGAAATTTGATATGCCTATAGTGCCTATATATATTGAGCGAATTAATGGCATCAATTTTAAAATAACTATCAATAAGCCATTAAAATTTTCAAATGAAACATCTACAAAAGATATTACTGACGAGTTAAATCGTATTCTCGCAAAAATGATAATTCTTAATCCAGAGCAGTGGATTTGGTCTCACAATCGTTGGAAATAAATTTTATTTTTTAATTACTTCTTCTCTTTTTTGAAAAGCTTCTTTGTAAGAGAAATAAGGTTCCTGAAGTTCCACATTCCAATAAGTTAGGTTTTCAATATTTATTTTTTTACCTGAAACAGCACACTCTACATAATCACCCGTTTCTATAATTTGGAAATTATTTGGTAAATATTTTATTTTTGCTAATTTTTTTGTCATTTATAGTTTATATACTTCTATATGAAAGTTGGAATAATAGGAAGTGGTGGAAGAGAGCATGCAATTTGTGAAAGTTTAAAAAATTCTACTAAAATTGATAAAATATTTTGTTTTCCAGGAAATGCTGGTACAGCAGATATTGCTGAAAACGTAATTCTAGATTTAGACTATTTTGAAAATATTAAAAATTTTGTTTTAGAGAAAAAAATTGACTTAGTGGTTGTTGGTCCAGAAAAACCTTTGGTTGATGGCTTAGTTGATTATCTTGAAAAATTTAATATTAAAGTATTTGGACCAAACAAAATAGCTTCTCAACTTGAAGGATCAAAAATATTTACCAAACAACTTTGTCAAAAATTCAATATTCCAACTGCAAAGTTTGGAATTTTTAAAACTAAAAGTGATTCAAAAGAATTTTTAAAAAAAACAAATTACCCCACAGTAATTAAAGCTGATAATCTGGCCTCAGGTAAAGGAGTTTATATTTGTAACAATAAGGCTGAGGCTGAAGTTGCAATTGAAGAAATTTTTAACGGTAAATTTGGCAAAGCAGAGAACTTGTTAATCGAAGAGTTTCTCAAAGGTGAGGAAATGAGTTTTTTTACAATAAATGATGGTAATATTTTTAAAAATTTTGGTACAGCTCAAGATCATAAAAGAGTTTTGGAGGGTGATAAAGGAAAAAATACTGGTGGGATGGGCGCATATTCACCATCACGACTAATAAATAATGACTTAGAAAAAAAAATTATAAATAAAATTATAAAACCGACCTTAAAAGGCTTATCAGAACTTGGAAGTGACTATAAAGGTTTTTTATATGCTGGGCTAATGATAGTTGATAATGAGCCTTTTTTAATTGAGTACAATGTGCGTATGGGAGATCCTGAATGCCAAACAATTCTTCCAAAACTTAAAACAGATTTAATTGAAATTTTTTTAGCTTGTTGCGACAAAAAACTTGATAAAATTAATATTGAATGGTCAAATAAAAAAAGTTTGTGTGTAGTAATGTGTTCTAAAGGATACCCTGAAATTTTTAAAAAAAATGTGGAAATTGAAAATTTAAAAAATATTAACCTTAATAGAAATGAATATTTGTTTCACGCAGGAACTAAAAATAAAGATAAAAAAATATTTGCAATTGGTGGAAGAGTTCTAAATTTTGTAACACTTTCAGATGATTTTAGCGCTGCAAGACAATCTATTATAAAAACTTTAGAAAAGTTAAATTGGGAAGGTGGTTTTTATAGAAAAGATATTGGTTTTAAAGTGATAAATCAATGAGGATAATATCTGGATTATTTAAAGGTAAAAAAATTCTTGAACCCAGAGATATTAGAACAAGACCTTTAAAAGATTTAACTAAAGAGTCAATTTTTAATATTATTAAGCATTCCAAAAAATTTGAAATAGATTTAAAAAATTCAAATATATTAGATTTATTCTCTGGTGTTGGTTCATTTGGAATTGAGTGCTTATCAAGAGGAGTAAAAAAAGTAGTATTTGTTGAAAATTATAGTGGTGTTTTGTCAGTTTTAAAAAAAAATTTAACTAACTTAAAATTAATTGATAATTATGAAATTATTGAAAAAGATATATATAATAAAAATTTATTCACAAAATTAGATAGTAAATTTAATGTTATTTTTTTAGACCCTCCATACAAGGATAGAAAGTTAGAAAATATACTATTCAATATTAATAATGAAGAGATTCTAAATCAAAATGGAATAATAATAATTCATCGACATAAAAATGAACAAGATATAATACCAACAAACTTTGAAATTGTTGAGGAAAAGAAATATGGGATATCAAAAATTTTATTTTTATCCTGTTCAAGCTAATAACTTTTTTGTTTCTTTTTTAATTAGTTCTACAGCCGGTTGATCATATGGGTTTAGATTCAATGACTTGCCAATTAAAATTGTTTCTAAAATAAAAAAACAAAATAATTCACCCAAGGCTTTCTCATCTCTTTTTTTAATTTCAAAGCTTCGAAATGGGATATTTTTTTTTTTAAAAACAGTTTCAGTAGCTTTTTTTTGAGCAAATATAATTTTTGATAAATCTTTATTTTTTAAATAATTTTGAGGGAATAAAAGGTGTTTATTTTTTATTTTTTCAGATTCATTTTCATATACATGAAAAAAAGTAAAAAAATTATTTTTAAATCCATCTAAATAAAGTTGCATAACACTGTGGTTATCTTTTGGCATGTTAGAAACTATGGGCAATAAACCTTTTTTTTTCTTACCTAAGCTTTCTGCTATAAGTTGTTGATACCATTTAAATAAATTTTCTGATTTTTCATCATAATTTATTATTATCGAATTAAATTTTTTATTTTTAATAAAATGCAGTGTAGAGGCAACATTTGAAACTAAAGTGTTTAAAAAAAATTTATTTTTTATTAATGAATTAAGTTGTTTAAAATTATCTGAATTTAGACCCATTAATTCAGCTGGTACCATTCCAACTTCTGATAGAACAGAATATCTTCCACCTATATAATTATTATGATGAATAATTTCTGCTTTTAATTTTTCAGCCAAAAGATATAAATAATTTTTTTTATTTTCAGTTATAAAAATATTTTTATCTTTATTCTTTATTAAAATATTTGAATTTACTATCGTTTCGATTGTATTTCCTGATTTTGATACTACTAAATTTGTAAAATTTTTTTTGGTTTCTTTAATCTTTTTTGCTTGTAAATTATCAATAAATAAAAATTTTTTTTTTATTTTGTTATGTAAAAAATCATAGATTGCTTGAGTTCCAAGAGTTGATCCCCCCATCCCTATCACCCTATAATCTAAAGATGTTTTGAATTTTTTTAATTTTATTTTTGAGAAATTATTTTTGTAACTCTTGCTTAATGATTTAATTACTTGGTTTTTTTCTTTAATTAAAGTTATTAATTTTTGTTTAATTTTTATATTATTAGTTTTGGATTTAATCTTAAAATTTGTAAAACTAATTCTTGTTGTTAGCATTAATTATTTTTAATTTTCTCTAATAAAATATCTTCAAAATTTTTATCAACATTTTTATCATTTTCAGATCTTGTGCTACTAGTATCTTGATTTGTTATTAGGCTTTTAATTTCAGATTCTTTAGTAGCAATTTGACTTTCATCAGTTCGAGGGACTGGTAATTCATTATAATCTGGTGGCATAATTAGTGGAGATTTTTTTTCAACTAAAAACTCGTCACTATTATTTTTTTTTTGACTTGAAAATCCCTCTTTAATTGTCCCACAAGATGCAAGCATTAAAAAGATATTCAATAAAATAAGTTTTTTAAAATTATTCATTATTTTCAATATTTTTAGCAATTAATTCAAATAATATCATAAAAATTACGCCTGCAGTAATGAATATGTCTGCTACATTAAAAATAAACCAGTGAAATTCTCCTATATGAAAATCAATAAAATCTGGAACAGCTCTATAAAAAATACGATCATATACATTACCTATTGCTCCTCCAAAAATCATTAATAATGAATATTTTTTAAGATCCTTAGCTTTAACCATCATTACAAAAACTACTAAAATCACTATCAATATAATTATAGTTAAAAAATTATAGAAATGATTTTGATCAAAAGAAAAAAGACCAAACGCAATTCCATCATTCCAAATAAGATTAATATTTAAAAATTTTGATGAAAATATTTCTAAAACTGAGTTTTTATTACTTAGATAAATCACATATATTTTAGAAAATCTGTCTAAGGCGAATATTAAAATAATTAATATTAAACTAATTAAAAAATTCTTTGATAAATTTTTAAAAATCATTCAGAATGTCTTACACAAGCTTTTTCACTAATTTTCCAACACACAGGACACTTAGTTCCTTTAGCCTTATAAGTTTTTACAATTATCTCATCAATTTCTTTAAAAGAGATCTGTGCTTTAGAGGTAATACATAATTCAGAAAAATCTATTCCTTTGGTAATTTCAGAAAATTTTTTACCTAAATTAATTTCTAATTCAGCTTCTAAACTTGAACCAATTTCCTTACTGGCTCTTTTTTCTTCGATACTAACATTGCAAATATTTCTTACTTTTATTAGTTCATACCATTTTTTATCTAATTCTTCATTTTTAAAAAAATCTGGTAAATCTATAAATTTTTCAAGATGAATACTTTTATTGCTATCTGACAAGAGTTTAAATATTTCTTCTGTAGTAAATGAAAGAATTGGAGCAAACCATTTTAACAACGAATTTAAAATTATATTCAATAATGTTATTGTTGATTTTCTTTTTTTCGAGTCTATAGGGTCGCAGTATAAAACATCTTTTCTAATATCAAAATAAAAAGCTGATAAATCTACAGTACAAAAATTTAATAACTCTTTGTATAAATTATGAAAATCATAATTTTTAAAATAATTTTTAAAATTAATGTTTAAAGAATAAATTTTATGTAGCATAAACTGTTCTAATTCAGGTAATTCATTTGGATTTATTTTTTCTAAATCAATTTTTTCAAAATTATCATTAAGATTACCCAGTAAATACCTAAATGTATTTCGAATTTTTCGATAAGAGTCAGCATGCTGATCTAAAATAGAATGATCAATTCTTAAATCCTCTGCATAGTTAGATGAAGCTACCCAAATTCTTAATATGTCAGCTCCAAATTTCTTTAAAATGTCTTCTGGAGCAATAACATTGCCTAGTGATTTTGACATCTTTAATCCTTTCCCATCAACAACAAAACCATGGGATAAGATTGACTCAAATGGAGCTTTACCTCTAGTTCCACAAGACTCTAGAAGGGATGAATGAAACCATCCTCTGTGCTGGTCAGATCCCTCTAGATACATTGATGCTGGCCATTTTAAATCTTCTCTTTTTTCTAGAACAAATGAATGGGTAGAGCCACTATCAAACCAAACTTCAACAATATCTTCTATTTTATCATAATCATCAGCATTATATTTTTCACCAAGAAATCTTTGTGGACTATCTGAGAACCAGCAATCTGATCCTTCTTTTTCATAAATACTTGCAATATTTTCATTCACATTATCATCTACCAATATTTCTTTTGTTTTTTTATTCACAAAAATTGGAAGAGGAACGCCCCAAACCCTTTGTCTAGATACACACCAGTCAGGCCTTGTTTCTATCATTGCCTTGAGTCTTTCTTTTCCTTTGCTTGGATAAAAAGTAGTTTCATCAATTGCTTTCAATGCTTTGTCTCTTAATTTGTGACTTTCCATCGAAATAAACCATTGAGGTGTAGCCCTATGAACTAGTGGAGCTTTTGATCTCCATGAGTGTGGATAAGAATGAACTAATTCACCGTTTGATAATAATTTTTTTTGTTCTTTAAGTTTCTCAATAATAATCGGATTAGCCTTAAAAATATGAATACCTTCAAATAATTGAACATTTTTCGTATATTTTCCATCACCATCTACAGTTTCAATTGCTTTTATTCCGTGATTTAAACATAAATTAAAATCATCTGGTCCATGACTTGGTGCACAATGAACTATTCCTGTACCCTGCTCAATTGTTACAAATCTTGCTTCAAGCATAGGAATGTCAAATTCATAACCTAAATCAAAGAAAGGATGATTACAGACTGTATCTTTAAGATCTTTACCTTTAAATTTTTTAATTTCCTTAAAATTTTTTATTAAACATTCTTTAATAACAGTTTCTAATAAAGCTTCTGCAACTACAATCTTTCTATTTTTAAAATCACCATCATCATTTAATTGTATTAAAATATAATCAAGAGCTTCATTAAAAGCTAAAGCTTTATTTGCAGGTATCGTCCAAGGCGTAGTGGTCCATATAATAATTTCACTACCTTGAAGTTCTTTAATGTTAGATGATTTAACTGGGAATGAAGTATAAATAGTATCTGATTTATGATCTTGATACTCAACCTCTGCATCTGCAAGAGCTGTTTTTTCAACTGTTGACCAAAGCACAGGTTTAAAACCTCTATATAAACTTCCTTCTTTTAGAAATTTACCAAGCTCTCTAACAATTTGAGCCTCTGCATCAAAACTCATTGTAGAATAATAATTTTCCCAATCACCAATGACACCCAACCTTTTAAATTGACTCTTGTGTACTTCAATCCATTTTTCTGCAAATGATCTGCATTCTTTTCTAAACTCAACTATTGGTACTTCGTTTTTATTTTTTTTATTTTTTTTATACCGCTCTTCTATTTTCCATTCAATTGGTAGACCATGACAATCCCAGCCTGGTACATAGATTGAGTCTTTTCCATCCATTTGATGAAATTTTACAATTATGTCCTTTAGAATTTTGTTAAGTGCAGTACCCATATGAATATTGCCATTTGCATATGGTGGTCCATCATGAAGAACAAATTTTTCTTTATCTTTGCTAGAGTTTCTTAATTCTTTATAGAGATTAATTTTTTTCCAATACTCTAAAATTTCAGGCTCTCGAACTGATAAATTTGCTTTCATTGAAAAAGCAGTTTTGGGAAGATTTATTTGTGAATTACTCATTTTGTTTTTTTTGCAATATTTAAATCCGTTTTGATCTGGGCTCTTAACTGATTGACATCTTTAAATTTTTTTTCTTTTCTTATAAATTTTAAAAACTCAACTGATAAATACTTATTATAAAGATTGCCAGAAAAATTAAATAAATGAACCTCTAATAAGATTTTTTTTTGATTAAATGTTGGCCTATAGCCAAGATTTGCTATTCCTCTAAGATATTTAGAATTTTTTTTTCTTAAAACTCTCACTGCATAAACGCCCGGTTTGGCTAAAACATAATCTTTGATATCTATATTGCAAGTTGGAAAACCAATTTTTTTTCCAAGTTGCCTTCCTTTTTGAACCATACCTACAATAGACCATTTTCTACTTAAAATTTTATTAGCTTTTTCCAAATATCCTTTTTCTAAAAGATTTCTAATAAAGGATGATGATGCTATTTTTCTATTAACTAAAAAAGGTTTTGGTTTAACCACTTTATAGTTGTAACTTTGTTCATTTTTGATTAGCAGATCAACATTTCCTTCTCTTTTATTTCCAAATCTAAAATTATTACTTACAAAAATAAATCTAGCATTTAATTTTTGAGATAAAATATTTTTTATAAAGTCAGTTGATTTAGTTTTTGAAAAAGTTTTATCAAATTTTTTTGTTATAATAAAATCAATACCCATACTATTTAATAAGTTAATTTTTTGATTTATATTAGATAGTCTAAAATTTTTAATTGATTTATTAAAAAACATTTTTGGCATTGGATCAAAGTTTATTACACCAATTTTTAAATTATATTGCTTCTTATATAATTGAGCTAATTTAAATAATTTTTGATGACCCAAATGAACTCCATCAAAATTACCAATTAAAATTATTGATCCTTTGTGATTTTTTTTAATATTAAAATTTTTATATAATTTTACCATCTTAATTCTGACTGCATATAATTTACAATTGACTCATATTGTTTGGATACTTCTTCAACTCCTCTATCTTCTATTTCATTTTTGTGTACTCCATTCGATATTAGGAGTGAGTCATAATTTAAAAGATTTGCACCTTTAATATCAGTATTAAGATTATCTCCTATTGATAAAACTTTTTTTTTAGAGTTATTAATTGATTGATTATAAACCTCGGGATAAGGTTTGCCAAAATAAACAACTTCTCCACCCATTTTTTCAAAAACCATTGCAACTGATCCGGCACATAATTCTCTTTGGTTCCCTCTATCAACAATTAAATCTGGATTAGTACAGATCATTTTTTTATTAATATGCTTTTCAAATAACTCTTTATAATAATTTAAATCCTTATTATGGTCATCAAATAAACCTGTACACAATAAATATTGACTTTTATCAATGTCATTTGATTGATTATCTTTAAAATCATTAAATAAATCAAAATCTCTAGGTGGACCTATGTGAAAAAATTTTTCTAAGAGATAAAATTTTTTAAGATAATTGAGAGCTGCTTCGCCCGAGGTAAAGACATGGTTTCTAATCTCTTCTTCCATTCCCATCTTTTCTAAAAATGATCTAACCGGCTGATTTGGTCTTGGTGCATTTGTTAAAAGAACAAAATTCTTATTCATTTTTAATAATTCATTAAGGGCAGTAATTGCCTGATCATGTAGCTTGATCCCATTATGAACCACTCCCCATAAATCTATATAAAATAGATCGTAATTATTAGCGATTGAGTTTAGGCCTTCTATATCTAAATTTTTAGTCATATTTTAAGGTATAAACCATAAAATCCTCAATTTCCTAGCAATATTAATAACTAATTACTTATCATATCTTGAAATAGTCAGTGCAGTATCTATATGAGGACCATATCTATAAAGGAGAATTTATGAAATTTAAACCGTTACATGACAGAGTACTAATAGAAGTTTTGGACAGTAGTGAAAAAACTGCTGGTGGAATAATCATACCAGACACAGCTCAAGAAAAACCTCAAGAAGGTAAAGTAGTTGCAGTTGGTGGTGGCGCAAAAACAGAAGATGGAAAGTTAATTCCAATGGATGTTAAAGTTGGTGACAAAGTTTTATTTGGCAAATGGTCAGGAACTGAAGTCAAAATTGATGGAAAAGAATACAGCATAATGAAAGAGTCAGACATTATGGGTATTTCAGGTAAATAATTTAATTTAAAGGAGATAATAAAATGGCAAAAATAATTAAATTTGACGCTGAAGCTAGAGCGGCAATGATGAGAGGTGTCAACATTTTAGCTGATACCGTTAAAGTTACTTTAGGTCCAAAAGGCAGAAATGTTGTTATGGATAAGTCGTATGGTGCACCAAGAATTACTAAAGATGGTGTTTCTGTAGCTAAAGAAATTGATCTTGAAGATAAATTTGAAAACATGGGTGCTCAAATGGTTAAGGAAGTTGCTAGCAAAACTAATGAGGAAGCT
>Ga0315322_10003218_pt1 | contig 12618 bp, 13 predicted proteins | sample M110021515metaG_FD_203461 | JGI IMG/M metagenome (GOLD analysis project Ga0315322, IMG submission 203461) | Ammonia-oxidizing marine archaeal communities from Monterey Bay, California, United States - M1 100m 21515 | ecosystem: Environmental > Aquatic > Marine > Intertidal zone | place: USA... | reverse complement strand
AAATGGAAAGCAGGTGGAACACCGGCAGGATATAATAACACAAATTGGGACACAGCATTTGGCTGGGGAGACCACTCAACGCAAGGATATCTAACTTCAACAACTGCTCATTATACTGACAGTGATGTCAACGCACATTTAAATACAGGTAGTGCGGTAACTGGTACGATGTTAAGTTGGACAGGAACTGATTTTAATTGGGTAAACGAGCAAAATACAACATACTCTAACTTATCTGAATTTACCAATGACGTTGGTTATATTACATCCACAGGAGCATTAGATTCTCATATAGATGTCCATACGGCAGCACCATCAAACGGAGACGTTCTTAAATGGGATTCTGGAAATAGTAGATGGGCACCACAGGCAGATTCAGTTGGAAGTGTAACAGCAACAAGTACAACAGCATTTACAAATAAATCAGGTGCAATTAGTCAATGGACTAACGATGCAGGATATTTAACTTCAGAAACAGACTCACAAACATTATCACTTTCTGGCACAACATTAACAATCTCAACTGGTAACAATGTTGATTTGGGTGCATTAACAATTGATGATTTTGCAGATGTAAACATTACGTCAGTATCAGATGGACAGTTCTTAACATATGACAATGGATTAGGTGAATGGACAAACTCAACAGTTTCTATTCCTACACTTACAAGTCAATTAACAAACGATGCTGGTTTCTTAACTTCAGAAACAGCACATTATGCCGATAGTGATGTAGATTCACATCTAAATCAATCTAACCCAACAAGTGGTTATGTATTGAGTTGGAATGGTTCAGATTACGCATGGGTATCAAACGGTGCCTCAGGTGCCCATTATACAGATACAGATGCAAGGGCAGCCTTCTCAGCAACTACGGGATTATCATACAATAGTGGAACAGGTGTATTCTCACTGAATGCACAACTAGAGAATTTATCAGATGTAAGTTCTACTGCACCTTCAACGGGACAAGTTCTAAAATGGAACGGTTCTACATGGACACCAAGTGCTGATGAAAATGATGATACAATTTATACCACGTTTAATACAGATTTTGATACAAGACTTTCAGGTAAATCAACAACTAATCTAAGTGAAGGTACGAACAAATACTTCACAGATACAAGAGTTAGAAACGCAATCAGTGTTTCAGGTGACTTAACATATAATGCTTCAACTGGTGTTATATCTTTCACAGAAACTGCAAACTATGAAAATTCAGACGTTGACACACACTTAAACTCAGGTTCAGCAACAACTGGACAAATATTAAGTTGGGATGGTTCAGACTATGATTGGATTGCAAATTCTGGCACTCCAGCATGGACAGCCGTAACAGGAAAACCAACAACGATTGCAGGATTTGGTATTACAGACGCATTTGACGGACTATACAGTTCACTATCTGGCACACCGACAACAATCGCAGGTTACGGAATTACTGATGCAGTCACTCCGACAAGTGCAAACGTATTTACAAACAAACAAGGTAATATCAGTCAATGGACAAATGATACTGGTTATCTTACTTCAGTTCCAGCACAAACATTTGCTTCATTAACAGGCAAGCCAACATCAATTGCTGGTTATGGAATTACAGATGCATTTGATGGTGCGTTCGGTTCATTAAGTGGCAAACCTACAACAATTGCTGGTTATGGAATTACAGATGCAGTTACTCCTAGTAGTTCAACAGCATTTACAAACAAGTCTGGCAACATTAGTCAATGGACTAATGACAGTAACTACTTAACATCAGTTCCAGCACAGACGTTTGCAAGTTTAACAGGCACACCTACAACACTTGCTGGTTATGGAATTACAGATGGCAACACATACGCAAATGGCGATGTCGATACACACTTAAATGTAAGTGGTGCGTCAGCAAGTGAAGTATTAAGTTGGAACGGAAGTGATTACACTTGGGTTACTAATACGGGCAGTGGTGCTACTGACAAGATTGAAGAAGGCAACTCTAGTGTAGAAGTACTAGACGGTGGTGCTAATGGACACATTATGTTCACTACTGAGGGTACTGACAGATGGCAAGTTACTAACGGTGGACATATTTTACCAGAAACAACTGAAGTGTATGACATAGGTAGTGCAGATAAAAAAGTAAGACACTTATTCCTAAGCGACAACTCATTGTATATTGACACTAATACGATTAGGACTTCAGGAACTAACTTATTGTTCAACGATGAAGATGTAATGGATTATGCCAATCTTAAGAATAAACCAGATACATCTTCAGGCGGCACAGGTATTCAAGTTAATTCAGGTGTAGTTTCATTAAATTCAGCATTAAGCGGATTATCAGATGTTTCATCAACTACGCCTAACTCTGGTGAAGTTCTTAAATGGAACGGAAGTGAATGGGCACCGGGAACTGATTTAACATCAGGTTCTTCAGCAATGAACGACTTATCGGATGTTGATACATCTGGAATATCATCAGGTCAATATCTAAAATGGAATGGCTCAGCCTTTGTTGCATCAACTGTAACTGCTGGAGCAACATCAATAGATGCATTAACAGATGTAGATACAACCACAAGTGCGCCTTCTAATGGTGATGTCCTAACTTGGGTACAAGCAGACAGTGAATGGGCTCCACAAGCACCTTCAGGTGGCGGTGGTGGAGGCAGTGGTGCATCAGTAGAATATTTCAAACTTAATTATGCTTCAAACGGTAACTTAACATCAATTACAAACGCAACATCTGGAGTTAGTGCAACAATTTTATCAGCAACTGGTGGTGATGTAGAAATATCATTCAGTGGTGCTAGTTATCCACCATCAAGTATTTTAATTTACGGCTATGCTTACTCGGCGAATCAATATGTAATCATGCCTCTTAGTACAGATATAACAACTCGTGTAGTAGATGCAGGCGGCACTGCAGGAAGTCCAACTGCTTTCGGTAGTTTCTCATCTACTGATATGACACTAAAACTTAGAGAAAATGATACAGGTGCGTCAAGGGGTTTCGGAACAACAACACATGCATGGATAATGTTCACATTGGCTTAAAGGAATAAAAGATGGCAATCAATAAGACAAGTGCGATAGATTTAAATGTTCCGGCAAAAGTATTATCCGCTAATGTAACTTCATTAACAGCAGAAGCACAATGGGACCACGATGATGGATTGGGAGATACTTTCTGGTCAGGTGGTTCTCAGCCAAAATCATATAGATGGGAAATCACAATGACTGTTACTACAGTCAATCATGGGTCGCACTTAACAAGAACTGCTAAGAAATTCGATGGTATGGATATCGTAGTTGGTGATTATATCGCTGGTGCAACATCTGGTAAAGCACTTCAAATTGTTAGTATTTCTTCAAAAACAGCATCGACTGTTGTATGTAAAGTTGAAGACAGATTAAGATATAACACATTCAGAAGTTCATCTGGTAATGGTATGTTTACAGTTCCAGGTGCGGCAGTTATATTTCAGATTAACGAAAATGGTCATCCAATGATTGACCCACTTCCTAGTGGTATTGCTTCAAGTGACTTCTACGCAAACGTCAACTCTCGTTTTCAATATTTGAATCCACAAATGAACTATATGCTAGACCAAAATGCACACGGGTTTGAACAAGGTGATGTAGTTGCAATTGACCATAACACTAACGTATTTGAATTAGCCGATGCGGCTAACATTGAAAGATTAGTTGGTACAGTAACACACGCTGGACCAGGACCAAATAAATTCCTCGTAAGACCAGCAAATGGTATCGTTGACTTTGTTCCAGGTTTGCCAGGAAATCCAGGTGATTTTGTTTATCCAAAAACAGACAACTCTGGTGATTTAACACTAACAAATACTGGTGTTGCTATATTCTTAAAATTAACAAATTCTATTCCTAGTATTTCATTAGGCACTATTACTGGTGGTGCTTGTTCGGCGGCAGATAAATTAGAAATTAATGATACAGATGTGTTGTTCACAACAAACTCTAGTGGTGTTGTTTCAATAAACAACGCAGTAACAGATATTAACGCATTATCATCAACACATAATGTAACAGCCTCTTCAACTCCAGCACCAAACACAATTACAAGTGATTCAGCAACTCACGGTTCTGCTTATGGTCTTGTTGGTGGTTTTCCACCATTTAGTGCAAGTATTAACGGAACAACAGTAAACTTCTCAACTACAACTGCCGGTCAAGCCGCTTATTCTATGGCTGTTGCTATTGGTGAAGATATGGCTGCCGATATTAATGCGGCAAATATTTCTAATGTAACAGCAACTCATTCAACTGGCAATCTAGTAATTACCCACTCACTAGGTAATGCATTTACTATTGTAAACGGAACATCAGATACGAATGGCAATGACTTCGCAGGTACTGGTTCAATCGCATCATTAGGCACATCATATTCAGCGGCATCAGGCGCAACTCTTAAATTGACACGTGATGATGGTGGTGAAATTATTCTAAAAGATTTAGTAGGCACTCCAATGATAGACTTTGGTATTATGTCAGGTCATTCTGGTTCATATGCTCTAGGACTAAATGTTGAAAAGGGCATTCGTAGTGGTGGCGGTATTACAGTTTTGGCTGATATGGCTGCGAGAAATTCACTTTCTCCTCTAACAGGCGACCAAGCACACGTACTTGATACTGGCGAGGGCGAATGGGCATTATATCTTTATTCAGGCTCTGCTTGGACATTAATTGCTAACGAAGACAGTGCGGCAACAGATGCCAACTCATTATCACACACATTTACTACTCCAGTCGGTGGATTTGGTAACACATCAACAATCACACTTGGTAGAGTTAGTAGTAACTCAAGGATATTAAGTGTTCTTGTAGAATGTACTACGGCTGTAGCAGGTTACACAGGTGGTACACCATCATTAATCGTTGGTGTCCAATCAGACCAAGACAGATTTATGTCTGATTATGAAAATGACCTTGAAACTACAGGTTCATATGTAACTAATCCAGATTATCATTATGCTGGTGCCACCGAACTAGAAATCAAATGTGCGTTTGCACACTATGGCGCTACGTCTGGCGACATCAAAGTTACAGTAACTTACGTCTAAAACTCTACAAAAGTATAATCTATTCGAATATTTGTAATTTGAAAAGATAAATACATATAGAAAAGTAATCGAGTATTAGACAATGACAGCAAAAACAACTAATTGGCTTCACATAGCACCAGAATATTTCAGCAGATGGAGACTATTTCCTAGAGCATTCATCTCTATGTACATCTATCTTTTATATGATGTAGTTCAATGGTTTATGCTATTACCAGAGCCAAATTCACAACAAGCAGGTTTAGTATCAGTCCTAGTAGGTTCTGGTGCGGCATGGTTTGGTTTATATGTAAATTCTAGTTCAACTAAGTATGAGACACTTGAAGTATCTAGTACAACTATGAAAACGGAAGATACTAGAAAAGATGAATAAAAGTAACTTCAAATATCATATCAGACTAAAAATGGCTAATGAGTTAGAAAAATCTGACGTTCGTGGTATAATTGTTGTTCTTAAAAAAACAATTGTAAACATATTTCAGCCACTAGAAGATGGAACAGCAGTGATTTATCATATGGGTGAGGAAGCAATCAATCCACATATCTATGATTTTAGATTAAATCGTGGAGTTACAGAAGAAGAAGCAGAAGTTATTCTTGGTCTTGTAACAGATTGGACAGACAAAGACTTTATCATGGAAATCACAACTAGTAAAAACTATGATTTGCCTGAGGGCGAAACAGAAGTTGACTTGACCGCTATGAAACATAATAGATGGATGTCAGAAAAAGTAGATAATGGCTGGAGATATGGCTTACAATTCAACGAAGAAAACATGACAGACCCACGATTACAGCCTTATCACCAACTTACAGACAAATTGAAAAATATCTCAGAAAAAGGTTGACTTATTGGTATAAACACTGTATCATATAAGAACAAATAGGTAGAAATTTATGTCAGGAACAAAAAGATTATATAATTTAGATGAAAAGAACTATTTTAAGTTCTTTGGTATCGAAGAAAAGCAAGGAACTAGTATCCGTAGTCTTTCTACGCACTATAAAAAGATTCTAAATTTATTAAAAGATGATAATTCATTTATAGGCAGAGACCACAAAGAGTTCGCACACCGAGCCTTTAATACACTGGTCGACCCTATCCTACGTGCGAGATATATCTTAGAAACCAACGGACATGAGTGGGATTTTCGTGACGGCACAACTCCAGAAGATTTGAGTTTTATTTCTGATTTAAGAATACAACTTAGCCGTGCAAACGCACAATACGAACTTGAGAATTTTATTTTTGAACTTAAAGGTCATACTAACTTTATCATAGAACAAATCGAAGAAAGTATTGATACCTATAATAATTACAAAACAGCCATTGGGCTGATTAACAGATTTTATGAGATATCTCATCTACACGAAGAGGCATCAAACAAAAAACACGAAGTAGAAGAAGGAATACATCACGGTGTATTCGACCACTAGAGAGGAAGTAAAATGATTTTTACAGAGAATGCGGCAGAACGTGTTAAAGAAATTATAGCAGAAGACCAGGAAGATGTTCAAGCATTAAGAGTATTTGTTCAAGGTGGCGGTTGTCATGGTTTTAGTTATGGATTTGGATTCGAAAATGACATAGCAGGCGATGATACTGTTATTGAAACAAATGATGTAAAATTAGTAGTAGATAGTATGAGTATTATGTATTTAAATGAAGCAACTATCGATTTTGTTCGCAGTCTTGAAGGCGAACGTTTCACAATAGATAACCCATCCTCAAGAACGTCTTGTGGGTGTGGTTCAAGTTTTTCAATGTAAGGGAAATATAATGTCAGTAGAAACAGATGTATTCGAAGTGGTATCAAAACGATTAAAATGGGAACTTAGTGACTTATCATTAGAAACAGATTTAAGAAAAGATTTGAACGCAGACAGTATTGATTCTGTTGAAGTAGTCTTTGAACTGGAGGACCTATATAACATTACAATCGAAGATGAGGCGGCAGAAGATATAAGAACTGTCGGAGACATCGTAAATGTTATAAATGACCTAAAAAATCAATAAAATCACCAAAAATAAGCACTTTTTTATGAAATAATGCAAATTAGAGGTTGACTTTTACCTAAATAAAATGTTATAATTAATAATGATTGAGGTTATCATGCGTCATTGCGTGGTAATTTCGGTTAATTATTGATGAGAATGATTACCTCTCATACCAAACGGAATCAATTTAATGTATTTCAAATAACTATAGGAGAATTATGAATACTTTATTAAGAACAGCAATTGTAAGTACGGCATTGTTAGCAACGCCTTATGTAGCATTTGCAGATGAAACCGAAGCAGGGACGCAATCAGGTGTTTCAGTTTCTGGTACATACGAAGGCACAGCGACCGATTCGGGCACATATACACAAGAACTTGAGGTTGTTGTTAGTATGAGTTCTGATGCGGGTTCAGTTACAGCAAAAGTCGATGAGACTGGAACTGTAGGTGACTTATATATTGACACTTCAATTTCTTTCATTGACCTTAGACTTGGTAAAGTAGATGGCGAAATGGGAATGAAAGCGTCTACTACAGTCGCAGGTGTAACAGTTTCAGCATATCAACCATCAGGTGCAAATCAATCAGTCCAAATTGGTGCTGACGCGGATGTTGGACCTTTCAGTCTTACTGGTGAAGACTTGTTAGACGATGCTCGTCTAATTGGTGCTGGTATTGAGGTTGCAGGCGTTGACTTAGGTGGCACATACCAAAAGACAACAACTGGAACTAATACAATCATGGATGCCGCTTTAGAAGTTCAAGGAATTTCTGTTTCAGTAGCAAACGCATCAGTTGGTGATGCTAGTGTTACTAAAACTGGTGATAGCAAACATGCGTTACTAGGTACTATGACAACTGCTACTAATGGCACTAATGTCAGAGGTTTGAAAGTTGCCCTTGGTGACCTTTCTGCTAAAGTTGTTGAATTAAACAGCACAAATACCTATACTCTTGCCCTTGAGCGTGGTATTATGACGTATTCTTACGCCAAGACTGCTGGCAGTGACGGTACAGTTTCAGCAGGACTTAAACTTACTTTCTAATGTTTAATAATTAAACAGTAATGTACTACTTAAAGCCCGTCTTAATGACGGGCTTTTTTGTTATGACATATTAGATAAATACTTGTTAGACAAATTCAAAAGCACAATGGGAGAGTAAACCATGACTAAATCGTTTCTACAATGGTGGTTATTTTTTGTACTACAATTAATCATTCTAGGCGCTGGATACGTATATGATTTGCATACGTATATACTAAACAACGACCAAACATACATCAGTTTTATTTTAGTTGGCATTTGGCTTCTAACGAGTTGTAGGATTGGCTACAAAATGGGAAGAAACATCGACACATCGAATGAAAAATTCTGGTTCGTTGCTGAAACTTGTATGGCTATCGGTATGATGGGTACAGTTTTAGGTTTTATTCTTATGTTAGGCGGCTCAAACTTAGCATCTATCGACCCATCTGACGTAGAAGGAATGAAAGGCGTGATTGGTCAGTTAGCCAGTGGTATGGCAACTGCTCTATTAACTACTCTTACCGGTCTAATTGTTTCAGTATCTCTAAGAACTCAATTGATGATTGGAGAGGGTGAATAAATGTCTAACCGATACGGTTCTAACCTATCGTTTAACGATGTTTTGTTTAACGCACTATTAGGTTTTGTAGTTTTATTCGTATTAGCACTTCTACTAATCAACCCAATTACAAAAAAATCAGATATTCCTGCAAAAGCAGAAATACTTATTACATTAGAATGGGCAGATGAATCAGCAGACGATATTGATATATGGGTAATGGGTCCAGGAATGGGTGCGCCATTAAGTTTCCAAAATAAACACAGTGGATATATGCACCTAGACAGAGATGATTTGGGCAGACAATCAGACTATATGTGGATAGATGGCGAAAGAATAGTTATTAAAATAAACCGTGAGGTTGTAAGTATGCGTGGAGTAATGGCAGGCGACTACTACATCAACATTCATGTTTATAATAAAGGAGAAAAAACTCCTACTAAATATACACTAACACTATTAGATGTAAATCCATATAAAGAAGTTTACGTCATGCAAGGTGAATTAGGTGAACGAGGGGATATAGTTAGACTTCCCGGCTTTACATTAGACGAAGAAGGCCAAGTAATAGATGTGTGGACATCGGATAAGATAATAGTAGGGTCAAGAGATAGAAACAGTGTAATTACTAATTCAGCACCGTCATATATGTCTGACGAAGATGCGGACATGAATACAGATGCGGCTACAGGTAGAGACGCAGATTTAAGACAAGCAATAGCACAAGAAGACGATATCTAAGGAGATTATAAATGTTACTAAATGGATTAACAGTTGATATGATGATTATAGCATATGTGCTAGGTCTATTCGTATTGATTCTGGTATGTTTGTATGCTCTAATTCAAAGTAAAGCAAATAAACTTTATACGTTCATTATAATTCCATTAGCATTGATAATGGCAAGTATGACTTGGCAAGGTATCAAACTATTACAAGGTATGCCAGTTTATGGATTACCAGAACAAGAAGAAGTAGAAGTCATGTGGGTCAATGACAATAAGCCATGGATATATGTAGTATTGAAAAAAGAAGGAGTGCCAGTTCTTTATAAGATTGATTGGTCAGAAGAAAACAAAAAGAAAATGAAAGAATTACAGAAAAAGATAGGGTCAAGTCTTGCTCAAGGTAAATTTAAAATGGATAAATCAAATGCAGGGCAATCAGAATCAATATTCTTTACTCCAATGCAAGATTTGTCAGTACCTGAAGAGAAACGCAGTGGCGATGACCATGATAGTGTAAATTATACAACTTCGGGTAATACAAATCCAGACCCAGTAATTATACCAGTAAATCCTGATGAAGGAAGAACAGGCGCTGAAGAAAGAACTGGGAACAATACATTGAGACCTAGTTTAGAAACTGTTGTTGATGGTGAAGCAGTTATATTATCACCAGTAGTTTATGGGCCAGAAGAAGAATCAGGACCATAGAAATTAGAGGAGACGAATATGGAAACAGTAGGAGCAGTTTTAATGATAGGGCACTTTATTGTGTCGATATTCCAAGTACAACTTGGTAATCCAGTGATATACTCATTGCCATTTAAAACAATGGAACAATGTGAAGTATATAACGGATATATGCCAAAACAACCTATTCAGTTAGACTTAGAGTGGACACATCACACTAGAAGTCAATGCTTTACAGCAGAAGAATTTAGAAAAATGATGGCACGTCAACAAGGGGCGGCCCCTGGTGGCAGACCGGTAGAGTAGGTTTATTATGATAAAGAAAATATTAAACTTCATAAAACAATCATTCATCGGAAGAACAGTATCGTATCTTTTTCGTAATCCTGCAATTGTTGTTGTAATTGTGCTACTTGTTGTCGTTGGTAAAAACCAGGCAGTAGAATGGTATGATGAATACATGGTCTTATATACTGAAGCAAACAATAAAATTGAAGAAGAAGAAAATAGTAATGGATTAGTTCTTACAAAAATTGACGAATCTTTATATACGTTAATGGGCACAGTAGAAGAAGGTGATTGCGAAAAGATATCACCTCAGATGCCTCAATCGTTTACTTTAATCTTAGAAAGTCCTGGCGGCAATCTAGCAGAAGGCTCGTGTCTTGCGGCACATATAAAATTACGTGATGTAGTCACTGTTGTGAGAAATTCTAAAGTCTTAAATGAATTTGGCGAAGAAATCTATACACCAGGAACAAACATTGATGAAAACACACCAGACTTTATGAAAGGTAAATCTATATGTGCATCAGCGTGTGGTTTACTATTCTTAGCCGGTGATAAGCGTTACTTAGTTGGTGATGTTTACTTTGGCATTCACGGTCCAGGTACTCCTCCAGGCAGTATGAATGGAGCAAGTCCGGCGGCTATTGAGAGTTCTGCGTTCAGAACTTCATCATCTTTGCTGAAACTTCTGAAGTCTTTAGGAGTCGATGATGAAGATTTACGACTATTGTTCATTCAAATTCCAAATGCAACAATGTATTGGCTACATCCTAGAGACTTCAAGGTAAGACCAGCATTGATTACTATCGCAACTGATTACAGAGATTTCTTTGGAACCACAGGTAGTGACCTCGAAGGTGGCATGCGATTAACCGATTAATTGGTAGGACACAATGCAAGTTGATAGTTACTCTACTTTACAAGAATTTATTCTGACAGACGAATTTCAAATCTGGAAATCTGATTGGATTGGACCATTCCCTCCACCACATTTATGGGTAGACTATTTAGATGAGCCATTTGCATACACTTTAAAAGAACTCGGCACTGATGAGGTTGATGATTGGGATTTAGAACAGATGGTTCCAAGAGCAAGTTTGGACAGGTTATATAACGGCAGAGTATCAACTAGAATTCCATATTTTTTATTACACACAATAGATATTATAAATGTTGACGGTGATGGTCGTTCATGTGTAGATATAGGATGTGGCATTAATGAACTTGGTAAGAAATATCATGACGTATGGGGAGTAGATATAAAAAACTGGGACAAACATTCAGATGAAACCTTACATTCAACTTGGTATTCGGACAATTCTAATAAATGGGATAGAGTTATTTCTATGAATGCTTTGCATTTTGGCACAATAGAAGAGATTAGAGATAATTTAGTAAGATTAGAAGGTATATTAAAAGAAAACGGAAAAGCGGTTGTGGGATTGAACAGAGCCAGAATTAAAGAGTGGAATGCAAATTATGATGACAAAATGCTTGTAGATATGATATCATCATTGCCTACGGTTACACGAATTGTGCTAGTATCTACTCCATTAGACTCCACACTGGACGGCAATATTTTCATATGGATTAACAAGTAATGAACTCTAATAGATAAATACATTATACGATTAAATTCGTATATAAATTTTAATCAATTAGAGGTGACATATGTTAAAATCATTTTTTCTCACAAAGGAATACGGAGCATATGCATGGCTAATGCTTGGATTTCTTTTAAGTATGATTTGGTACAACGTAGAAATATTGGTTTTCTACAATAGTTGGAACAAAGAAATCTATGATGTAATTCAATCACTACAAGAAGAAAGATTCTGGGAACTATTTCTGGGATGGGACGCTGGTAGATTTTTAAATTTCATTACATTGACTGAGGGCGTACAACCATCCTTTGTCGAAATCATAGTCCTATACACTCCAATAGCAGTATATGCCACTTGGCAAACACAACGATACTGTTTCAAATGGCGTGAAGCAAACACTAAACACTATATGACACGTTGGGAAAACTCAACAGCACAAATAGAAGGTGGCTCACAGCGTATACAAGAAGACTTAATGATTTTTGGTAAGACACTTCAAGGTCTCTTCACTGGATTCTTTAGTGCGATACTTATTCTTTTTGCGTTTCTTCCAATTCTATGGAATCTATCAGAGAGTTTACCAGTTTGGAATGGACAAATCATTCCTGGTTTCTTAGTATGGGTAGCATTATCTGTATCAATTGGTG
>Ga0315322_10003217_pt1 | contig 12620 bp, 13 predicted proteins | sample M110021515metaG_FD_203461 | JGI IMG/M metagenome (GOLD analysis project Ga0315322, IMG submission 203461) | Ammonia-oxidizing marine archaeal communities from Monterey Bay, California, United States - M1 100m 21515 | ecosystem: Environmental > Aquatic > Marine > Intertidal zone | place: USA... | reverse complement strand
TACAGCATTATTTGGCGCGCGCCGTGCGCGCAATCGGGCAGGGATCAATTTTGAAACATCCCCGAAGAAAGGCCGCCGTTACGCGCTGGCCTCTTCTCGCGATGCCTTCTTGCGGTCATGCGGATTCAGCAGCCGCTTGCGCAACCGGACATGCAGCGGCGTGACTTCGACCAGCTCGTCGTCGTCGATATAGGCGATCGCCTCTTCGAGCCGCAGCGCGCGGGGGGTTGTGAGACGCACCGCCTCGTCGGTGCCGGACGCCCGGACATTGGTCAGTTTCTTGGTCTTGAGCGGATTGACATCCAGATCGTTGCCCCGGCTGTGTTCGCCAATCACCATGCCCTCATAGACGGCAGTGCCGGCGCCGATAAACAATTCGCCGCGGTCTTCGAGGTTCCACAGCGCAAACGGCACCGATTTGCCCTGACTATTCGAAATCAGAACGCCGTTGCGGCGGCCGGGCACGCTGCCCTTATGCGGCGCATAGGAATGATAGAGCCGGCTCATCACGCCGGTGCCGCGCGTCTCGTTCAGGAACTGTCCGTGATAGCCGATCAACCCGCGGGACGGGGCCAGGAACGTCAGGCGCGTCTTGCCGCCACCGGACGGGCGCATATCGGTCATCTCGCCACGGCGTTCGCCTAGCGCTTCGACAACGGGGCCGACATAGGCATCGTCGACATCGATAACAACTTCTTCAATCGGCTCTTCGCGGACGCCGGTTTCGGGATTTTCGCGATAGAGCACGCGCGGCCGCGAGACCGACAGCTCAAACCCTTCGCGGCGCAGCGATTCGATAAGCACGCCGAGTTGCAATTCACCGCGGCCCTTCACTTCGAAGACGTTTTCATCGTTCGTCAGGTCGATCCCGATGGCTACGTTTCCTTCAGCCTCGCGCTCCAGACGGGCGGCCAGCAGGCGGGACGTCACCTTGTCACCGTCATCGCCAGCAAACGGCGAATCGTTGATCGAGAAACTCATCGACAGTGTCGGCGGATCGACCGGCAACGCCTGTACGGCAGTGCCCGCTTCGATATCGGCGATGGTGTCGGCAACGGTGGCTTCTTTCAGACCGGCAATGGCGACAATGTCGCCCGCGCGGGCCTCGTCAACCGGCACACGTTCGATTCCGCGAAACGCCAGCAGCTTGGTCAAACGGCCGGTTTCGAGCCGGGCACCGTCGGCGCCGATCGCGGCGACGGGCGCGTTCACTTTTGCAATCCCGCGTTCGACCCGGCCGGTCAGGACGCGGCCAAGATAGGTATCGTATTCCAGGATCGTCGCCAGCATCGCGAACGGTGCCTCGGTCTCAGCCTTGGGCGGTTCGAAATGGGACGCGATCAGTTCGAATAACGGATCGAGGTTTTCGCGCGGCGATTCGAGATCGGCCGCCGCCCAGCCTTCCTTGGCGGATGCATAGAGCGTTGGAAAATCGAGCTGCTCGTCGGTTGCGTCAAGTGCGGCGAACAGGTCGAACACCTGTTCCTGCACTTCATAAGCGCGCTGGTCGGGCCGGTCGGCTTTATTGACCACGACAATCGGTTTCAGCCCCAGCGCCAGCGCCTTCATCGTGACGAACTTAGTCTGCGGCATCGGGCCTTCGGCGGCATCGACAAGCACCAGGGCGCCGTCGACCATCGACAGGATACGCTCTACCTCGCCGCCGAAATCGGCATGACCGGGGGTGTCGACGATATTGAAACGATAGTTGCCCCATTCGATCGACGCGCATTTGGCAAGAATGGTAATGCCGCGTTCGCGTTCCTGATCGTTCGAATCCATGACGCGTTCTTCGACACGCTGGTTGTCCCGGAACGTTCCGGACTGACGGAGAAGCTGGTCGACCAGAGTGGTTTTGCCATGATCGACATGCGCGATGATCGCGATATTACGAAGTTCTGTCACGGTTCGGTTTTCCAAAAATAACCGGGCGGGTCACCTGACCCGCCCTGTGTTTCGTTGAGCAAATGCGTGTTGCTCAGATAAATTCCCCGGCTGTATACAGCCAATCGGAAAATTTATCCCATCTTTTCCTTTACGAGCGCTGAAAGCGACGTTGCGGGCCGTGCACCATAGTGACTGATGACCTCGGCCGCACAGATCGATCCGAGACGGCCGGCGGCCTCCAGCTCATAGCCGTGGGTCAGACCATACAGCACGCCGGCGGCGTACAGATCCCCGGCGCCGGTTGTGTCGACAACGTTCTGAGCCGGCTCTGCTGCGATTTCGACAAACTGATCGGCGGTCACAATGACCGAGCCATCGGCACCGCGGGTGACCGCGGCCAGGTCGATCTTGCCGACGAGTTGGCCGACCGCCTCGTCGAATGAATCGGTCTCGTACAGCGATGTGATTTCATCGGAATTGGCGAACAATATATCGACATGACCTTCGACCAGGTGCTTGAACGACGCCCGATGACGGTCGACGCAGAACGGATCGGACAGCGACAGCGCAACCTTGCGGCCCGCCGCGTGGGCCAGTTCGGCGGCCTTTACGAAGGCTTCCTTGGCTTCGTCTCGGTCGAACAGATAGCCTTCTAAATAGGTAATCTGGGCGTCGCCGATCGCTTCGGGGTCGATATCGTCAAGGCCAAGCATCACGCTGACCCCCAGATAGGTCTGCATCGTGCGGTCGGCATCGGGGGTAACGAAGATCAGGCACCGTGCCGTCGACGGGCCTTCGGTCGCGGCGCGCAGGCGATAATCGACACCAGCCGCCTTGATGTCATGGCTGAACACACCGCCGAGCTGATCGTCACGGACCTTGCCGATATAAGCGCCTGTGCCGCCGAGAGACGCAATACCGGCGAGCGTGTTCGCCGCAGATCCGCCGGACGTTTCGATCGCGGACCCCATTTCGCTATAGAGCCATTCCGCCTGCGCATCGTCGATCAGGGTCATGGTGCCCTTGTTGAGATCGAGGCGGGCAAGATAGTTCTCATCGGACTGGGCGATTACGTCGACAATCGCGTTGCCAACGCCGACAACGTCAAACGGGGCGTCTGCCATGGTGTACTCCTGAGAAATATAAGAAAAACGCAGATTTCGGAAATTCGGCGCGCAGTATAGCGGGGGCGCGCGTCACCGCAATGGAAACCGGCAGCCGTCGTTTTCGCGCCACATCCAGCCTTGCGCCGAACCCGTCCGGGCGGTTAAACAACCCGCTGACGATCACAAATGAAAGTCTTCCCGGGCAATGTTTTCAGGACTTTTTCTGGCAATCGAACAGCTTGACGATCCCCGCATCAGAGGGGCGATCATCCGCGCGGTCATTATAAGTGCTGTAATCTTCGTCGCCCTGATGGTCGCCGCAGGCTGGCTGTTGAGCGGGCTTTCGGTGTTCGGTATCGGCTGGCTCGACAGTTCAGTCTCGTTCCTCGGCAGCGGTGCGGCCTTCATCGTGGGTCTTTTCCTGTTTCCGGCCTTCACCGGGATCATCATCTCTTTCATGCTCGAAGAAATCGCGAGCGCGGTCGAAGCGCGCCACTACCCCGGCCTGCCGGCGGCCCGCCCAGAACCGATGATGGAAATGGTGGGCAATGCGGTGCGCTTTGCCGGGGTGGCGGTGTTTCTGAACCTGGTGGTATTCATTCTGGTCGTGCCGATCATGTTGATCACCATCGTCCTGATCCCGTTCATTCCCTTTGTCTTCTACGCGCTCAACGGCTATCTTCTGGGGCGCGAATATTTTGAATTTGCGGCCGTCCGCCGGCTTGACCTGGCAAATGGCCGGGCGCTGCGGCGGCGATACAAAATCCGCATTTTCATGTGCGGGATTGCGATCGCGGTGCTGATGACCATACCGTTCGTTAACTGGCTGATGCCGGTCGTGGCGGCGGCCTATATGGTCCACGCGTTCGAAGGAATCCGCGTCTGCACAGAAGGTGCGTAAAGATGCGGGCCGGTACTGGAATTTGACGAATATCGCCCGAAAACCGCCGCTTTGCGGCATTTAGTGAAAGACAGGACCATGGCGGATCAGAACAGTACAACGAAGACCGAAGCCCCGGCGGCATTGCCGCTGAAAGCCGAAAGCAACGGCGCGCCGCCGACGGCGCTGCGCACGGCAGAGGTCGCGCGACCGGCGCATGACCTGCAGGCAGCCAGTCGCCCGTCGAACCTGAGCAACCCCGAAGGCAAAAAACTGATCGTCGGGCGCGAAATCGAACTCAGCGGCAATATCAGTGCCTGCGACAAGCTTGTGGTCGAAGGCCGCGTCGAAGCCGAATTACAGGACTGCCGCCAGATCGAGATTGCCTCGACCGGGACGTTCAAGGGGTCTGCCGCCATCGATATGGCGGAAATCAGCGGCAATTTCGAAGGCACGCTGACGGCACGGGACATCCTGATTGTGCGGTCGACCGGACGGGTCACCGGGACGGTGCGGTTCGGTAAGCTCGAAATCGAACGCGGCGGCGAGGTGGTCGGCGATATCGGCCTTTGTGAAATCGCAGACGACGCCTGAGACGATTGAACGCCCGATACCTGTCTCACCCGTGAAACGGTTCATCCATATACGGCACAAACTGTTCACCGGGCTGCTCGCCGGGACGGTCTGCGCCCTGCTATCAGCGTGTACCGCTCCGCCGACCCAGGATGCACCCGCGACGCGTGACGGCCAATCGATGGCCACGCGCGCGGAATCCCCGGCCGCCACCCCGGCGACAACAACAGCACGATCTGCGCCACAACAGGCCGCGATCAACCCGGCCAGCCTTGTCGGCATGACGGGTGGGCGGATTTCCGCCCTGTTCGGACAGCCGGTTTTCGTGCGCCGCGATGCGCCCGGCGAATTCTGGCGCTATCGCGGCACATCCTGCGTCTTGGAGCTGTTTTTCTATCCGGAGGATGGCGCTCAGCGGGTCGATCACATCGAAACCCGTGCCGGCACCGGCAAAGCGCTTAACCGGGCGGATTGCATCGCCGCCCTGCGGAAAGCAGCCGCAAAGGGCTGAAAACCGGCGTTTCTGCCGGTCAGCACTTGTCTTTGGGCTCGATTCTGCCACGCGGCGGCGGATCTACTTCTTCAAAATCGCCATCGATCACCGGACCACCGCCCTGAGGACCTCGCTGCGGCCCGCCAGCCCCGCCAAATCCGCCGGCAGAGACCGAAACCTTGCCGTTCCGCACCATCCAGCGCCAGATGGCCGCCCCGGCGACCCGCCTGAAGATCGGCACAAACAGCAGAAAACCGAGCGCATCGGTGAAAAACCCGGGGGTCAGTAGCATCACCCCGGCAACCAACAGGCACAATCCGTCAAAAACCTCCTGCATGGGGAGTTCGTTCCGTTCGGCGCTTTCCCGGACGCGCCGCAGCACGGCGAGCCCCTGCAGACGCAGCAGCGACGTGCCGGCAAAGGCGGTCACGATGACGACACCGATCGTCGGCCATAGCCCGATCCAGCCGCCAATCTCAATAAAGAGCGCTATTTCGATGATCGGAACGGCAATAAACATTGCCAGCAAAAGGATTGCCATGCTTGCGATTTCCCGGTGGACGTCCTATGTACACAAGATTATGGAGTCGTGTGCGAGGGCCAAAATCTGGGTTGGTGGAGCCAACGCAGCACGATAACGAACAATGTGGTAACGCACAGGATATAATCAACATCGGTGCATACGTCCATCCGCCCCGCCCTGGACGGACGCGGTCAGACGCCGAACAGCGCGCTCCGTTTGGAGCAAAACAGAGCACCCCGAAAAGGGCGCCGGAAAGCAAAAAGATGGGTGACGGGTTCCAATTTCTCGATATCGTACTGTTCGCGATGGTTGCGGCGTTCCTCGTACTCCGTCTGCGGAGTGTGCTGGGCAAGAAGACCGGCCATCAGGAACCCCGCCAGGATCCCGTGTCGCGGCGCCAGCAGGACACAAACGACGACGGAAACGTCGTCGAGCTGCCGAACAACCGCAATAACGACGCCCCGGACACCCAGGCGGCGGCCGCCGACCTGGCCGAGAGCCTCGACCCGAACGATCCGCCGTCGGCGGGCATAACCCAGATCCGGATTGCCGATAACACCTTCCATCCCGGCGAATTTGCCGGCGGTGCGCGCGGCGCATTCGAAATCATCGTCCAGGCCTTCGCCGACGGCGATGCTGACACCCTGAAAAACCTGCTCGCCGACGACGTGTTCGAGAACTTCAACGACGCGATCGAAGCGCGCAAGGAAGCCGATGAGACCCTCGAGACCACGATCATCGGCATCAAGTCCGCCGATATCATCGAAGCGGAAATGGACGGCACCAACGCGGCTGTCACGATGAAATTCGTTTCCGAACAGGTAAATGTCACCAGGGATTCAGAAGACCGTATTGTCGACGGCGATCCGAACCAGGTGACCACAATCACTGATATCTGGACGTTTTCGCGCGACACGAAATCACGCGATCCGAATTGGTTCCTGGTCGAGACGCGGAGCCAGAACTAACCTCCGATACGCGACCCGACTGCATGACCCATCGTTGCCCCCCACTGAAAGCCCTGCATTCGGCGCGGCTGCTTGCGCTTGCCGCCGTCCTGGCCGTGGCAGCCTGCACCCAGGGTGATCCGACCGCACCGGGCGACGCGGAAGACCGCCCAGTTTTCCGAAATGTTCCGTTCTCCGCGTTGCCCGGCTGGCCGGCGGATAATCATGCGGCCGCGCTGCCCGCCCTGCTGCGGTCCTGCCCGCCGATGGAAAAACGCGGTGTGGAAGGTTTCGGTTCCGCCACAACATGGCGCACCATCTGCAGCGACGCCCGCGCCGTCACACCCGGCAACCGCCGCGCTGCGCGGGCCTTTTTCGAACGTAATTTCCAGCCCGCCGAAGTATCGGGACGGGACGGGACCGACGGTCTGATCACCGGCTATTTCGAACCGGAACTGCGGGGGGCGCGCAAGCGCGGGGGCGCGTTCACCGTGCCGCTGCATATCCGCCCGCCCGACCTGGTCGCGGTCAATCTCGGCCGGTTCTACAAGGGTTTGAAAGGTAAGCGCATCGCCGGCCGCGTCGTCAAAGGCCAACTGATCCCCTATCACGACCGCCGTCAGATAGAACGCGGTGCGCTGCACGGCAAAAAGCTGGAGCTCGTCTGGGTCGACAGTGCGGCAGATGCGTTTTTTCTGCACGTTCAGGGGTCGGGGCGTATCCGCCTGCAAAATGGCGCCGTGATGCGGGTCGGCTATGCCGGCACCAATGGGCAGCCCTATACGGCCATCGGGCGCGCGTTGATTGCCCGCGGCGCCGTCCCGCGCGAGAACATGTCGATGCAGGCAATCCGCGGCTGGATGGCGGCCAATCCCAGCGAGGGTGCAAAGCTGATGCGCACCAACAAATCCTACGTGTTTTTTCGCACCCTCACCGGGCCCGGGCCGCTTGGCGCGCAGGGCGTCGCCCTGACCCCGGAACGCAGCATCGCCATCGACCGGCGGATCCTGCCGATGGGCCCGCCCGTGTGGATCAATACCACCCTGCCGGATGCCGCCGCGACGCCGTTCCGGCGCCTGATGGTCGCCCAGGATACCGGGGGCGCTATCAGGGGCGCGGTGCGGGCAGACGTGTTCTGGGGTCCAGGGGCGCGCGCCGCCCGCATGGCGGGCGGGATGAAATCGCCAGGCCGGTACTGGTTCCTGCAGCCCCGCAACCGCGTATTGCCGCCGGGCAGCTAAGACCCGCAATGAAACTCATCGTCTTTTTCCTGGCATGTCTGGTCCTGCCGGTAGACGCGATGAGCGAAGAACTGTCTGTCCGGTTCTCCAGTGTCATTCTGTCCCATGACGATCTGCAACGCACCCAGGTCGGCAAGTTGCGTTTCCGCGGCGGTCTTGATCTCCGATCAAGAGATTCCAGGTTCGGCGGCCTGTCCGGGCTGGCGATATCCGCCGACGGCGCTCGGCTGACGGCGCTCGGCTGACCGCGGTCGGCGACCGCGGCGTCTGGTTCACCGCCCTGCTGTAATTTGACAAGGCCGGCTGGCTTACCGGTTTGTCCAATGCGCGGCTCCGGCCGGTCATCAGGCCGGACGGCAAATCGCTGCAGGGCCGCAGCCTGACGGATTCGGAATCGATCGCCCCACTGACCGACGGCACGCTGGTTGTGGGGTTCGAGCAGCGCCACCGCCTACGCCGCTTTGCCGGTCCCGGTGCGGCGGCGAACTTCTTCGGCGCGCCGGCCGCCCTTCGCGCCTCGCCGCCCAATGGCGGTGCGGAAGCCGTTACCCGTTTATGGGGGAATCAGCTTCTCGTCTTGTCGGAACGGCGCGAGGCCCGGCCCGGCGTTGCGGCGGGCTGGATTGGGCCCGGTCAGGAATGGCGGGCGGTCGGGTTTCGCAAATCGGGCATCTTCCGCCCCGTCGGCGCGGCGACACGGGACGACGGAACGGTGTTCATCCTCGAACGCCGCTTTACCACGATCGGCGGGATCGCCAGCCGCATCAGCTATCTGCCGGCGAAGAATATTGCGTCCGGAATCGTGTTCGAAGGGCAGGCGCTTGCAGAACTGTCGGCCCCGTTGGTTGCAGATAATTTCGAGGGCATCGCGGTGCGGCCCGGCAAACTCGGTAAGACATTGATCTACATCGTCTCGGACGACAATTTTCACGATCTGCAGCGCACGTTGCTGCTGATGTTCTCCCTTGCAGAGTAAAGGGCGTCCCGCCATTTTGGGCCGATGACGTTCCCTGGACCCAAACCATGACGAATGCAACCGGCGCCGCGACACGGGTCGGCCTGTTCGCCACCTGCCTGGTCGACCTGTACCGGCCATCGGTCGGATTTGCGACCGCGCAGCTGCTCGAAGCCGCCGGATGCGATGTCGACGTGCCCGCCGCGCAGGTGTGTTGCGGCCAACCTGCCTATAACGCGGGCGATCGCGCGAACGCGGCAGCCATTGCACGCCAGACCATAAATGCCTTCGACGGGTTCGACTATATCGTGGCACCATCGGGGTCCTGTGCAGGCATGCTGCGCCACCATTATCCCGACCTGCTGGCCGACGATGCCGCCTATGCCGCCCGCGCCCGCGCGGTCGCCGACAAAACCTGGGAACTTATCGCGTTCTTGGTCGATGTCCGGGGCTGGGCCGATATCGATGCGCGTTGGCACGGCACGGTGACCTATCACGATGCCTGTTCGGGCCTGCGCGAGCTTGGCGTCAAGGACCAGCCGCGGCAGCTTCTCGAACAGGTAGACGGGCTGGAACTGCGCGAGCTTGATGCGCCCGATGTGTGCTGCGGGTTCGGCGGCACGTTCTGTGTGAAATATCCCGACATATCCGGTGCGATGGTCGACAACAAGACCGACGACATCGTACAGACCGGGGCCGGCACGGTGCTGGCCGGCGATCTCGGCTGCCTGATGAATATTGCTGGGCGCCTGTCGCGACGGGGTGAGACCGTAGAGGCCCGCCATGTCGCTGAGGTACTGGCCGGTATGACGGATGGGCCGGCAATCGGCGGCGCGCGCTCATCATGACGACCCAGCAGACTAGCCTGGAATTTTCCCGCAACGCCGACCGCGCGCTGGCCGATGCCGATCTGCAGTCGGCTCTGGAAAAACTGCAGCGCGACAGCCGCCTCGCGCGGCCTGTCATCACCGGACGGCTGCCCGAATTCGAAGCGCTGCGCGACCGCGCGGTCGCCATCAAAAACCATACGCTCGCCCATCTCGATCATTATCTCGAACAATTCGAAACCAATGTCACCGAAGCAGGCGGCCATGTGCACTGGTGCAACGACGACGCCGGCGCGCGCGACACGATCCTGCAGATATGCCGCGACACCGGTGCCCGTGCCGTCGGCAAGGGCAAGTCCATGGTGTCCGAGGAAATCCACCTCAATGATTTTCTGATCGAGAACGGGTTGGAAGTCGTGGAGACCGACCTCGGCGAGTACATCCTGCAACTGCGCGAAGAAACGCCGAGCCACGTGGTGATGCCGGCGATCCATCTTAAAAAAGAACAGATCGCAACGACGTTCCGCGATCATCATACCGAGCTCGACCCCGCCCGCCCACTGGACGCACCAAGCGACATGACCGAAGAGGCACGCATCAAACTGCGTGAAAAATTCCTGGCGGCGGATGTCGGGATCACGGGCGCCAACATGCTGATCGCCGAGACCGGTTCCATCGTCGTTGTAACCAATGAAGGCAACGGCGATCTGACTCAGACGCTGCCGCGGGTTCATATCGTGATCGCCGCAATTGAGAAGGTGGTGCCGCGGGTCGATGACGCGTTGTCGGTCCTGCGCATTCTGGCGCGGTCGGCAACCGGACAGGAGATCACCTGCTACACCACGTTCGCGACCGGTCCGAAACGCCCGAACGACCTGGACGGGCCGGAAGAATTCCATCTGATCCTGCTCGATAACGGTCGAACAAAGCTGCTCGAAGGCGAGTTCCGCGACGTGCTACGCTGTATCCGCTGCGGTGCCTGCCAATCGGCATGTCCGGTATACGGCGCGGTTGGCGGCCATGCCTATGGCGGCGTCTATGGCGGGCCCATCGGCGCGGTGTTGACCCCTGCACTGGACGGAATCGAAGACGCCTGGCCGCTGCCGGAAGCATCGTCGTTCTGCGGCAGCTGCGAGGCGGTCTGCCCGATGCGCATCCCGTTGCCCGGCCTGATGCGCCGCTGGCGTGATGTCGCCCATAGCGAAAAACTCAACAAGGCGGGGACGCGGCGCGGACTGACGCTGTGGGCGTGGGCAGCACAGCGGCCGAAGCTGTATCGTACCGGCGCCCGCATCGTCCTATCGGTCCTGCGCGGGCTTGGCGGTCGTCGCGGCTCTTTGCGGCGCGCGCCGCTGGCCGGGGGCTGGACCGCATCACGCGACCTGCCGGCGCCGGAGGGCGGCACGTTTGTCGACCAATGGCAGAAATCCCGCCGTGCACAGGCGCGAAAATGACCGCGCGCGACGACATCATCGGCCGCATTCGCGCCGCCACGGGACGCGCCGCGGACCATAGCGCACCGCCTCCGCCCGAATACGCCAATGCGGCGCTGATCCCCGCGCGGGCGACAGGCACACCGGCCGAACTAACCGCGCGGTTTATCGAGATGGCGACCGAAACCGCCGCCACAATCGACCGGGTGACCGAGAGCGGCGATGTCGGCGCCGCGATTGCCGCCTGGCTGAAATCAGCGGCGCTCGGGTCCGATATCATCGCCGCACCCGATCCCGCCATGGAGGCCTATGGTCTGGACGCCGCACCCGGGCTGTTCATCCGGAAGGGAGCCGCCACCGGCGATGATCTTGTATCGGTCACACCGACCCTTGCCGGGGTTGCCGAAACCGGGTCGCTGATGGTCAGCGCTACCCCGGGCACGCCCTATACGCTTAATTTTCTGCCCGAAACCCATATCGCGGTGCTGCACGCCGACCGCATCGTCGGCGGCTATGAAGACGCCTGGGCTAAGGTGCGGCGGAACCAGGAGACCGGCAGTGCTTTGCCGCGCACCGTCACGCTGATCACCGGGCCGTCCCGGTCGTCGGATATCGAACGCACGGTGACCATCGGTGTCCATGGCCCGAAGCGCCTGCACATCGTTCTGGTTGGAAACGCCGATGGCGAAAAAACCTGACCGCAAGGCGGCGCGAAAGCGCGCGGCCCGCCCCACATCCGACGAGGAGGCCCTGTTCCGCGCCGCGATGGCGGATGCGAAACCGATTGAACGGCGCAACCCTGTCGCGGAAGAGCCGGCGCACCCGGCCCCTCAGCCCAAAAAAGAAAAGCCGGCCAAAATCGCGCCGCGCGCGCCTATTCAGCCGCGCAATCCGCTCAAATCCATTCTCGAAGCCGGCAAGGCCGCCGATCTCGACCGCCGCACCATGGACAAGCTGCGCAAGGGAAAGATGCGCCCCGAAGGCCGCCTCGACCTGCACGGCATGACGGCAAACCGGGCGCTCAACGCATTGAACGCCTTCCTCGCGGACAGGCAGGCGGCGGGCAAACGCTGTGTGCTGGTGATCACCGGCAAAGGATCGCTGAAAGAAGGCGGCGGGGTCATCCGCCGCGAATTGCCGTCCTGGCTCAACGCGCCGGGCAACCGGTCCCGCGTGCTCGGGTTTGCCGGTGCGCAACCGACCGATGGCGGCGGCGGTGCGTTCTATGTGTTGCTGAAAAGGCGGCGTACTTAGTTTAACGCCGTTCCAGCCCGCTCCGTCTCCTGACCGCTACAAAATAAATTTAGACAGATCGGCGTCCTTGGCGAGGTCGGCAACGGTATCGCGGACGTAGTCTTCGTCGATCGACAGGGATTCGCCCGCCCGGTCGGAGGCCGTGAACGAAACGTCTTCGAGCAGGCGTTCCATCACCGTCTGCAGCCGCCGCGCGCCGATGTTTTCAACCGTGCGGTTGACCTCGGTCGCGAGGCTGGCGAGCGCGTCGATGGCACCGTCGGTAAATTCCAGGGTCAGCCCCTCGGTGCCCATCAGCGCGGTGTACTGGCGGATCAGGTTCGCTTCCGGCTCGGTCAGGATGCGGCGCAGATCGGCTTCGTCCAGCGCTTTGAGTTCCACCCGGATTGGCAGGCGGCCCTGAAGTTCGGGCAACAGATCGGCCGGCTTGGCCAGATGAAACGCCCCCGATGCGATAAACAACACATGATCGGTCTTTACCGTGCCGTGCTTGGTGGCAAC
>Ga0315322_10003213_pt1 | contig 12623 bp, 18 predicted proteins | sample M110021515metaG_FD_203461 | JGI IMG/M metagenome (GOLD analysis project Ga0315322, IMG submission 203461) | Ammonia-oxidizing marine archaeal communities from Monterey Bay, California, United States - M1 100m 21515 | ecosystem: Environmental > Aquatic > Marine > Intertidal zone | place: USA... | reverse complement strand
ATACGGGTGGATGCTGAAAGTTTGGAATTACTGCGAGAAAGTGTTGACGCTATCCTTGCTTTACTTGCCGATCACGATTCATGAAGGTCGAGAATTACCGGTGCGTGGTCGCTGACTTCAAGGCCGCCTTGCCTATCGATTTCCACCGATTTTAGGCGGTTTGCTGCTGCTTGATTTCCTAGTAAGTAATCGATTCTCCAGCCTCTGTCTTTCGCCCTCGCTTGGCCTCGGTTGGACCACCACGAGAATATCTTCTCGCCATCGCCTACATATTCACGGAACAAATCATGCCAACCTTCGGAAAGTAGTTCACTAAACCATGCCCTTTCATGTGGCAGAAAGCCGCTGGTTTTTGCATTTCCTTTTGGATTCCATATGTCATTTTCAGTATGGGCTATGTTGAGGTCCCCTGCGACGATGACCGCTTCCTTCGAGGCGAGCATAGGGCGGATGAAATCCCTCCATTGATTCATCCAATTTTCCTTGAATTGTTGCCTCTCTTCTTTGGAAGACCCGCTTGGAAGATAGGTGTTGACTAGAGTGATATTTTCATGCTTTGTAACAAGAACTCTTCCTTCTGAATCGGCAGGATCTACTGAACCTTGCATCCCTCTGCCTACTTCGGTCATATCGCAATTAGAAATAGTCGCTACACCTGAATATCCCTTTTTCTGAGCAGGATGAAGTATCATCTCAAAGCCTTCGGGTACCGCCCAATCCTTGGGTAATTGCTCTTCCAAACAACGCACCTCTTGCAACATCCAAATATCCGCATCGATTTTTTCAATAAATTTATCTAAACCTTTACGGATTGCTGCACGAATCCCATTTACATTCCATGTGACGATTCGCATGAATTATTCTCCTTCACGGCGGTCTTTCAAATGACCCCATCGGAAAGGTGGCCTCTTGAATCGGTAAGTGTAATTGTTTCATTGACTCGCATAGTGATGATATGAGAGCGCCACCCTGACACTCTTTCATCGAGTAATTCCTCTATTGAAGATACGCCACCGGTAAGGGAAATACAAGAGAAGTGGGACATTCCTGGTGCTTTGCGAGGATGTATTGCTGCAAGGTCGATTATCGCCACGTCCTCTTTGACTAAACCGTGTAATCCCTTGAGGGGTTGATTATTCAGTACGACATCGAGGGTTGATACTTCGACTACGTCGCCAACTGGGCTACCATCACACATTTTCACAATATCTGCTTCGATTTTCAGTCCTTTCGAGGTAATGACTCCGCCTTCGGTTTGTTCAATGATTTTAATTCCGGTTTGAATCGGGACGCCGACCTCCTCTAGAGTCGATGCCAATCTGCCAACTAATCCGGCCCACCCTTCGCCTACAACGCATAAACGCCCCTTCATCAGAGCCTTACGTCTCTCTGGAATATCTTGGCCCCAACTCGAAATTAAGCGGACTGCGTTTTCTCTAATTGGGTCGTTCCCCATTTTGTAGGCTAACATTTGCTTAGGATTATTCAAAGGTTGTAACATTCCGTGGCCCACAATCATCACTTTGTTAGGCCTTAGTGATTTAAGTGATGGTTTGACGCGACTCACTTTCTTGATCATTGTATGAAGTTCGCCGCCCTTAAGCAATAGGTGTGGGCCGTGTTCTAAGTGATGCCCGTGTGACTCCTCGCTCGTGCCTCTGCCCCCTATTCTCTTTCGTTTTTCTACAATAAAAACTTGGTTTTTCGCAAGGTGTTCGCGGGCGGCGGTAACCAATCCATGGATGCCCGCTCCAACTACGAGAACCCTCTTCATACCCCCCTCCAATAAGTGCATAACCATGAAGTCCTCGTTCCCCCCGCACCAAACATGGCCGCCAAAATACGCCCCCCTCATGATAGGGGCGCGGCTTTATGGGACCCTTCTGCTGGCCCTAGCAGGATGCTTATTTCGAGTATTGATAGATGGACAAGTGCATTACTTGCTGATGACGGTATCGATATGCCTTTCATGGGCGGTAATGATTCCATCGATGCTACAATAGTTGCCCGAGGAGATGGTATTTTAGTCGGCTGTGCCGCTGTTGATCACATGCTGCAGATATGGGCTGGTGGTTTGCAAATTACATGGTCCCACGGCGAAGGTAGAAGTATTTCCAGTGGTGATGAAATTGCCACAATCAGGGGGGAGAAAGAAGCGGTTCTAGCAATGGAGAGAACCATTCTTAACATCCTGGGTCAACTTTCTGGAATTGCAACTGAATCCAAACGCTGGTCATTAAAAGCGCCGGGCCAAATTGCTTGTACTCGTAAGACGATATGGGGTTTATTGGATAAGTGGGCCGTCCACATGGGGGGTGGCCTAACTCACAGACTCACAAAGAAAGATGCTCGGATGATTAAGGAAAATGATCTTGCGGTCATGTATCCAGATATCGAGGGAAACGGGGCTAGGGTCTCGCGTTATATTACAGAAGTAGATGTTTCAGATTGTGGAGCATTTCTAGAAATAGAAGTTCGTGAAGAAAAAGAGGCAATTATGGCGGCGTTCGCTTGGTCCGAAAAAAGAATGATTGAGGGTTGTGACCGTCTGGTGATTATGCTAGATAATTTTGGCCCGGAGCGTTGCAAATCTATTGCTGACGAACTTGCTGAAATGGGATTAAGAGAGCATGTTGTGCTAGAAGCTAGTGGAGGAATTCTACTTGCTAAATTAGAAGATTGGCGTGAATGTGGTCTTGATGTTCTTTCCACTAGTACGATTAATCGTGGCACTAAACCGTTAGATTTGTCAATGCTAGTAAAGACTTAATGAGGGATTATATGAATGAAGAAACAGCAGACCCAAGCCACCCGCGTTATCAATCGTTATTGATGCGAGAACGTATATCTGAAGCAAGCCTCAAAGGAATGCTGGCAGATTCTGCTATGATTGCTCATGGAAGAGGTGAGGCTTTCGATTACTTGCTTGGAGAGCAAACTATTCCTTCCGCATTAGAGGCAACTAAAGAGGTCGCTGCACGATTAGTGAAAGCTAAGAAACCGGTTCTTTCACTAAACGGTAATGCTATCGCCCTGGCTGGTCGTGAATTCCTAACAATAGCAAGCCAACTAGATTGTCCGATTGAAATCAATCTCTTTTACCGAACTCCGCAACGAATGGGAGCCCTAATTGCACATCTTAAATTGCTTAACGCCAACTTAGAATTAGATGTAGAAATACTAGGTGGCGTTCCTGACGCACGCATACCCGGGCTAGAAGGCCCAAGGGCTGCTTGTCAAGAAAATGGTATTTTTGAAGCCGATGCAATTCTTGTGCCCTTGGAAGATGGCGATAGGTGTGAAGCGCTTGTCGCTATGGGAAAAGAGGTTTTGGTAATCGATCTAAACCCGCTTTCTCGCTCTTCGAAAAGGGGGACTGTCACTGTTGTCGATGAAGTTTCACGTGTTGCTAAGAACTTGATTCAGATTATACCTAAAAAACCAAAAATAACCAAATGGGAAAATTCTAATGGTTTGCAGTCAGCCCTCGACCACATTATCGAAACTATGTCAAAGCAGTATTCTTTGTGATGTTTGACGGGCAATATTTTATCATTTAGAAAAAACAACTTCTATTCGAGGGGAATGAAAGAAGGTAGACCGCTCGGTTCGATGGAAAAGGTAGGTTTTGGCACATCCGTATCTTTTGATATTGAGGAAGCCCCTGCGCCTAAACGGCGAAGGGGGCGGCAGAAAGGGAGCGAGGAGGGTTCTGAAGATAACGAAGTTACCGCGTGCCCCGGCTGCGGACATGATATCGATGAACGTGAGTGGTTAGATGCACTGGTTGGTTTTACTTCAGGGGCCCGGGATTTCATGATAGGGAATCCAGTAAGAGCACGTATCGTTCAAACTCTTCGTAACGAAGTTTCACGAATGAAAACTCCTAATCCCACAGAAGATTGGGAAATGGAAATTGTAAGTAGATTGTTGAACGAAATTGAGCGTATTGTAAGTGCTGAAATTAGAAGAACGAGCATGGATGGAGATAACAGTGTTTCTGCACAGCGTGAATTGATAATCACGGAATATGAAAGTTCAATCCTGCCAACTTTGGAATCTGAAATTAGACAACAAGTCGAAAAGGAGTTGTGGGTCCAATTTGAACAGGCTTGGCGTGAAAGAAGCCGTGAATAATTACAATTCGCTTAATTTCCCAGATAGCCTATTTGCTATCGATTCGCCAACAGCGCTGCATGATGCAGAACCGCCGAGATCGTAAGTTAGAGATTTGCCAACTCGTAGATGGTCTGCCACACTTTCATCGATTAGTTTAGCTATCTGAATTAACTCATCTTCACCACTCTTACGGCCAAGCCAATCGAGCATCATTTGAATAGAATTGATACTTGCAATTGGGTTCACTTTATTCTGTCCAGCGTGCTTTGGAGCGCTGCCGTGAACCGGCTCAAAGAATGCGTGTTCGTCTCCAATGTTTCCAGATGCCGCCATGCCCATTCCTCCTTGAAGGACGGCTCCTAAATCGGTGGCGATATCTCCGAACATATTCGAAGATACAACGACGTCGTAATATTCTGGAGTTCGCGTTAGCCATTGCATGAAAGCGTCGATGTACCCGTAATCGGTTTCGATGCCTGGATAAGATGTTGCAACCTTATCAAAAACGCTGCGGAATAATTGGCAACCGCGTGTGACGTTGCTCTTATCTATACATGAAACTCTCTTTACCCCATCTGCTGGAGCTCCATTTCGAGTCTGAGCAATATCAAAACCCATTCGCACTAATCGCTCGGTTCCTACTGCAGAAATTGGGCGAGGGTCATACGCAACCTCGCCTTCTAACCCAGGGAAGGACATTTCTGGCGGAGTGTACTCTTCACGTCCAATCGCTCTGTCGGCGCTTCTTCTCAGCAATGAGTGATACAACCCCTCGGTATTTTCTCGGAGGATTGTCATATCTACTAGCCCCGGTTCCCAAATCTGTGTAAATCTACCATGAACTTTGTGAGGGACTCCTTCGTACAGTTTGATTGGCCTTACATTGGCATACAGGTCCAACCCGGAGCGCATTCCTAAAATTACTGAACCGCCGGCGAGGTCACCGTTAGGTAATGTTGAACCCGGGTGCCCAATTGCGCCCAGATAAATTGCATCAACTTCATCACGACAGAAATCAAAAGAGCCTGCAGCCCATTCTTCTCCTGTTTCTTTGTAATGTTGGCCCCCGCATGGAATCACAACTTGTTCGAAGCCGTGATTGGTATGGGCCTGAACTGTATCGAGTATGCGCATCGCTTCAATCGCAACCTCTCGGCCCGTTCCGTCGCCAGGTAAGATTGCGATGCGATTGTCGCTCATATCCTCTGCCATAAGTCGCACCTACATGAACGCGCTCCCGCGTAAACTTCGGAGTGTAGAAAGGGTTTGTGACCACTGGAGGCCTTTGTAGTGCCCTATATCCGCGCAGTACCTCACAACTCCAATCGAAGGGCACCATGTCTAGCATAGTGTACCTTTATGGAGCGCCACAACGCCCCCACTATCATGGTTGGAGATTCTCGTGATAGGTTCGAAGGAAAATTGCAAATCGACCAATTGCCACTTGCTGTTAAACGATTGGCAGACATTATGCTTGGCATCGATGCTAACTTCGATATTGAAGATTGGCTTATCAAAAAGGCAAATGATGACATGGCTTTGATTGAATTGGACATCGAAAGGGAAAGAATCCAAGTGGAGCAGCGATTGCATCGTTTAGAGGCTTTAGCCAAGAGAATGGCCCCCGAGGATATGAGAGAAATTCCCAAGGGTCAAACGAATTTGTTTGATTGTTTTGATATCCCACTACCGCTGCAGTACCTCGCTAACCGAGTTGAAGAAATTGTTGATGATGACCCCCATCCTGCTGGCACATTCATCAATTTACTCCCTGATAGTCAATGTGATGATCCATTATTGGCCGTCACAGCCCAGATGATGCTAATAATCGCCCAAGAAAAAGTAGGCAATGGAGCTAGTTGGGCGGAATTAGATGAATTATTTGCACCACTTCTAAGCAATGGCATTATCCCTGAAGAATGTGATGAAGCATTAGACCACCTACTAATGACGGGCCAAATTCATGAAGTTGATGATGATTGCTTCGTCCCCGAAGAATGAAATTGATGGGAGCCCTTGGATACCCAACTACTTGTCAATATAGTATGTTGACTAACTAATAGACATGGGAATAGGAAGGTCAGTAGTACTGGGAGTCGCCGCATGGGCACTAATGATGCTAATGCAAGTGCAACATGGTGTTGCAATAGGAGTGGGGGTCTTTACCACCTTCTTTGCAGAATCAATGATGCAGGCAAATATAAGGGGTCAACTAAAGCATAAGGCATCTAATCTGCAAACAGAACTGAATATTGCTATCGGTCAGATTTGCGATATGAAGCGTGCATTAGAGGTTACCACTACTGATCTTCGTTCTGCACTTGAGGAATTATATCGCAGAGATGCAGTTGGCAGCCCCGCAGCAAGAGAATTATTAGAAAGGCAGGAAGGCGCCATGAAGGCCCAAAGGGTAGCCCTTGACCGTTCGACTGACCGATCCTTTGAGACCCTGGAGACCCTTGAAAGAATGATTATTTCTCAAGGGCAACAGACCACTCGTGTACAAGAGGTTCTATCGGCAGTCCTAGAGACATTAGCCCTAGAGCCTAGGCAACAGATCAATATGCATGATTCTGTGCTCACCCAAGAGAATCATTCAACACCTACAATGACAGACGACATCATAGCCCTGCTAGGCTGATGTGGTCATATGCACGATTCTATCCGAGAATTAACGCGTTTGAAAATGCGTTCGAGGGTGTCTTCAATTCTCTTGGGTTTTGGAATTATAAGTGTCGCTTTTTCGATTGTTTTAGGGTTGGGGCAAAAAGACCCTTTGGCCCTTGGGGTGCACTTGTATTTATTCGCAGGTAGTGCATTATTGGTATTATTTAGCCTAATAATTCACAAAGATGAAGAGGCTTTTGCCTTGAGATACGACATGACTCATATCTTAGATATCGACCATAAAGAGGAGAGGTATCAAGCATATTTGCAACATTTATCAGATTGGATTGCTACAGATATCGAAGAGACTAATCCAACGCGCCCTAGGGGTGATGACCCTAAGGGCCCTGATTGGGGGAAAACCGATTTCAAACTTGGACATGAACCCGTCCGCCGAGATGCCATTTCTGAAGGTAAGAAATACACTGGAATGGAGGGGAGTTTGACATCAGGGGAAATAATGGTGGAAGAAGCAAATCAAGAATATGCTGAGTTGGCTCAGAAGCGATGGGAGAACGCTGAAGCTAACGATCCCGACCTTATTGAGTACGGCGTAGAGCGCCTTGGAGACTTAGTAAAAACGGATTATTTTGAGAAAAATGCTGAAGAGGGTGCGTTTTCTAAAGTCGTAAATACAGACGAGGAATCCCAGTGATTCAATAAGCAAACACGCTGAGGGTTGAGTGATGAAGGCAATTATAGTGGCTGGAGGCCACGGTAGCAGATTGCTGCCATTGACCAATCATACGCACAAAACATTGCTACCATTGTGCGGCCACCCAATCATTGACTATGCGCTTGCTACAATACGTAGTGCCGGAATTACAGATATTACAATAATTGGTAATCGTTTCATAGAAAAAATTAGGAACCATGTTGGGGAAGATGTGGATTATGTTTTAGAGGTTGAGCCGAAAGGTGTTGCTGCGGCTTTACAATTGGCTCGAAATGGTAATGAAAATTGCCCATTACTAATCTGGTTTTCAGATAACATCACTAATCTAGACTTGAAAGATGATGTTGTAAATTTCTCGCAAGGTGCATTGTTATTGACTCGGAATGTTGAGAACCCTGAATCGTTCGGGATTGCTGTAATGGAGGATGAGAAAATTATCGATGTTATAGAAAAACCAACCTTCCCTTCTGGCAATCTCGCGATAGGCGGGATATACATGTTCGATGAATCGTTCTGGGGTCGTCTTGATGGCACTCAACATTCTACTGACTTTTCAATATCCGATATTACGAAACAATACATCTCGGAAGGGTTAGCCAGGACTATTTCGGTTGGTGAAAACACTTGGATTGATTGCGGAACACCTGAAAGCCTCCTACGCGCAGCACAAATGGTGGAGCAGGGTCTGTTTACTATGAGGGAGGGTGCTGAATGAGGGTCGGAGTAATTGGCGCTGGCATGGTAGGGGGGGCGATCGAACATTGCTTCTCAAAGGCTCACGACTTATTCGTACACGACCCTTCTCGCAATACCGACCTATCTGATGTAATTGAAAATTGTGAGATGGCATACATTGCCGTACCAACTCCTGCAAGGGATGATGGCTCTTGTGACATTAGTATTGTAGAAGAGATATTGTCTCAATTACCTGATGGCTTCATTGCCGTAATCAAGAGTACAATCATCCCCGGTACTACTGAAAGATTACAACGTGATTTTCCTAATTTAAAATTGGCATATTCTCCCGAGTTTTTGGTGGAAAGGCATCGGCTGGAAAACTTCGGCAATCAAAAGATTCTCGTGGTTGGAACTGAACATAAACAAGTTGCAGAATTGGTTTTCGAACAACATAAGCAGGCAGGGGTATTAATTGGAGAACAGATATTTCATGTAAGCAGTACTGAAGCAGAGATGGTCAAATATACAAAAAATAACTACTATGCAATGAAGGTTATTTTTGCTAATCAAATGCACGATATTTGCCACGCCATGGGAATTGAGTGGTCGTTAATTCGAGAAATTATAACCGCCCCTCAAGACCAACCTATAGGGGACTCTCATCTAGAGCCCTTAATGGGTTTAAATCGAGGTTTTGGTGGTAAATGCTTACCGAAGGATACGCTAGCATTGAGGGAACTTGCTCGCGGTTTAGGAGTTGACTATGACCTACTAGACGCTTTACAAAATGACAATGCGGCATTACGCAATGTTTTGACAGGGAAGTCTTCTGATGTGATTACGGAGGACGACTAATGTTACCGGAACATGGTACATTTCGCCGATACTTGGTGACTGCTTGCGGGAATATGGTAGTGTTCTACCTCATTTGGGAAGCCTGTTACCGGTTATTTCCAGAGGGTAGTTACTGGCCTTCTGTTTCCTGGGCTGTTGCGTGGATTCTAGGTTCGTTTGTTGCGCATTGGACCCATCGTATTTGGACGTTTGATTCCGACCGGGACCCGCGGTGGACTGTTCCTGCTTCAATGGCGGTCTATACCGTAGGGCTCGTAGGTTCAACGGCATGCTACTATATTGGAACTGAGCCAATGAATCTAGATGTAAGGGTTGTTTGGTTAGCTAATTCCGCTCTTTGGGGTCTGTTAAATTATCTCGGGCAACGTGAAATTGCTTTCAAGCAAGTCAATACTTTTCCCCTTTCATAAATCTAAGGAAGCGTTTGATTATTCCAACTTTAGGCTGGGCACACAGCCCTAAACGCCAATCTAACTCCCCTGCTCGGTCATATTTCACCAAATCATCAAATCCACCAATCCATTGATTATTTATGAAAATTTGAGGGATGGTTTTTGACCCCTTGGTTCTTATTGAGAATTCGGCATCTGTTTTCCTAGATTTGCCTAATTTCTTCTCGGTATAGCACACACCTTTGTTATCAAGGAAATGTTTTGCATTGACGCAGGCCGCGCAACCCTTGTTTGTGTAAACCTCAACACCGGCCATGTTTCATCGTCTAACCGATTACATTTGAATGGCTTGATTCTTACGAGGATTGAAATCATGCAACCTATACGCCACCAATATGCTGCCCGACACAGTCCATAAGTTGCCACAAGCAGAAAGATTCGCTTATGCTAAATTATTGGCTTATATTACTCGAATCGATAACGAATTGACTGTGGAGGAAATGTCCATGTTCGAACAACGCTTAGGAACTGCTTTACTCTCACCAAAACAGCGCGATTTAATTCGTACTGCTCTAAAGAATCCTCCGCCGCTAGAAGAGTGTTTGAAAGATCTTGGTCAAGAGTCGGGAAGGCTTGCACTTCGAGATGCTGTACTGATGGCTGCGGCAGATGGAACTGTAGATGAAGATGAAAGAGAAGCGCTCGATACTATCGCAAAACACCTGGAATTACACCCTGATGCCATCAATAGATTGCTGGCTTGGACTATCGAAGGTTATGCTTGGATGCAATCTGGTTATGATCTTCTCAATGACCTATCACGGTGATTTGACTGCTCCCGGATGCTGCATTATCTCTTGCTGAAGAGCAGCGACGGAAGATTGCATGTATTCTCGTTCTTGTTGCAGCAGCAGATGGCGAGTTGGTAAGAGAAGAAATTTCTGCTATTGAATCAGCCATGGGCGCTATGATGCTACATCCTGAAAGTAGAGAGGAGGTTCGTCAACTCCTCACCCAGCCCCCAGAACTAGATTTAATACTCGAAGGGATGGAAATTTCTGCAATAAGAATCGCACTTCGTGATGCGGCATTATTAGCATCTGTTGATGGAGATTATGATGAAGCTGAACTTTGGGCACTTCGAAGAATTTCAGATGCAGGAGAGTTATCGGAGAATGAATTGTCCTTGGTTCTTGACTGGGTGTCTGATTGTTGGAAGCAGAGTGTCGCTGGACGCTCGATTATTGCTTTACCAATGCCAGGAGACGAAGATATTCTCTGAACGGCGAGGTTTATGGATGGAAAGAACTACTGGAATTGATGTTGGAATTGTTACCATTAACAATTGACGGATGTTGGTCTGTAGTTTCCGGAATCAAGAAAATACGCGCTTTCCCCCACATGCTTTATTATCAGCACCTCCCTCGAAGCAACCAGCGCAATTTGCGTATCTGAATATTATTGAGGGCACATAAATGGGAATTCATCCAAAAATCGGAATTACTGGCTTACCAAGGTCGGGTAAATCGGCTGTTCTAGCAAAGGTCCTTGAGATGCTTGAGGATGAACGCCGACGAGAAATCAATGCTAGGGGCGGAGATGGTGCTAATACTGACATCATAGGCGGTATGCGTACTGAACCATTGGTGGAGAATTCCGAACGTGTCGGATACAAAGTAATCAATATCACTACAGGAGATGAGGCCATAATGGCTCACAAAAATATCGATAGCAGGCTACGTGTTCTTGGCTATGGAATTGATACTGAGGCATTGGACAGTGTCGCCATACCTGCTATCGAACACGCTAGAAATTATTCGGAAGTAATCGTAATAGATGAAATCGGTAAATTTGCTGTTGAATCTGAAGGGTTTGTAAATGCCGTAAGATCTTCTCTTGAAGTCGATAAGCCAACTTTGCTAGCTTTGCACAAAAAGAGCCGCCACCCATTGCTACAAGACATTCGTAGAAGGGATGATGCACGTATTCTCGAGGTAACTCCAGTAAATCGTGCATTGTTACCCTACAAAATTCATAAATTAATGCGTGAAACCTACTGATGTAGGCGTTGGGTTCTTGCCCTATCATTCGTTGGACCCCACATGAATCCTGCTGCCAGCGCGCATAGGTTACTCCTTGGAACGGGACTCGGCCTTGTATTAGCAAGCGGTTTAGGATTGATTTCTGGGGTTATTTCCATCAAAAATCCGAGTGTTGGATTTTTGATACCTGTATTGGGCATTGTTTTGTTGATCCTTGCAGGTCCAACCGGTCGAGGAGAAGGGCCACTTAGTGGGATGTTTCCCAACGAAGATAGCAATACTATGGCCTCCCGAGTAGAGGCAGAAATAATGCAAGCCAATAATGATACTGAGGTTGGCAATGCATGGGCCAATCTTGAGCATACCATGCTGTCCAAAGAATTGGAGGAAGAGTGATGAATTACAATCTCCCTCCTGATGAAGGGAAGAAAAAGAAAAATTTGTATTGGAATACATGCATCGTTTTAGGAATTCTTGCTATTATTATGTTCGCAATTAATCCGATCCAAAGAGAAGGGCCAAGTGGAGAATATATTACTACTGGTTCAGATTATAGAACATATGTTTGCGCTGACGGTGAACGAATTTTCGACCCCGAAGAAGTTATTGAAAATGATGGTTGGGCAGATTGTGAAGATGGTTCGGATGAAGGAAGTAATGGATCTGGTGTGTCCGAGATATTCGGAGGGATAATGTGTTGTTGTTCACTGATTTTTGCAATAAGTGCTCTAAGTACAAAAAATGATACTCAGAGAGTTGTTGTTGTTCAACAACAGCCACAATACATTCCTGTTGTTCAACAGGTAATTCAACAACCTAGTCCCGCCACAAGACCAAATCCCCCTGCAACCCCAATCAAAAACAAAACGATGTGGATTGCTGAGGCCAAAAACCTCGAACTTGCACGTAATTGGGAAGGTGCGGCTGACGCATATCAAAAGGCAGGAATGTATGCGGAGGCGGGTAGAATTAGACAAGAGCACCTTGAGCAAAACCAACCGGTTGTGCATATTGGGCATGTTGGAAACACTGTGCTAAATGATTCGGTGATGATAGGTGACAGTTCTGCCCCGGCCACTACTGCAAATACCAATATTTGTGAAATGTGCCAAAACGTAGTTGAAACAGGGTGGGACGTATGCCCTAACTGTCAACATCATTTAGATAAGTGAGTAAGCATCAATTACTTGATGT
>Ga0315322_10003209_pt1 | contig 12631 bp, 7 predicted proteins | sample M110021515metaG_FD_203461 | JGI IMG/M metagenome (GOLD analysis project Ga0315322, IMG submission 203461) | Ammonia-oxidizing marine archaeal communities from Monterey Bay, California, United States - M1 100m 21515 | ecosystem: Environmental > Aquatic > Marine > Intertidal zone | place: USA... | reverse complement strand
GCCAGAGGTTCCCAAATTTGCGATCACCTCACCGGTCGAGAGAGAGCCCGGAGCCTCCCCATCAAAGCTATAATGGATAAGGAGAGCGGCCTGGCTTGTTAAGAGCGAACAGACAAGAAAAAGGCCTCCCGCAAGAGGGCTTGAAGTCTTTGAGTGTGACATAACGATGAATCTAGAGGACGATCGGCGAAAAATCAATATAGCGCGAGCGTATTCGTCCGAACAATCTCAGGTTCAACCGCTGCCGCAGTCACGGCATCAACGCCCAAGTCGCCCAAAAATCGGATGAGACTTACAAGCAGATCCTGCTCACTGCTCACCAACAGAATCTCTACGACCGATCCGCCACTTCATCGAAAAATGAGAAGATCCTCTTGCGGTGCCCCATAGCCGGTTGAGTCGACCCACTCGACAAACGACGCGAACCCGTCAGGGACGCATACGATCTCACCGAGCAGAGGGAAGGCAAACTCGTCCGCGAGAGCGCTGCGCAAGATTCCCCTGGCACGTCTGGAGATAGAGCGCACCGCCTTCACAATTGTTTCGAACTGGCTCTTTTTGCCAAACTTGAAGAAATCTCCGGAGCACCTGCCCGGGATACATGCTGGGCGTTTTCAAAACTACAGACTTCTCACATGCCATGCAATGGGGTAGGTCGTGCCTCCACACTGATCGATCTATGATGTTCATTAAATGGCTCCGCCCCACCCTTCTCGGATTTCTCGCTCTTGCTATTGGAATTCTCCCTTCTGCTTCCGCCGACGAAATCAAGCCTGATAAGAAACCCGCTGCCGAAGCGACTGATCGCAAGGCCAAGAAAAAGCGCAAGAGCAAGAAGACTCCGGCAAAAGTAAAAAAGCAGGCTATCACTCCGGCGGACTACGGTCGCTGGGAACGGCTCCTTGGCCAAAATCTCTCCGCAAATGGACGCTGGCTCACCTACGAAATTTCCCGAGTTGACGAAGACCGGCAATTGACTCTCCACAATCTCAAATCAAAAAAGAACGAACCCGCCGCAAACTACAAGCAGGGCACCCGCCCCATCTTCTCCGATGACAGCGCCTGGCTGGCCATCACCATCGGCAAGTCCCCGGATCAGATTAAAAAAGAAAAAAAGGCCGGCCCGAAAGCCCCGAAGACCGCGGGCCAAACAATGAAGCTCAGACGACTGAATGACGGCGAGACCACCGAATTAAAAAACGTTGGGGCCTTCTCGTTCAGCGCCGACAGTCACTTCGCCGCGATGGAAATCCTCCCGAAGCCATCCAGTGCTCCCAAACCAGGAGCAACAGGTCCCGGAAAGGTCCTCATCATCCGCGAACTCGCCAGCGGCAAGGACACCTCATTCGGAAACGTGGTCCGACATTCCTGGAGCGACCAAAGCTCCCTTATTGCCATGGTCATCGACTCGCCATCCATCAGCAATACCCTGCAGGTTTTCGATCCAGCCAAGGGCACACTCCGAACTCTTGAGTCAAACGAACAAAACTACACCGCATTGATTTGGCGGGACAACTCCATGGATCTGGCTGCAATGCGAGAGATGAAACACGAACCAAAGGACGACGTCTCGCACGCGCTCCTCGCCTGGCGGAATCTTGATCAGAATGAACCCGCTCACTTTTCCTACGAACACACCGGAGACAAATCCTTCCCGAAGGAGATGTTTCTCACAAGCGGGAATTTCTCATGGTCGAAGGACGGAAAATCAATCTCCTGCGACTTAAAAGAAAAAAAGAAATCGAAGGAAGAAGCAGAGAAGAAGCCCACCCCTGAGGAGAAGGAGGAAGGCGAAAAAAAATCCAAACTCGCTCCAGAGCCCGAACCAAAGGATCCCCCCAAAAAGACGGAAGGTCGGACCAAACCTCTACGCGAATCGATCGAAGAAGATTCAAATGTGGAAGTCTGGCACTCCAAGGACATCGACATCATGCCGCTTCAGAAGAAGAAGGCCTCGCAACTTGAGAATCCCAAACGTCGCTCTCTTTGGTGGCTGGACAGCGGGAAGTTGATCCAAATTGGCAACGATCTAACCGAACAAGTCAGCGTTCTTCGTTCCGGAACTCACGCCATCGGCGCCGACTACACCCCTCACGAACGCACTGCAATGTTCGGACCACGACTCTTTGACCTCTATGTCATCAAGACCAATTCCGGAAAACGGAAGCGAATCGAAGAGGGCCTCAAATTCCAGCTCTCACCCAGCCCCAACGGTCGCTACCTCCTCTACCTTCGCGACGGTCAGGTCTGGTCGTACGACATCAAAAGCAACAAGAAGCGCAACCTGACCAAGGATCTCAAAACCCACTTCACCAATCAAGAAGACGACACGCTCTCCAAAGAAAAACGACCCTACGGTAATGCCGTTTGGTTCAGAAACTCATCTGCGGTCCTTCTCTTCGATCGCTTCGACATCTGGAAAATCGCTCCCAATGGCTCAAGCGCGGTGAAGCTGACTAACGGAGCAAAAGACATGATCCGACACCGCCTCTCGACCGCCAACTTCCGCAAAGATGACGAAGGTGCTCTCAACCCGAAACTTCCTCTCTTTATCGGTCTTTATGGCGAGCTCACCAAAAAATCTGGCTATGCCCGACTGCAACTCGACCAGGATCCCAAGAAGCCGGGAGAGCTCGACACGCTCATTTGGGAGGACCGCTCCATCAGCCGACTCAGCAAAGCCGAGAAAGCCAAGGTCTTCACCTTCGTAAAGGAACGCAGCGATGACTCTCCGGACCTTTTCGTAACGACTGGCGACCTGCGCAAGGCGAAGAAACTCACCAGCACCAACGCCTTCCAAAAAGACTTCCTTTGGGGCCGCTCGGAACTCGTAAATTTCAAAAACAAAAACGGAGTCCCTCTTCAAGGCTCTTTAACCTACCCCGCAAACTACAAGGCCGGGCAGAAGTATCCCATGATCGTCTACATCTATGAAGAGCGATCACAGAACCTCCATCGCTATGCAGTCCCAACTGAAAAGCACCCCTACAATCCCGCTGTTTATTCTGCCGAGGGATACTTCGTCTTCCAACCTGACATCGTCTATCGCCCCCAGGAACCTGGAATCTCCGCGGTGGAATGCGTCGTTCCCGCCGTAGAGGAAGTTCTCAAAACAGGCATGATCGATAAGGACCGCGTCGGACTCGTCGGACATTCATGGGGCGCTTATCAAACGTCCTTCATTGTCACCCAGACCGACCTCTTCTCCGCCGGAATCGCGGGAGCCCCGCTCACAAACATGATGAGCATGGCGGTGAGCGTTTATTGGAATAGCGGGCAAACCAATGCCTGGATTTTCGCACAGTCCCAGGGACGCATGGACAAGCCCTTCTGGCGCGACGTAGACAACTACGTCCGCAATTCCCCCATCCACGGACTCGACAACCTCAATACTCCGCTCCTCATCGCTTTCGGCGACAAGGATGGCGCCGTCGATTGGGGGCAAGGCGTGCAAATGTACAACGCCGCACGGTGGGCCGGTAAGGACGACCTCGTTATGCTGGTCTACCCAGGGGAAAACCACAGCCTTCGCAAAGAAGAGAACATGGTCGACTACCACTACCGCGTCCTCGAATGGTTCGGCCACTACCTTAAGGAAAAGGAAGCCCCAAAATGGATCACCGAAGGAAAATCCTATCTCGACCGAAAAGAAGAATTGGAAAAGAAAAAGGAAAAAAGCACGCAACCCGCCGCCAAACCAGCGAAGCCGCCAACGCCATCGCCCAAAGTGAAATCTTCAACCGAGCCAAAGAAAGAAGAGGAACCAAAGAAGAGCGGGGATCGGAAAAAGAGCACAAAGCCCACTGCAAAGCCCGTTAAAAATTAAGCCTAGCGCCCCCCCCTTAATCACCCCACTTCTTAGGCGAGTTCTTCGCAACCCCACATTCCGCAGGTCCAGCGCCAGGTGTCGGGATCGGTCCAGTCCTTCACGGTCAAGGTCACTTCAAGTTTGTCGCCAATTTCGGCGTAGCTTTGATCCAAACGAAGAATACGAAAACCCCAGTGCGGAGCCCGGCCCGGATCAAGTGGACTCGAACTTAACTCCAAATCGTCATCAACCTTGACCTTCATGAAAACCACAAGACCATCGAGAAGTCCTTCCTTTGTCACTTTGCGTGTGAACGATACCTTCAAGGGCAAAGTCGACTCGGTAATCGTGTGAAGATCCACTTCCAGGATCGGAGCAGGTTCACCCAAAAAGTGTTTCACAAAACCCAGGTCACAACTCACCAATCCGTAGTATTCCGAATCCTGCGGACGACTTCGCTCCATACTGGAGAAATCAAATCCATGAACGTCGGTGAGCTCCCAAATAAACGGAACACGCCGGTCGTCACGCAGCATCATGGGCTCACAATACAACTCGAACTGGCTCGGCAATATTAGACCTCCCGGCTTGAGCAAACGGTCACGCAGGTCACAGACGTTAGGCACCATTGCCTCATCAAAAAGGAAGTCACCCATCTGTTCGTGGAGGATCACGTCAACCTGGTCATCGAGGAATAACTTCGTGCTGTGCACATCCTCGAAGTCCACGTTCTCAATCCCATTCTCGGCCGCCAATTCCCTGGCGTGCTCGATAATCGAGGAATGATCAACGGCATATACTTGAGCCGCACCCTGACGCGAAGCAAAGGCGGCCAAGATCCCTGTCCCTGTACCCAGGTCGATCACACGATCACCTGCCTTAATCTTTCGACTGATGGCATCGTGATAAAATGCCATGCGAGGCCCATCGGCCAACATCCGCTCCTGCGCATGCAGATCCGCAAAATAGTCCTCGTTGCGTTCACGGTATTTCTCGGCTGGCGTCTTAATCTTCGAAGGCTGATAAAACCAATCCTTCAGCCGGGGAGAGCTCAGTAAGAAATTACGCAAGACAGTGCAGCCACGCCGGACGCGCTGAGAAACATTAACAGTGAAACGTTGAATTGAGGAGAGCTTCATCAAGGGAGAGTTGGGCTCATACAAGATCCCGACTCGCAACTCTAGGATGATCGCCACCACTCTAAAGCCTAATATCGGGCCAACTTCCATTACGACCGATGATGCTCAAGCCGCGACCACAAATTGAGCTATTCCGACACCGAACGCATCGAGAGTTTGCAGAATGGCCCGACTTCTACCAAGATACCGACCAGCCGACACAAGATGAGTGAACCTAGATCCCGCCCCAACCACCGTCAGAACGGCAATGCCGACAGTGCCGAACCAAGCAACCCAGAGAAAACGGACAAGCCTCCCCACCCGGTAGCGCCCACGAAAGCGGAGACCGCCCTCCTTCCTCCCTTTCCAGGAGTTTCTCCCCGCGAAATCCATGTCCCGGAAACCCGGTCCGAATGCCACGACGCTGTCGATGAAATTCTCAGCGCGGGAATTGGCGGTTTCGACACCGAAGCAAAGCCAACCTTCCGAAAAGGACAGAAATGCACCGGCCCCCACGTGGTGCAATTTGCCCTTACCGACAAAGCCTTCATCTTCCAGCTTCATCGAAACGATTGCGAGAAAGCCGCTGCCGAACTTATCTCCTCAGAGGACGTCCTCAAAGTCGGCTTTGGATTAAAGAACGATCACGGACAGATCCGCAATCGATTCGGAATCGCGCTCAATCATGTTCTCGATCTCGACCAAATCTTCCGCAAGATGGGCTACCGGGGACAGATCGGCGTCCGCGGAGCGATCGCAGTTCTGCTCAAACAGGGCTTCAAGAAGTCCAAGAAAACAACCACCAGCAACTGGGCTCTCCCCGAACTCAACGAACGACAATTGCTCTACGCAGCCAACGACGCCTTCGCCGCACTCAAGATCATGGAAGCGTTGCAGGCCGAAGGACACCTTGATCAGTGAGTGGACCGTAGCCGCGGTCTACTCGACGCTTTACCCGACAGATATCACTTGCCTAGGTTCGGCATCTTCTCAAAAATTGTTCGATAACCTATAGGTTTGGTGATCACTTTTTGCTGGTTCGCCACGCTCTATACATCGTTCAATGAAAAAACTCATTCCTTGTTTCTTGGCCTTAGCACTCTTTTTGCCAGAAAGGTAATTGCTTCTAGCATCCCTTCACGTGCCCCAACTAACCGCCGGAAAAAACCGGATTGAATCCGGCCTCAACGAGGATGGCCTTCACCTCCTCGCGTTTATCTCCTTGAATTTCAATACAACCATCCTTCACGGTCCCTCCCACTCCACAGGCTTTCTGCATTTTCTTTGCCAGTTCCTTTTTCTCGGGAAGGCCAATCCCCATAAAATTCTGCACCACCGTCACAGCCTTACCCCCGCGATGCGCGGTCTGACGGACAATGTCCACACGCCCCCGGTTGGTATTTTTCTGGCCACGCTTGGATGTCTTCAAAGGTAATTCCCCTCCCGGCCCTGATGGCAAATCACTCAGTGCATCCAAGGCATTAAAGGCATTCGGCATTTCCGGTTCTTCCAGCAAACGCTTCGCTTTATCTTTCCTCCTGCTCACACCGTCTATTCAAGGATGAGAATGCACGGACCCCAAGAATAAAAATCCCCCTCCGGACAAAGCCGAAGAGGGATGCGACATTGAATTCGAGTCAGATAAGAATTACTTCACCACAATTTCTCCGCGCATCAGGATGGCGTGCCCAGGGAAGGTGCAGACAAAGGGATATTTTCCAGGTTTATCGAAGGTAATCTCGATGGTTTCCTTTTTGCCCGGATCCAGAAGCTTGGAAGCAGCAAGAATATCAGAAGTTTCGGGAACGAACTGCTTTTTGAAACCTTCAGCACCAAGTTCAATCGCAAGATTAGCCACCTTGTCGGCTGCTCCCGGCTTCACGATGATCAGGTTGTGCTGCATGACATCGGGATTGTTAAAGACGAGTTGCAGTTTCTTACCAATAGGAATCTCAAGAGTCTTCACATCATACTTGATCGACTCATAGACACAGTTGACTTGGGCCGTCACCAGCTTCTTGGTCTCTTTGATGATTCCCTTGGGGTATTTCTTCTGCTTCTTCACCTTCACCACTGCGTTGTTGAGAGTGGCGGCAGCAAAGTTGTAGACGTCTTGATAGTTCTTATCGACACCGGCGGCCTTCGCCTTTTCAACAATTCGGAGACCGTTCGTTTTGTCGAGGTAAGAAGCAACGATCATGGCTTCGAGTCGAACAGTTCCATTTTTGTCACCCGCAGCCATGTCGAGCAGGGTGAGATGATCAGGAATGACATCCAGATTGTAGCGTAAAACACGCACTGCGGCGGCCCGGACTCGTTGATCTTTGGAGACAAGAAGCTCCTTCAGCAAGGATGAATCGACCTTGTCAGCTCCCCAGGTTACCCAAAGGGCTTCGAGCTTTAGGCGATCATCACTCTGTTCGGAAGCCCACGCAACCGCAGCAGGAACGACTTCCTCGGCCTTGCGCTCGCGGAGTTCGCGACGGGTGCGATAGCGCATTCGGTCTTCCGGAAGAGTGAGGTTGGAAAGCAATTGACCGATGGAGGCTCCATCCACTTTAGCAGGCTTTACCAAGGGACGATCAGGGTAAGTCACACGGTAGATTCGTCCGTGAACATGGTCGCGATACGGATCACGCGCATTGTGCTGCATGTGTCCGATCAAGGTGTTCTGCCAATCGGCGACGTAAAGTGATCCATCGGGAGCAAACTCGAGATCGACCGGGCGGAAGTTCCGGTCATCCGAAACAAAGAGATCCTGCACATACTCGGTAGAGAATCCGGTATCCTTTTCCACCATCTTGTGCTGCTTGGCTCCGAGATATCCGATGTTGTTGTTGATGAGAATATCACCTTGGACTTCATCAGGGAAATGACGGCTTGAAACCACTTCAATTCCCGAGGTCGGGCGCACCTTGTTACTGGTAAGAATATCGCGGGCCTTCATATTTGCGCCGTAACGAACCTTCACGGTCCCCGGAAGCATCCAGGTCATGCTCGGGCCTGATGTATGGAGGAAAAAGTCCTGCCCATACTTGTCAAAAGCAACACCCCAGGGATTTGGAATGCTGTATTGGGAGTAGCGCATGATGTGCTTCTTCTGCGGGCTGTAACGGAAAAATCCGCCATTCGTTCCCCGCGCTGGACCGTAGACGCTCTCGGTGTTGGAGTGCAGGAAAACCCCTTCGCACATCACGAACGCGCCACTTGGGTCAGCACAAAATGACGAGATTGCGTGGTGGGTGTCGTGATCGTCAAAACCACTCAGAATCACTTCCTTTTCGTCATAGCGATCATCACCATCGACATCCCGATAACGAATCAAATTTCCGCTCTGGGACACGTAGACACCATCGTGGGAAATCTCGAAGCCAATCGGGATATGAAGATCATCGGCAAAAATGATCTGGCGGTCGGCCTTTCCGTCGTTGTCGGTATCTTCAAGAATAATCAGCTTGTCCTTTGGTTTGGGATCTCCGATCCGGTAGTGAGGATAGCTTTCCATGGTGGCGACCCAGAGGCGCCCTTTGTTATCAAAGGCAAGCTGCACCGGATTTTTCAGGTCGGAAAAAGTCTCCTCCGAAGCAAAGAGTTCAATCTTGTATCCGTCAGCCACCTTAATCTTGGTTTGAGCTACTTTGCCTGGAGCATATTCGGCAGGACCATTTTTATTACTCGGTTTGTAATTCGTTTTCACCGGAGGAAGTTTGGTGGTCTTAGCGTCCGCCGCTTTGACATCGAAACTCGCTCCTTTCAAGGTCGCCCAGATCGCCTTGTCACGAATAACCGTCATTTCACGGGTCTTCTTAATTTCAAAAGGATAATTGTCCGGTCCATATGGATTATAGCGACGTCCATAAACATGAACTCCATTGGGAATCTTGAAGTCGTTCAACCACATGAAATTTTTCTCGGTGACCGCAGCATGAACGGCTTCACGCTTTCCTTTTCCCGCACTGTTTTTCCCAAAGAGAGCCTTGGTCAATCCGGGAGCAAGCTGCCGGTATCCGGCATCGTTCAGAAGAGCGCCGTCTCTCGTGAGTTGCTCGCCCGAAACATACCACTTCTGACTTGGAGTAAAGACATCCACAAAGAGCGCACCGTTGGCTTCCGCCACTTCCTTCATGGCCTCGGAGTAGACTTGCAAATTGCCATTCTCTTTCTTTCCGTTGGGCACACTGAACTTTGCCGAGAGATCCTGAATGGCATTCGGCGAAACGAGAGCCAGCTGCGGAATGGATTCCCCATTGTACTTACGCGAAAGCGTGTGCTTCACAAAGGCTTCAAGCTCCTTCTTGAATCGCCCGACGTCATCCGCGCCTTCAAAAGAGGAATTATATCCAAAGAACGCGACAATGGTATCTGCGCCCATGCGGGTCAGCCATTGATCAGGAGTTTCGAAATGACCGACCGGCTTTGACGATGCCTGTAAGGCCTGGGGAAGAAGCTCCTTCGCTCCGGGAAAAGCATACTGGCGCTCCTGATCACGCCCGGGATGCGGTCGGAAGCCCGGCGTATTTCCCTCGTCTCCCATATTACGAATGGTCAGATCCTGACTAGCAAAAGTCAGATAGATCTCCGTTTCAAAATGCCCGAAGTGATTCATGCGGGACGCCATTCCTGTTCCGATGATCGCGATGGTGTCGCCTTTTTTTACCGAGAGTTTGGAAGGCGCAGTCTTTGCGGAAAAATCCACAGCCTCCGGATTCATGGGCGGCAGTACTCCTCTCGAGAGCTTTTTCTGGGCGGAACACACCAGCGGGCTCAAACCAGCAACTGACGCGATCAACAAGGAATTCAAATATTGGGATTTCATAATAAACAATGCTCGGGAACAAAGGACAGAGCGATGACTGCCGGAACCATAGGAATTCTCCCGGGAACCTCAAGGCATTCGGCAAACATTAACGCTCGACTTCCCCACCGCCTATCAGGCTTTCACGGGAGAAATCGATCCTCCACCGTCAAGGCCCTTGATTCACCAAGGTGCCATGGCCTGCCGGGTTCAGATCACGAATATCTGCGACCTTACACTGCCACAATTTCCACCTCCGGAGCCGATCACTGACGACGTCGCAGAGCCAAAAGAGTCAGACCAATCAGAGACAGAACGGTCTGCCCGGGCTCCGGAATTTGGCCAACTCTAATGGAAGCACCAGAATCCTCAAAGGCCCATTGGTGGATGACGCCCGGAGTATTGTCATCCTGAAGGGTTACCTCCATCCATCCGTTCACAAGCGTGGCATCTTCAAGTTCGAGTTGGAATCCAATGAAACCCGCAGTCCCTGAAAGGAAGGCAGGGAAATGCGAATTCGCACCGAATGACGCTCCAAAATCATCCCCGACCAGCAACGGCCCGCTCACAACGGCACCGATTCCCAAGCTGACAATTGGGTCGGTGTTGTTCGCCGCACTCCTCACCGGTTGCCAACTTGGAGCAGTGGAATCCTTATCGGCGTCATTGGTTATCCCCAAGCCACCGAGCAGAAAATTGGCATCGCCGGCGGAAAAGCCCGCGAGGTCATTACTTACCAGCCCTGATTCGAGATCAACGGTGACACCTGCGAAGGTCGTTGGGATGGGAATATTCTCATCCGGAAAATGAATCAGGGCCGCACTTGCCACGGAGGTAAAACTCGCAACAAGAATCGCGGCAACAGGAAGGTGATTTATAATCTGGCGCATAATAAGGGAGGTTAAATTTTATTGAGGTTGAGAGAAAAGGTTGGGCTACGGTCCGACGCTCACATTGACCCGACCATAGCGTGCTTTTCCTCCGCTAATCGGTAACGCGAGAGGGAATTCGGTCTGAACCGCCTCGATTGCTACGCCGCCGCTATTACCGGTGGCGATCACTTCCGGGGCAACAACGCTGGTCTCGAATGGCTGACTAAGATCATTCCGGCTGAATTCATCGTCGATCGTGAGCCCTACCTGCGCAAAATCTGCGCGGCGGGTGTGGCGGAGATAAAACTGACCTGTCAATGGATCAACCCAGATTTTCGGCGGTCCGAGCGCCAGGATATCTCCTGTAGCGGCATCGACATCGAGGCCCCCAGCTGGAACTGGAACGGACGGGTCGAGACCGAGGGCGAAATTCACCAGGTTGGTTTCACCATTGGTAGCGATAGCAGCATCTGCACCTGGTCCAGAATTCGCAGTCGAACCGTAGTAAACCAGACGCCAGGCTTCCCGGGTGGTGACACTTGAGCCGGCAGCAATCACGTTATCAATCGACAAGCCACCGTTAAAGTCCGCAGAAACGGCCCCCGCAATCTGGAAGACGAGTTTCGAGACCAGGCTTGCCGTGCCGGCATAAGCCAACTCTCCGGTAACCACATCAGGCACTCCATCGATCGCCGGATTGGCTACCCCTCCAATGATCGTCGGATGGTCGAGCGCTACAGTGTAGCCGGTGGATGTCAAACCAAGTCGGATATTTACCTGAGCCGACTCCGCGTTCCCTCCGGTGCCAGAGACATCCTGCGAATTCGGAATCGTATTGAAGGAGCTGAGCTGGGTCAATGCTCCCACCGAATCAACATGGTAAAGACTCTTTCCTCCCGGCGCAGCATTATCCGCATTGATCAGTAACTCGAAGGATTTCTTCCCTGTTGGATCCAGACCAATAATGCGGCTGTTCTTATTAGTGGTGAGTGTGCGAATTTGAGCAAGATCGAAGGAAATCGTTCCGGTGTTACTTCCACTGAGATCAATAGCCCCGTCAAAAACCGCACAAATTTCGCCTTGGGCGGGGTTTGCAGGACGGTCCTGCTTAAACATGGTATCGACGCCATCACCGCGAGCATCGCCCACTTCGGCAACCAATCCTGGAGCGGCCCCACCAGCGGCAACCGTCAAAACGTTCGCCCAATATCCGGTGGCGGTGCCAAGATTGGCGGCACTTGGAGCATCAGTCCCCAGAAGCGTCCCACCTGGCGTATCAAGCGGATTAACTCCCTCAAAATCCGCGAAGAAAACGGTCGTGCCTGCTCCATCACTGATTGTTGTGGTTGCGTTATCCTGAACACCGATACTACCAAAAGTCGGATTAGAAATCGTCGCGATGATTGTTTCACCGGGATCTGCAACTCCATCATCATAGACGAGAGGATTCACTGTAGCACTCGTTGTTGATGCTGGAATTGTCACCAGCCCAATCGGATTGAAGTCAGTCGCATCGGCTGTTCCGGTATAAGAAAGACCAACTGTTACCGGTGCGCTGGACGCAACACTTGCGGTTACGGTGAAGCTCGCAGCACTTCCCTCGGCCGACGCTCCCCCACCAGCAATGGTGTAAACCGGAGCGGCATCACCATCGTCGAGAAGCGTTCCAGCTGTCGTTGCCCCGCCGAGGGTGGCTGGCCCGGTGACGCTATCGATCGTCACAAAAATCGTTTCCACAGAGCCTTCGAAGAGATTGTCGGCAATCGTAGTGAGATCGAGAACAACATTGTCGGTTCCATTGGTAATGGTGCGACTCGCCTGACCGATAAAGTCGGCGCCATCGGATGCGGTGCCAGAGTAGCTCAGATTCACCGTAACATCGCCGCCGACAGCAGAGGCTGCGGTGAGGGTGAAGCCAGCGGGGCTTCCCTCGGTGACATTAGTCTGATTAGCCGCGATCGAAACCTGTGGGTTGGTATTGGTTCCACTGATGCGGGCCGTCACAGTTGCGGTCGCAAAGCTGCTTCCTGCCAGCGTG
>Ga0315322_10003208_pt1 | contig 12632 bp, 1 predicted proteins | sample M110021515metaG_FD_203461 | JGI IMG/M metagenome (GOLD analysis project Ga0315322, IMG submission 203461) | Ammonia-oxidizing marine archaeal communities from Monterey Bay, California, United States - M1 100m 21515 | ecosystem: Environmental > Aquatic > Marine > Intertidal zone | place: USA... | reverse complement strand
CCTTCGGGCCTGACAGGCAAGCTTTTGTACGTATCTCGCAAATCGACATGGGGCGCCGCTTTATCGGGGCCCTTCTTGATCAGATTGTCAGGATGTTCCAACGACTCTTGTTCTCGGTACCGACCGAAATCGTCATACATTTCAAATGGCAATCCAAGTGGATTCATTTTCTGATGGCATTTCCAGCAGTAGTTGTCTCCTGTCTTCGCCTCCAAACGCTGTCTCAGTGTTCGATGATGATCCTCTGGAATCACAGCGTCAACAGTGATGGGAATATCAGGAACCGTACCTGCAAGTAACTTCTCTTGCACCCAACGCCCACGTTTGACGGGATCAGTCTCAGTGTTTTGGGCATGTGCGATCAACCACGCGGGGTGCGTCAGCATCCCTTTCCGGTGCTGCACGGCCGCAGGTTGCACCACTGGGTAGTTCCAATTGTCCAACTCGATGTTGAAGAACTTCGCCACTTCTGGGCTCCGCAATTGCAACCCGGTCCTCGTATCAGCATTACTCTTGCCGTGTGCTGGAAACGAATCAAATGGTGCTGCTGCAGATTGCCCTTTGTCAAACCGTGTGGTGAAGCTAGTCATCACCGTCTTCAACGTGCGTAAGTCATCCTTCCGATTGCGTCCCATCCCACGCATCTTCACTTCCTCAATGAACGCATCATGCTGCTCAAGATCCGCTTCGCCATAGTTTTGCCAATCCAGGTCTTTAAAGTGGTCAAAAATACGACGGATCCGGGCCGATGACGCTGCCATCGCATCATTGTCGCCTGAGTGAAAGACATAAAACTTATCCGTCGTAAGCAGTTCATGGAAAACCTCCTCGTCCACACTCAGGATGTGGTCCACAAGTCGGTCGGCCTCACCCACCAATCGCCCTTTGGCATTGTCATAATTACCCCCGAAACGCTTATTATCTTTAAAAATCTGCAGCAACTGGGGATAACCGAAAAACTCCCTGAAGAAACGTAGCTTCCGGATGGGCGTATTCGTGATACTGGCCGTCAATTGCAGTCGCTGCACAGCCTCATCGATCACATAGTACTGATCACGATTTGCCAACATCCGTTCAATTTCGCGTTTGTAGTCAGCGCGAGTATTTAACCTGCCTTCTGCTACCGCCGTTGCCAACTCCGTATCGGGACTGCTGTCTGTCAACGCATACGCAATCGCATAACTGCCGTCTCTAGGTGACATCATACGACGTCCGTGTTCATCGGGTTGGCCCACACCAAACTCGCTCCGATACACAAAGTCAGTTCTAAGTAAAAGCGTCTGAATCAACTTTTTGATTCCCGCCAGGTTCCCGAGATTTTCCAAGTAGTCCTTGGTCAGTTCCCCGTACTTGGTAAGTTCACCGTCACTCGGCTGGCGATGATAAAGCTTCTCGTACAACTGGATTACCAGCGAGTCCACCAGCGTTTGCTCGGGTACCCCAGCCGCAAGCCTGTCATCATTGAATTGCTGCTCCCACTGTCCGATACATTTTGCAATGATGGCTGAATATCGATCACCGGGTCTGCGATGAGTTGCAATTGCTTGCTCGATGGCCTTTTGTTCCACCTCTGGCCTAGGCCGGTAGACTGGGATCTTATGCTTCTTTGCGTACCGATGCCGGATGACCTGCTCCCTGAACTCCTCTAGATATCCCGCGAGAAATGTAAGGCGGGTTTGTATTACCCGAGGGTTATCTCCTCGGTTGAACCAATCCCGTTCGCACTTGTCTATCCAAACGCTGTCCTTCTCACCCTCTGTCCTATGCTTTTCCATCGAGTGGAACAGTAAAACCAATTCCTTTGCTCCAGGTTGTGCCGCATGGAATGGTGACTTTTTAATCCCCGTGTTATCGCTCTTCTTAATTTCTACGGGTTCAAAAACCGGCAACAAGTCGGCATGCTGATCGCCATACATCCCCACCAAGATAGGCTCAATGAACTGGCTCAAGAATTTTTCCCTCTCAGCCAGCGTACGCTCATGCCCCCATTCCAAATCCATGATTTCATAAATCGCGGGAACATACCTGCGGTCTCGACCTGAAAGGTACAGCATATGTTCTGCCACTTCTTTAGCGTTCGTCAGCATCGTCAATAAATGCCCACCATTCAAAGTTGCGTTCGCGTAGTAACGCACGCCAGTATTGGATGGCAATAAGAAGGGATTGGTCAGATTCACTCTGCGGTTATTGTCACCGATCACGTACTGACGATTACCGTCAATCGTTTTAAACGGGCGATGATTCAAAATCTCGTTGAAGCGTGCCTCAAAGATATACTCGCTGATCAACCAGCGTCGATCATACGTGAATGGTGGCGAATCTTTATGTCGTCCTGAAAACAATTCATTGTGGTCGACATAATTGCCGTACTCTGGCTTGCGAAGCTTATCTTCAAGGCGCGACGCCCCATGTGTTTTCAGCTCGACACTGACCCAGTCCCTGACCAGCATCTCATCCGATCCTTCCATTTCGCTCGCATCTTTGGGCGGCATCAGATCAAACTGCAGTTGTTCCTGTACCTTATTAAGCACCTCTAAACGCTCGGAAATTTCAGCTTCAGCCAAACGCGTGAAGTCAACGTTCCCTTCACTCAGGTCGGAATTATGACATTCAACACAATGGTCCCGAAACGCGACTCGAACGCGATCCGGCACAGCAAACGCTACCTCTGGCTCTTGAGCAAACACAATGTCACCCACCACCACGCAGGGAGGCCCAATCAGGAATGCTGCCATACACGATGAAACATTGAATATCACCAGCCACCGATTATTTAAACCGAAATTCATGTATCACGCGTGATTGTTAATGTTCCGATGACGCGGTGTCGAATTTTCACACCACGTTACAGGATTATTGTAACCGCGTCCCTGCAGAATTGCGCGGTCAACTTTGAAGCGTAGAAGACGTCCCCAGGCACCTCAAGGAACGAAACAGGATGTAAACCATCAGACCACGACCTGGTACCACGTATCCGATGAATCCGACACACCCATAGAAATAAGTCAAACAAGCAAACGCATCCAGCCTTAAATGTAGATCCGCTAACAGCCCTTCACAGTTTCGTGTGCGCTCACTTGGCATCCAGCAAAACCGGCTCCGCCACGGCATCGGGACCCAAATAAATCCCGTATTGCCACCCACCCACCGGTGAACGCCTACCCGCACGCTTGCATCCATCATTCTCCTCGGTTAGCCGCTTTAGCAGTTGTGGATAACGGATACGATCATCGGTTCGCTCTTGCCACTCATTGAGAGCCGTGATGAGTTTTTGCTGAATCAAATGATAGTCCGGGTCATCAGCAAGATTGTCAAACTCATTCGGATCATTTCGCAGGTCATACAATTGAATCGGAGGAGGGTTCAACCATGTGTCATAAATCTGCCGCGTTTTCGGATCTGATTTTTCTAATTCTGCATGAGTGGGCGAGCCGCGAAAATTTGACGCACCATTGACCAAACACTTTTGTGCACCGGGATCCGGTCTGTCATCAAGAAGAGTCTTGATAAGCTTATAGCGTGCATCGCGGACTGAACGTTGGGGGAAATGCAAATCAGCTGAATCGCAATTCCGTTCCGCAAAAAGATGGGTCCGCAAAGGTAAAGTTTGCCCTTCCAAGACACCTTGCAGCACTTTCCCCGGAACACCCTCCGGCACCCGCCCACCCGCAGCGTCGATGATCGTGGGCAGTAGGTCAACTGTTGACACAAGCTGTTTGGATACGATCCCCGGCTTCGCATGATTTGGCCACCGCACGATCATTGGGATTCGCAAGCCCCCCTCAGTCACGAACACCTTGCCCCGTGCAAATTGAGCTCCATGGTCACCTATATAGATCACAAGCGTATTCTCTGATTTTCCGGAATCAGCCAGTTCCTTCAGCAACTCTCCAACACAGTCATCAAGCCTCGCCATGCAGTTGTAGAACCCAGCAAGATGCCCGCGTAGTCTTTCATTATCAAACCCGACATAGGACATTGGCCGCACCTCAGTCGGTTGACTCATGTCCGACGGCCGCCCTTCAACCTGAGGTTGCAGCGGCCAATGAGCATCGGGGTAATTGACGGTCAGAAAGAAAGGCTGATCCGAAGCGTTAATGAACGCCGCCGACTCTTTGGCATACTCAGCCAAATTCCTCTTGCTGAAATTCGATGATGTAATTCTCCGAAAATCCACATAGTCCTCGACCACGCTGGCCGGGTTCACATGCGTCTTGCCAATCAGGCCGGTCCGGTAACCCGCGTCTTTTAGGATCGAATACGTGGTTGGCCATTTTCGGTACATCGCGAATTGATGAGTCGCTAATCCCAGCTGACCATTCTGGTGAGGATACAACCCGGTGAACAACGTGCTGCGTGAGGAACTGCAAACCGATTGTGTGACATACGCGTTTTCAAAACGCACGCCCTCGGACGCAAGCAGATCTAGATTGGGTGTCCGAGCATGCTTGTCACCATAACAACCAAGTTCGGGTCCATTGTCTTCTGAGACTATCAACAACACGTTGGGGCGTTTCCCTACATCAGCGTTATTGAATGCGTGTGAGGTGCCGGTTTGAAACAAGTCCTGATCAGAGAGTGTGGAGAATGGGGAAGCCGGTATCCCAGCACTGTTACCAAAGTTTACGGCCGGTCTGGGAAACGGCGTCCAGCCGTACCTGACCTCTTGGGGTTTCAGCACTTGCGTACTTTCTACCTGAACAAGATCTCGCTCAACGCACCTTGCCATGGCGGGAACGAACTTGCCATCTTCGGCGGCAACCTCAAAATGCCTCAACGGCAGCCCATCTGTCGCCTTGAGCCCGGTACCGACGTATTTGAATTTCAATACAATCGCGTTCCCCTTCGCCGTGACGTTTTCCAACATCGGTCCCGCGTACAAAGACTCACCTTTGACGGAATAGGTTTGCCCGAGTGCCAGACCCGCAAGCCTGCGACCTACCGGTCGCTTGTTGCGTGGATGAACATTCGACAGATCACCAACATCCATGGTGACTGCCATTTCAACGTTGGGCACCGTTTGCTGAACTCGCCGTTGCACTTCACGAAACAAAGGCCAGTCTGGCCGATTGTGCGCTGGTAACTGCACCAACAGGAACGGAAAATCACCCTGAGCCCATGCTTTTCTCCAACTTTGAATGAGCAAAGGAAGTAACTCCGCCTGTTCACGTGCCCGAGCTGCTGATTCTGCATTTGACTCGCCTTGGTACCACGAAACTCCTCGGATCGCAAAAGGAATCAACGGTTCGATCGTAGCCTGCCACATGAACGCCGGCTTAAACGAATGATTGGGTCCAAGATCATCGCCCGGAATGAATTCCCCCGCTTGAATCGCAGACAGCAGATTTTCCTCTCCACGTTCTCGGCAAAAATCACTCAAGCGAGAATTGTCGAGCCAATTGCCCCTGACAAGCGACTGTAATGTTGGATGGTTCGTTAGCGAATCGCGTGAAACCCATGACTCTGTCGGTGTTCCCCCCACGGCCGGACAGATTACTCCGATGGGAGTCTTCAATTGTTTTTGCAACGCCTCCGCAAAGAACCAAGCTACAGCCGAGAATTGACTGACGCCACCGATCGATGCTCGCTCCCACCGCCCTTTGGCATATTGAAGCGGCTGCAGTCGCTCAAGCTGCTCAGCCCCATACTTGCCGGAACTTCCGCGCGCACCGCCAACAAGATTCAGCAAACGAACGCCCTTGAGCGCCTCGGCATCGATGGCACCTGCGCCGTTGGTCGATTGAGCAACCGTCCACTCCATATTGGACTGACCGGCACACAACCAGACTTCACCTATCAAGATATCCGTAAGTTGAACCTTCTCGGCCCCGGAACGAATAGTCAGTGATGTGGAATCGAATGAAGATTCTCGCGGAGAACACCGGACAGACCATCTACCATCCTCACTGGCAACTGTTCTCTTATTCTCGTCACCAAGAGCAACCTCAACCACGCTGCCGGGTACGGCTTTCCCCCAGATCGGCAAGTCAACTCCCGATTGCAAAACCATGTGATTCCCAAACACAGGTGCCAGCACGAGTTCATGCTTGAACGTTGGCTCAACGGAGTCACTCGCCTGGGACACAGTGCCCCGAGAACCATCACTACCGCTCTTGCCCCGTGGAGCCTCTTCATTGTTTTTTTTTTCCCCAACGTCTGAGCCAACAATTTCACTCAACTTGACCCGCTGGAATGTCATATGTGCCTGGCTTCCTTCATATAGGATCCCGATGGTGTCGTTATCAATCATTGACATGCACGAATATCCCGCGCTCGGCTCTTCATCTAACAGGAGTCGATATTGTTTTGGCCACGTGAGTCCACGATCTGGACTTGCCTTGATACTGATGTGATTACGGCCAGCTGAACTGTCGGGATTCGAAAACAACAGCCAGTCCTTTCCCCCCAGCCCAAGTTCAGCCCCCACATCGACGAGGCTTGCCATGCACGCACCAGGTTCAATCAACGCTCTCTGAGACGTGACATGCTTTTCCCACGTCGCTCCCATGTCCCGAGTGATCATCACCACTCTCACACCCTGCCGGTTATACCGACAATTCAGCATCAAAACGCCTTTTTCCACTTCGATTACTTGAGCTTCCGTAGTGTCATCAAACGCCCCCGTTCCGACACTCCAAGTCGCACCATGATCTTTCGAATAGATGATCGTGGAATGTGGCAAACGTCTCAAACTAGGTGGATCCTGATACTGAGCGGCGAATACCAGTGTGCCATCCTGCATGGTGATCCCTTTTCCAGGGCCCTGAAGGATGAAACACCACTCAGGCTTCTTCACCTGCTTGGTGATATTGATTGGCTCGGACCATGTGACCCCATCATCCATGCTTTTCACAAGCATGAATTGCCCCGTTTCGGTTGCCTCAAGCCCCTGCCCCGAACCGCGCCAGGATCGATTTCCATGACTCCACGTTGCGGCGACCCAAATGGTTCCCGTCTGATCATCGACCAACACAGCCGGATCACCGATCCCGTCATAATTCCATTTCGGATCATCCCCCATATCCATGATGATCTTCATGTCCTCCCAAGTCCTCCCGCCATCAGTTGATCTGGACATGCCGACATCAATGTCACCGGGAAGGTCTCCGCCAGACCGATGACGCACATCATAAACGCCAATCAAGGTGCCCTTAGGGGTCGTGGCAAGCCCGGGTATCCGATAGGTGTGCACATCATCATCACCACCTGTGCGAAGCGAAACACCCAACCTCTGAGTCTGGAATTCATCATCCAAGCTGCGGCTCTGTCCATTAGAAAACTTCAATCCACGGACCTTGGCGCTCACCAAGCCTGAAATATCCGCACCTTCAGAAAGTGAGCAGGCAACCCAGAAGTAGTTATCCCCTTCGGCTAATTCATGGCCGCCATGCACGTTGATGTCCTTGGTAAACAAATCACGGTCATTGGATTTGTTTTCGGACTGCTCAGTCCCATCTTGTTCCTCGACGCATGAGACGCTTTGACCAAATTGAACTTCAGCACGAAAGCGTCCATTTCCGCCGGTAGAGAAGACACCCGCGGACACGACGTCCCCGCCACGCCCGCGGATCGCAAAATCCAAGTCCGTGAGACTGATCGGATTACGGCTACCCGTGGTTTGAATATTGATTTTCACTAATCCACTCGATTCCGAGCCCACCAGCGCGGGCAGCACCAAAGGAACCACGGCAGCAGAAGTGATCTCCTGCCGTTCTGCCGGTGCAATACGCAGATCATCAATCAAGATGCCGGTGCCTGCGGGACTCTGCACCGAGAACCGAAGATGCGTGATACCTGGGTCGTTCAACGGCACTTTCACCTCGGAGAGAAACTCGCGTCCGACACGGATCTTGCGATCCCCGTTGTAGATCAGAGACCAACCTTTTTCTGTCTTCTTTTCGATCCCAAACGCAAACGGACTGCGGCTTGTCCAACGCTCTGCCCAGAACCTCAAATCCCCGGACAAATCCAGATGCTTACCCACTTCAAGGGTCACCGTCGTGTTTTCTCCACCTGTCAACTGCAAGCACTGGTTACCGGATTTAGCGTGCTTATTATCAATGATGGTGGTGCCGGTAATGGGTTCCCAAACTCCTACCTCTGTTTTCAAGCCCTCGAACTTACCTGGCTGAACCGCTTCAAAACTTGTCGTATTACCAACAAGACCTCCGCCATGCTGTTTCTCACCCTTAACAACCTGGGTAGTCGCAACCAGTTTCACAGCAAAAGCATCCAGCAAGGTAGGCAACATCTTTGCCACCGTCTCTGGTTCCAAATCAGCAATATTCCGCTTTTCAACCAACCCGCCGGAATAATCGTAGAGTTCGCGATCAAGCAACGTTCCGGTCTCACGATCGACCCATTGCGTTAAACGATGCGTTGCATTTCGCAACGAATAACCCATTCGTCCACCACCGCGGGGATATTGACTCAATGCAAATCCGCCGTCATCCCAGGTCGGATCTTTCAAGGTCGCAACAAAACCCGTTGAAATCAATTGCTGCGGAAATGGCAAACACGCTAACTCAGCAAGCGAGGGGAACAGATCAACCAGCTCTACCAATGCGGTTGAACTGCTTCCAGGACTGGTCACACCCGGTGCGCGGATGATGAGTGGAACACGCGTGTCCAACTCAAAATTGGTTGTTTTGCCCCACAGTCCCTGCTCACCCAAGTGGTACCCGTGATCGCCCACGAGAACAACAATTGTGTCTTGGCTCAAACCATTTGCATCCAATGCCTCAAGAACCCGCCCTATTTGCGCGTCAATAAAGCTGACGCACGCGTAGTAAGCCTGCCGAATACGCTGCTGTTTACTCTCAGGAATCTGACCCCCGTTTGGTTGGTCAGTGTAACGCCGCAACTCACCCGAATTGTGTCCGGCGTAACTTGGTGCGTCCAAGGGAAGGCCAGAGTCATCCCCCAGCGAAACGTCCTGATAAAGATCAAAATACTTCTTGGGAGCAACGTACGGCGAGTGCGGTTTAATGAAACCTACCGCAAGGAAAAAAGGCTGATCAAGCTTCGCGAGTTCACTGAGTCGCGCAACCGCGGCATCCGCAACTTTGCCGTCATAAAGAGTCGAATCAGAAACCTGTGGCGACTCTGACGCCAAACCAAATACAAGCTTCTCTGTCCACCCAACCGGCTCCTTTGTGGCGTATGATTTCTTGTACGCATCCTTGGCCGCGGCAACCCCTTCTTCAGTGTAATAGTACCGCGGACCAAACCTGACAGCAGGACGTGACCAACTCTCAGGGTCACCCATGGTATCCCACTTGGTTTTGCTCGCTCCCTCAGGAAACACGCCATGATAAATTTTCCCAATCGCGGCAGCCTGATATCCGTGTTGCTTGAAATGCTGAGGCAACGTCACCACGTTTGGCCGCTGATCTCGAAAATGTGAGTGATTACCCGTGACCCCAATTCCGTCAGGACGCATGCCAGTCATGAAACTCGTTCGCGATGGGTTGCAAACAGCCTGTTGGCAATAAGCTCTTTCAAACCGCATCCCAGTTTCGGCGAAACCGTCAATGTTCGGGGTATGTATATGTGTGTTTCCGTAGCACCCGAGTTCCGGCCGCAGGTCATCCACAGTCATGAACAACACGTTGGGCCTTGCGGACTCATCGCAGTAGCCGACGGTGAATTCGGAAATCGTAAAAACGGCTAAAAAAGAGAGCCAATATTTCGCCATCTCAAACCTCTTTCTAATATTCAATTCAGGTGTGACGAAATTGTAATGAGAATCCCTGAAAGGCATACACTTGTAACCTACCCAAAATAAAAAGAATCGTCGTCTAAACTTGTGGACGGAACAGGCAAACCATCGTGGACTACCGCAATGAACATGTGTTACCGTCAAACGACCTCACGTAACCGCAATACCGACAGCCAGCCAAGGCCCCCTGCCCCTCGTGCTGTTGCCTACAGCTCGTTTTCTACAAATCGTTTTCGCTCCTAACCGGCAGCACAGTTGTCGCACAAAACCGCATGATCACTGACGCAAGCACGTAGCTGATACTCAAGTCCCGCGACGTCAGAACACTGCACGCGAACGATTGCCCCTACGCTGCTACTCAAGGGGCGCTTCAGAACTCTTGGTGTGCAGCTTTTGGTGATCCACAGCCTTCCGGTAGAAGAACGAGTCCGAGCTCAATAAGGAAACAATCACCGCGTTGAAACTTCCCCCGCTTTCTACGTAAGCATGATCAGCCTCAATGAGTGTCTGCGAATCCGACAGCATCTCATTTCTTCCTAAGAAGAACCGAAACGCATGCCGAATGATGGACTGCCGCACGCGTTCTGACTTGGACAGTTTCTCAATCAGTTCAAACGCGTCCTCAACTTCCCCGTCTAACTCAGGCTCGCCAGTGCCATCAAGAAACCCGGATGCATTGACAGGTTTGGTTTTAAACACATCTGCGCTGGTTTTCCCGTTGCCTTTTTTGATCAGGTTTTCAGGAGCCTCTAAACTTTCCTCACTGCGAAATCGCCCAAAATCGTCAAACACCTCAAAGGCAACTCCCAGTGGATTCATCTGCCGGTGGCATTTCCAACATTGCTGCTTGGATGTAACCGAATCAAGCCTCTCTCGGAGCGTGTGCTCATGATCTTCCGGAATTTGTGCATCGACCGTAATCGGCACGTCCGGCACACTGCCAGCCAGCAGTTTTTCACGAATCCAAAGGCCACGCCGAACGATATCGGTCTCTGTATTTTGCGAGTGGGCCAACAGCCAAGCCGGATGCGTCAGAATCCCCATTCGATTCTTGATCTTAAATGGTTGCTCAACCGGATAGTCCCACCCCAACTGATCTCCGTATTTCCCGCTCGAGCCGATCGGCCCACCCCCGGGTACCCGAGGTAGAGAGTAAATCTCGGAGTACCTAAACTTCTGCCCACCATGATAAAACCAGGGAAACGTGATAGGAGTGATTCCACGGGCGAAGGTATTCTCAAAGTATTCCATGAACCTTTTGAAATCACGGACGTTGACACGTTTACGGTCCTCGGTGAGTTTCGTTATCCGAATTGCTTCAAACGCCCCACGGTGAGCCTCGAAGTTATCCGCCAGTACCTGCTCTGGATTCGTTCGCCAGTCTAATTCTTTTAGTTCAGCATACGCACTCCGCCATGACTCAATTAGTCGCTTCCCTTCCGCATTACTACGTGGGTGCAGCACGTAAAATTCATCCGTTGTAAGCAAGCGTTCAAAGACATTCTTGTCAGTGCTGAGTACATCACCCACCACGCGATCAGCCTCGTTGGTGACTGACCCAGCGGTGCCCGTGTAATCACGTCCCGCATTATCAAAAAAACCACCACTGCGAGCCATGTCCTTGAACAGCTTCATGCTGTTCGGGTAGCCAAAGAACTCACGAAAAAATCGCACAAGTTTGGGATGCGTCACCTTATGGGGTTTCACATAGCCACTTGATACGGTCGGGGAAACCTCGCCGAAAAAACTAGTTCGGTCATTAAGAATGCGCGACACTTCTCGACGAAGATCTGCTTGAGTGCCTAACTTTCCTTCACGGACCGCAGTGCGAAGCCCCGCGTCTGGTCCTCGGTCTGTCAGTGCGTATGCGATTGCATAACTCGCCTCTCTTTGTGATAGCTTTTTCCGACCGTCCTTATCGAGCTTTCCGGCACCAAACTCCAACCGATAAAGAAACTCAGACTCAAGTAGAACGCTCACAAGCATCTGCCGCAGCCCTTCCACATTGCCCGCCACCGCAATCGCGTTTGCCATGAACTCGAGATATCGTGAAAGTTCACTGTCATTAGCCGTTCTCTGCAGGACACAATCGAACTGTGCTTGGATCGCCGCCACCATCTCGGCTTGGCTGGCCGCTGCAGTTTTCTTGACCACTACTACAAATGGTTCCGGCACCTCGGCAGGGTACCAACGGTCTTTCATGTTCTGAAACTTCAACTCACCACGCGGAACACCATGATTGATCGCTGAAAACACCTGCTTATTCGAGATCCAATCCGCATTATTCAGCATCATCAGTAGATGACCACCATCCAAGCTGGTCGAATCGAAATAACGGACGCCTGAATTGTCAGGAAGCACGATCGGATTAGTGACTCCGTAAAAGTTTCGCTGTCGCTCTCGCCCCTCCAACTTGAATACATCGTTCACCCGTTCATGAAAGATCTGAGGGCTTACGAGCCATCTCCTCGCAGGAGTGAACGGTTTCTCTGTCACTGCCCCGCTGAACAACATTTCATGATCAATGAAGTTTCCATACCCCGGGTCACGCATTCGCCGTTCCAGATCGGATGCGTTATTCTTTCGCAATACGGCCCCAATTGCATGGCGAATACGCACCCGCTGGTCATTTGGCAACACGCCAGAGTCTTCCGGTGGCATCAGATTGAAAAACACTTGATCTTGGGCGCGATTGAGCATGTCCAGTTGTTTCGCTGATGACAGCTCTGGCAGATTATCAAATCGCACCTCACCTTCCGCTGTCTCTGAATTGTGGCACTCAACGCAATGCTCTGACAACGCAGTCCGCACAGCAGCCATCTCAAGCGATTCATTTGCGGACAACGTTGAACACGCCACACTCAAGGTGGCAAAAAGCATCACGATCCGAAACGCATTAATCAACATTGAA
>Ga0315322_10003206_pt1 | contig 12638 bp, 14 predicted proteins | sample M110021515metaG_FD_203461 | JGI IMG/M metagenome (GOLD analysis project Ga0315322, IMG submission 203461) | Ammonia-oxidizing marine archaeal communities from Monterey Bay, California, United States - M1 100m 21515 | ecosystem: Environmental > Aquatic > Marine > Intertidal zone | place: USA... | reverse complement strand
GCAGGGCGCTTGGATGGCGATTTTGATTTGGAGAGATTGGCTCTCATCTTCGTTCCTTCGTCACTACGACGAGACCCAATCTCTCCTTAAATCACAACCTCAAATCTGGGCCTTAGGTCCTGACGGGCAACACTATGTCTATGCGGCAGTCAAGGTCCGGCTTGACTGGCCTGCAATTGTCATTTCGCATCCGCAGCGTAGGTCTAATTACCGCCATTCTAGTCACGTCGCCCCATACGCGATGAGCCACGAACCGAAACCCTGGCCAGACTTTTGTTGTGCCTGGTATTCAAGATTAAGCGGACGCATCACTGGGAACGGTAGGCCTCGCTGTTACCCCATTTGTTACCCAGGAGAGTAGGTGCGCAAATTGGCGCGAACCAGTATGACTGTAAAATATTGTTCTATAAGAGAAAAATGGTGCCCAGGGGCGGATTCGAACCACCGACACGCGGATTTTCAATCCGCTGCTCTACCAGCTGAGCTACCTGGGCGACGGCTACGGAAATGGCGTAGCGACGGCGGTTTATAAGCGAGGGGGTGCGGCGTGTCCAGAGGGATATTGGTCGCTTGGCCTAGCCATGATGATAGGGCTTGCCTGCTAATATTTCTTGGGCGCGGTAGAGTTGCTCAGCCAGCATGGCGCGGACCAGCATGTGGGGCCATGTTGCTTGGCCGAATGCGAGGATCAGATCGGCGGATTGGCGGGCGGCATCTGGAAAACCATAGGCACCGCCGATCAGGCAAGCAATGTCGCGCCCATCATCCCGCCATTGGCCAAGCCGCGCTGCTAGCTTAGGGCTGGGCAGGTCACGACCCCGCTCGTCCAGCAGTACTCTAGCCGCACCAGATGGAATGCGGGCTTCGATCTGGCGCCATTCATCCAATGCGTCGCGGGTTTTGCGGCCATCGATTTCGATGAGCTCCGGCTTGGGGCGCATCCGGGCCAGATAGCGGGCGACAATGCGCGCCTCATCCGCATCCCGGGCGCGGCCAACGGCGATTATGGTGAGGAGCATGGCGGGCGCTCTAGTTCAGGTCTTCGCCTTCATCTTCGGCGAAGTAGCTTGGCGGGATGGCGGGTGCTTCCAGGCCCCACATGCGCTCTAGATTGTAGAACACGCGCACTTCCGGGCGGAACAGGTGCACCACCACGTCGCCGGCATCTATTAACACCCAGTCACCCTGGGGCAGGCCTTCCATGCCGGGTGCTGCTGGCAAGGATGGTTTCACCGCGTCATGCAGATGCTCTGCCATGGCCGAAACCTGGCGCTGGGAGCGGCCTGACGCGATGACCAGAAAATCGCACATGGCGGATTTACCGGACATTTCGATGGTGACGATGTCCTGGGCCTTGTCATCTTCCAGGCTTTCCAGAACGCGCTGCAGCATTGCATGCGCTTTGTCGTCCGCAGGTTGGAGGGGAACGGCGTCTGCCGTTTCCGGTGTGTCTTCAGTCTCGTTAATGTCGCTTAGGATGCCCAGGGTCCTCCGAAGGGTGATTGGCGACCGCTGCGGATATCCGTTGCAGAGGCCGGGTTCAATCGCATTGGCGTGTAAGTCCATGCTGGCGCGTGGCGCGCAGCCAGGCTTCCCGCAGCGTGGGGGCCTAGATGTGGACCAAGTCGAGAGCGCTGAAATCGCGTCGCCGCTTTTCCGTGCATAGCATTCCAACAATATTCCGGTCGTGCGATGACGGCAACGGGCGTCGTTTCAAATATCTCGGCCCAGCGCTTCCAGCGGGGGATTTGCAGCATGTTATCTGCGCCCATCAGCCAAACAAACGAGGCCTGCGGAAAGCGTTGGCGCAGTTGGCGGAGCGTGTCCGCCGTATAACGGCTGGCTAAATGCCGTTCAATATCCGTCACATAGATGCGTGGATGGCGCGCGGCGGCACGGGCGGCGTTCATCCTATCATCCAAGGGCGCCATGCCAGATGCCGCTTTCAGCGGGTTCTGGGGCGAGACCATCCACCACACCGCATCCAGCCGCAGCCGCTTCAGTGCGACCAGGCTGAGCTGCAGATGGCCAGCGTGAGCGGGGTTGAAGGACCCGCCCAGCAAGCCGATCCGCCCGGATTCACGGCCGGGTCTGACCGTCGCCAGCGATGACATATTTGTAACTCGTGAGTTGATCCGCGCCGACCGGGCCGCGCGCATGAAATTTATCCGTTGAGATGCCGATTTCAGCGCCGAACCCGAACTCACCACCATCAGCATATTGCGTGGATGCGTTGACGATGACGATGGCGCTGTCGACTTCTGCTGCGAAGCGGGCGGCGGCGTTTCTGTCCTCAGTGACAATGGCGTCCGTGTGGCCGGAGCCGTAGCGGGCGATGTGATCCAGCGCGCCCGTCATGCCATCAACGACGCGGATGGAGAGGATGGCGTCCAGATATTCGGTCGTCCAATCTTCCTGAGATGCGGCTGTGGCGCGAGCGTCAGCAGCCTGGACGTCTGGGCAGCCTCGGATAGCGCATCCAGCCGCGATCAGGTCGTCCAGCAGCGGTGGGAGGGCTGTATCAGCGATGGCGCGGTCCACCAGCAGGGTTTCAGCCGCACCGCACACGCCCGTGCGCCGCATCTTAGCATTGACGGCGATGGCGCGGGCTTTGTCGATGTCCGCTGCACCATCCACATATACGTGGCAAAGGCCTTCCAGATGGCCAATGACAGGCATGCGCGCTTCTTCCAGCACGCGGCCCACCAGGCTTTTGCCGCCGCGTGGCACCATCACGTCGATCAGGCCGTGGGCGCGCAGCATTGCGCCGACATATTGGCGATCTTGGGTGGGTGCCCGTTGGATGGCGTCTGCCGGCAGGCCTGCCGCTGCAATGCCGGTGCGGAGCGCATCGACGATGGCGGCGGAGGAATTGGCGCTTTCAGATCCGCCGCGCAGGATTACGCAATTCCCGGCTTTCAGTGCCAGTCCTCCTGCGTCTGCGGTGACGTTGGGGCGGGATTCATAAACGACGCCGATCACGCCCAAAGGCACGGCGATGCGTTGGATCACGAGGCCGTTCGGGCGGGTCCAATCGGCCTGGATGCGGCCCACAGGATCAGCCAAATTGGCCACGGCTTCCAAGCCCTGGGCGACGCTTTCCAGGCGGGCATCGTCAAGCTTGAGGCGGTCCAGCATTGAGCCGGATAGGCCTTTGGCCTCTGCCTCTGCCATGTCTTTGGCATTGGCGGCCAGAATAACAGCCGCTTGGGTGCGCACGGCATCTGCGGCAGCCCTGAGTGCCAGGGTTTTGTCTGCCGGTTTGGCGCGGGCAAGGGCCGGTGCGGCGGCGCGGGCGCGGGCGGCAGTTTCGGCCACCATGGCGTCTGCGTCTACTGGGGCCAAGGTTTTCGGAGTGTTGAGGCTGTTGGAATCAGGGCTCATAGGGCTATGCCTCCTCTCGGCTTAATGATCCGGCGCGGCCGGTCATGCTCATGTCGTCGCGGTGGATGAGTGCGGCCCGGCCATGATACCCGAGCGCATCAGCGAAATCTGCACTTTGCATGCCTAGAATGCGCCGGGCGTCTTCAGCACTGTAGGCAATGAGGCCGCGCGCGACTTCCCGCCCGTCTGGCCCGCGCACGATAACTGGCGCGCCACGTTCAAATTTACCGTCGATGCGCGTGGCGCCCGCTGGCAGCAGGCTGTTGCCGCGTCCGAGCGCGCGGGCAGCACCAGCGTCAATCCATACTTCGCCCTCCGCCGCCAAGCCGCCTGCAATCCAGCGCTTGCGGGCTTGTACCGGCGTTTGGTCTGCGACGAACCAGGTGGCGTCATTTGCGGTTTCAAGGTGACGGAGTGGATTTTCCGCGACGCCAGACGCGATCGCCATACTGCACCCGGCGTCCAACGCGATGCGCGCGGCGGCGAGCTTTGTTGCCATGCCGCCAGACGCCATGTCACTGCCAACGGGGCCAGCCATTGCCTCGATGTCTGCTGTGACGGCTGCAACTTCCTTCAGCTTTGTTGCGGAAGCGTCCCGGCGTGGATCGGCGGTATAGAGGCCATCCACGTCGGATAGCAGCACAAGGGCATCGGCGCTGGCGCAAGCTGCGACCCGGGCGGCGAGGCGGTCATTATCGCCGAAACGGATTTCTTCGGTCGCCACAGTATCGTTTTCGTTGATGACGGGGATAGCGCCCATGCGGAACAGGGTGGCCAGCGTGCCGCGCGCATTCAGATAGCGCCTACGTTCTTCGGTGTCGCTCAAGGTCAGCAGCAATTGGGCGACATTAAAGCCGTGAGGTGCAAATACTGATCGGTATGCGTGAGCTAGATCAATCTGGCCGACTGCAGCGGCTGCCTGGCTTTCTTCAAGCCGAAGTGCGCCGGATGGAAGGCCAAGCTTTCGTCGCCCAAGCGCAATAGCGCCGGAGGAGACGATGCCAACGTCCTGGCCGCGTGCGCGCATGGCCGCCAGATCATCTGCAACCCCAGCCAGCCATTCGCGGCGGAGTTCGCCGGTGGCTGCATCCACGAGCAGGGCCGAGCCGATCTTGACGATCACCCGGCGCGCTGTGACCAGCCTGGTGGGTGCAACGCTCGTCATATGGGTGACCAGGTGCCGCCTGAGTCTTCCTCAGGCACATCGTCCACAAGGGGCGCGTTCCGGTCCCGGCCAATGGCTTTCCAGAGGCGCTCATGCACCTCCCGCACGCCTGTGCCAGCAGCGCCGGAAATCAGGAGGACGTCTTCGAGCGCACAGCCCGCGGCTTCCGCTAGCTCTTCGCGCTGACGGGATGCTGTTTCATCGTCAAGTGCGTCGGTTTTGTTGAGTGCCAGGATTTCGGTCTTGTCAGCCAGCTCGCCGCCATAGGCCACGAGCTCTTCGCGCACGACTTTATAGGCGGTGGCAACATCCTCGACCCCCAGCTCACCCAAACCAGCGCCATCCACCAGATGCACCAGCGCTTGGCAACGCTCAACATGGCCAAGGAACCTATCGCCGATACCCGCACCTTCATGGGCCCCTTCGATCAGGCCTGGGATGTCTGCAAGCACAAACTCACGCTCGCTATCCAGGCGAACGACGCCAAGGTTTGGGATCAGCGTGGTGAATGGATAATCCGCAATCTTTGGACGGGCAGCACTTGAGGCGGCAAGAAAGGTGGACTTCCCAGCGTTTGGCAGGCCAATCAGCCCGGCATCCGCGATCAGCTTCAGACGCAGCCAAACCCAACGTTCTTCACCGGGCCAACCCGGAATCGCTTTACGGGGGGACTGCGTGACAGAGCTTTTGTAATAGAGATTGCCAAAACCGCCATCGCCGCCTTTGGCCAGCACGACTTCCTGGCCGGGCTCAGTCATATCCGCCAGAACAAAGCGTTTGTCTTCGTCCAGCACTTCGGTGCCAGGCGGAACTTGGAGGATGATAGGATCGGCGCTGGGGCCGGTGCGCTGGCGGCCAGCACCGCCTTTGCCGCTGGCTGCACGGAAATGCTGGGTATAGCGGAAGTCAATTAGCGTATTCAGGTTAGGGACACAGCGCAGAATAATGTCGCCGCCGCGCCCGCCGTCCCCGCCATCGGGACCGCCAAATTCAACAAACTTCTCACGCCGGAAGGAGATCGCACCCCCGCCGCCATTGCCGCTTTTTATAAAAATCTTGGCTTCGTCAAGAAACCGCATCGGTCAAACCCTGTCCCGCTGAACTGCCCCAATTCCATGCTCGGGGCGTCCGGCGATCCTGATTGAACCGACTTGACGCCCGCGTCGGAGCGTCGTCTGCAGCGCCTATTCGGCTGCGACGGCTCCATCATCTTCGTTCGCCGGCGGTGCCACCTGCACATAAGTGCGGCCGCGCGCTTTGTGTGCGAACTCTACATTGCCTTCGACGAGCGCGAACAATGTGTGATCCTTGCCCATGCCGACGTTTTCACCCGGATGGAACTTCGTGCCGCGCTGACGCACGAGCACATTGCCCGGAACGACATTTTCGCCACCGAACTTTTTGACGCCGAGGCGCCGACCAGCTGAGTCGCGACCGTTCCGTGAACTGCCGCCTGCTTTTTTATGGGCCATAAGTCTTTACCTCAGTGCTTAGGCAGAAATGCCGGTGATGCGGACGATGCTCTGGTGCTGGCGATGGCCATTTTTGCGGCGCGAGTTCTGGCGACGACGCTTTTTGAAGATGATCACCTTCTTATTGCGCATCTGCTCAACGACTTCAGCCTGCACGGAGGCACCATCAACCAAAGGCGCACCAATCTTAGCGTCACCTTCGCCGCCAACCATTAGCACTTCGCCAAAGGACACGGCGTCGCCTGGCTCGCCTTCCAGCTTTTCGATCTTGATCACGTCATTTTCCGCGACGCGATATTGCTTGCCGCCGGTGCGGATCACTGCAAACATCGGTTTTCTCTCATTGGCTTGGGGCGGTTTAGGGCCGTCCGGCAGCTAGGAAACTATGCAACGCCACACGCCCGGCAAATCTGCTGGGTTGTCGCGAGAAGCGGGAGTTATAGCGATCCCGCCAGAAAGGTCAACGCTTTGGCGTCGTTAGAACCTAAGAATCTTACGAATTCGCGCCCGTCGCCGTTGCAGAACCGGATGACGCCGGATGGTCGAATCGAAGCTGTGCCAGCACGTGGCCTGTTTACGGGCAATCGTGGTGTTCTGCATAGCCCAGATAAACGGCTGAATCCGGCGCTTTGGCGGCACAAAAACTGGATCATCTGTGCACTTGAATTCAAAGGCCGCCACCGGCAGCTAATGACGCCGAACCGCTGGATGGAGTTATTTTTCCTCGATGAAGCCGTGGCATTGGCTGCTGGTCATCGCCCCTGCGCTGAATGCCGCAGGCAGGCTTATAACGCCTGGATGGACGCCATGAGCGCCGGTGCCGGGGTCTCTAGGCCCTCAGCCCCTGATGTCGATAAGCGACTCCATGCAGAACGTGCAGTTCCGGGCGCTAGGGCCATGCAAACCCATCAAGCCCGGCTGGAAGACCTGCCGGATGGCGCGTTCATCTTAGAGCCAGATTCGGGCACGCCCGCATTGGTGCTGGGCGACAGGCTGCTACCGTGGACGCATACGGGCTATCGCGGGCCTGTTCGTAGGGGCTTGGGCGCTGTCACAACATTAACGCCGCCAACGTCCCTCGCAGCAATCCGTGGCGGATATGCGCCGCTCTTTCACCCCACTGCTGCTTGACCTATGGGCGTCGGTGCCAGACGCTCATACCTGATCCGCTTTCCAAAGAAGGACCCTGAGACCATGCCCGCAACGCAAGAGCTTTATGACCCAAATTTCATCGTGCAGGCGATCGCTGGCGGCGAAGCCATCTATCCAAAGGTGGAAGCGGCTGCCGAATTTCAGGATGAAACCCTGGTTATCAGCCGCCAGTTTCAGAACGACATGCTGGATTTCTGCGATATTGACCCCGCACTTTATGGCGTTGAGGTCGATCTAGGTCTTTTGGCGCGCCGCCCGATCAGCATTATCGGCTCTGCATTGTTCGATCACCACCCGGAACGGGGCTATGTCCATACGGTCCAGCAGATTGAGCGGATCCTGCCGATTTGGGTGGATACGCCGGTCGCTATGTCTGGCCAATTCACGAAAATAGAAGATCATCCGCGCGGATGGCTGATGCATGCACGGTTTGAGTATCGGTTGGAAAATGACGACCTCGCGCTGGTTGTCTCGCCAATTGCGCTGATGGCGGACCCGACGCGGAATACTGAAGCACCGCCCAAGAAGTCTGGCCCGCAGCCAACAACTGCAGACCGTATGGCGGATTTGGCGGCGGAAGGGTGGCGGGGTCTTAAATCCAAAACCTGCACGCCGGAGAATGTGGTGGGATATTGCGGTGCCACCCGCAACCTGATCCATACCGACCCGGCCTATGCCCAAACCTTCGGCTTCCGCGCACCGATCACGGCAGGCAATCAGATGGTCAATTGGCATTTGGAGGCGGCAAAGCTGGCCGCACCGGCAGAGCAGTTTGAAGGCGAGGTCCGCTTGTTGCGCCCCGTGTTCTGGGATGACGCCATCACGATGATGACGCGCAATCAGGACTCAGCGCTTGAAATCATCGCGGTCAAGGATGACGGCCGCATCGCCAATCGCTCCCAATTCCGCAATAAGGGATAAACCCGCACCATGGCCGAAAGCCGCCTCAGCGATGAGCAACAAAAGAAGTTCGCGCTCGATCAGTTCTTGGAAGCGTGGGACAAAGCCTGCGAAAACGGCGTTGAGGCCGATCTTCTATGCGAAGTGATGATCTATCTGGCGATCACAGACCTCGTCGCAGACCGGGGCGAGGAGCTGACCGCCAGCCTGTTCGAAGACCTGCCCGCCCGCATTAAGGACGGTGAGTTTTCGCTGGAGAATGCAGACGAATAGGCTGGCAGTCGGTTAGGACGCTTTCTGCCAATCAGTCAGCGTCTTCAGCCATCCAACGATTTCTGGGCTGTCCCATTCGGCAGCACCTTCCAGTTTCGCCACCACATTGCCATCGTTGCCGATGATGTAAGTCGTTGGCAGTCCGCGCATGCCGAAGGCGCGGCCCAGGGTGCTTTTGGCGTCTAAGTAGGGTGCCAGGTTTTCGGTCTTTAGTTTCCGCAAAAACGGCGGAACCTTCTTAGGACCGCCGCGATCCGTTGAGATTATGAGGACGGCATGGGTTTCTGAGGGGAGTGCAGCCGACAGCCGGTCGAGCGATGGCAGCTCCTTGACGCATGGCGCGCACCACGTGGCCCAGAAGTTCAATACAACGATCTTACCCCGCCAATCCGACAGTTTGGCTGGGGTGCCATCCGGCAGTGCGAAGGGCGTATCTGGCGCAATTGCGGGAACTTCAGCCATCACAAATGCATCTGACGGCGGTCTTGGGATATCCGCCGCCATGGACGCGGCTGGCAGGATGTTCCATAAGGCGGCGGCAAGAATAATGGCAGGTAAGGATCGGCGCATGTCCGGCTCCAATGACGGTTCGAATGGTACTCCCGCAGCAAACACGATGTGGGGCGGGCGCTTTAAGGGTGGTGCTTCGGATATAATGGCCGCAATCAATGTGTCCATTCATTTCGACCAAAGAATGTACGCACAAGACATCGCTGGCTCCAAAGCGCATGTGGCGATGTTGGCAAAACAGGGCATCGTTTCAGAGGCTGACGCGGCTGAAATCAACCATGGGCTGGAGCAGGTGCACGAGGAGATCGCCGCTGGCAGTTTTGAATTCAAGGACGCCCTTGAAGACATTCATATGAATGTTGAGGCCAGGCTGTCCGAGATCATCGGAGCGGCAGCCGGGCGCTTGCATACAGGCCGTTCGCGCAATGATCAGGTGGCGACCGATTTCCGGCTTTGGCTCCGGGATGAGATTGATACGGTACTGGCCGCATTGAAGGACCTGGAAGCCGCTTTGATTGATCAGGCGGAGGCAGGTGCCGATATGGTCATGCCGGGCTTCACACACCTTCAAAACGCGCAACCTATCACCTTTGGCCATCACTTGCTGGCTTACGTAGAAATGATCGCCCGTGATCGGGGCCGGTTTGATGATTGCCGCAAACGACTGAACGAATCGCCCCTGGGTGCGGCAGCGCTTGCGGGTACGCCTTACCCGGTGGACCGGGATATGACTGCGAAGGCGCTTGGGTTTGATCGACCGATGGCGAATTCGCTGGATGCTGTATCGGCACGGGATTTCGCGCTGGAGTTTCTGGGCGCTGCGTCTATCAATGCCATGCATCTCTCCCGGCTTGCGGATGAAATCGTGCTATGGATGAGCGCGCAGTTCCGCTTTATTCGCCTGACAGATGCCTTCACCACCGGCTCCTCGATCATGCCGCAGAAGCGCAACCCAGACGCGGCAGAACTTGTCCGCGCCAAGATCGGCCGGATCGCGGGGTCTTTCACAAGCCTGCTGATGATGATGAAGGGCTTGCCGCTCACGTATTCCAAGGACATGCAGGAAGACAAAGAACCGGTGTTTCTGGCTGTTGATTCCTTGATGCTGGCAATCGCCGCTATGTCCGGCATGGCGCGGGATATGCAGCCGAACCGGGATGGCATGCTCGCCGCTGCTAAGCTTGGCTTTACCACGGCTACCGATTTGGCCGATTGGCTGGTGCAGAACCAGGGCCTGCCGTTCCGTGAAGCGCACCATGTATCTGGCTCGTTGGTGTCTGAAGCGGAAGCGCGCGGCTGTGGATTGGAGGATTTGCCGTTGGACGTCATGCAAGGCGTTCATGCTGGCATCGATGCCAGTGTGTATGAGGTGCTCAAGGTGGAGAATTCTGCCGCATCCCGCACCAGCTTCGGCGGTGCCGCACCTGATAACGTTCGCGCGGCGGTGAAAGCGGCGCGGGCGCGCTTGGAGGCGACGTGATGGCGCAGTTGTACGGTGTAAGGAGGGCGGCGACAGTTACGGTGTGTATCCTCGCCGCAGCGCTTGCCCTGTCCGCCTGCGGTAAAAAGGGCGACCTTGAGCAGCGGGAGGGCGTTAAGCCTGTATATCCGCGCACATACCCTACCCGTTAAGGCGAAGCCCATGACTGATCTTGAAGCGACACTTGCCAGCATTGCGCCCGCCTTTGCCTATCGCGATGGACGCCTGCACGTAGACGCCACACCACTGGACGCCATCGCGGACGCCGCCAATGGCCCCGTATACGCCTATGCGCTGAACGCCATTGCGGACGCGTATCAAGACTTCGCGGACGCCTTTGCGGGCCAACCGGCCCGCATTTGCTATGCACTTAAGGCCAATGACAGCGTCGGCGTGTTGAAGACGCTGCTGGCCAAGGGTGCTGGCGTGGATGTTGTGTCCGGCGGCGAACTGGCGTTGGCGCTGTCTGCTGGGGCCTCTGCAGAGAAAATCGTGTTCTCAGGTGTTGGGAAAACCAACCAGGAATTGGCAGACGCACTCGATGCCGCCGTTATGCAGATCAACGTCGAGTCTGAGGCGGAATTGGAGCGGCTGAACCAGGTTGCCGTCTCCAAAGGCGTCCAGGCGCCGATTGCGCTCCGGGTAAACCCGGATGTGGATGCTGGTACGCTGGATGCAATCTCCACTGGGCGCGCGACCGATAAGTTTGGCGTCAATTACGGCGATGCAGAGCGTCTGTATCAGGAAGCCGCTCGTGCGCCGGGCCTGAAGCCCATGGGCATTGCCATGCATATCGGTTCACAGATCGGGGACGTTGCCCATTCCGCCGCCGCCTGCGCCAAGCTCCGCACGCTTTGGGATCGCTTGGCTGTAGATGGTGTCACGCTCCGACGGTTTGATGTCGGCGGTGGCCTTGGTATTCGCTACAAAGATGAAACGCCGCCTTCAATCCAAGCCTATGCCGATACAATCCGCGCTGCTGTGGCGGATATCGATTGCGAAGTGATGCTGGAGCCAGGTCGCAGAATTGTTGGCCCGGCTGGCGTGCTGATCGCTAATGTGATTGGCGAGAAGATGTCCGGTGATCACCGTGTCATCATCCTGGATGCCGCGATGAATGATCTGATCCGTCCGGCGCTCTACAAAGCATGGCATGAAGTCGTGCCGCTGACATTGCCGGCAGGGGACGCGGAATGGACGGCGGCTGATATCGTCGGGCCAATCTGTGAATCGACAGATAAGTTCGCTGACAGCCGCATGATGCCGCCTTTAGCGGCTGGCGACCGCGTGGCTTTCCTGGCGGCAGGTGCTTATGGGGCCGTTATGGCAAGCGAATATAATGGCCGACCGCGCACACCGGAAGTCGTTGTTCAAGGCCAGAACTGGGATTTTGCCCGTAAGCCGCGCACGTACCAAGACCTAATCCAGGAACAATCTGCGCCAGATTGGATCTAAGCGGATTTCTTGATAGTAGGTGGGGGCGCTGGAGCGTCCGTTGGATCTGGCGTCATAAAGGCGTCCAGATCGGCCACCAGTGCTTCTAGGGCACTTGTTTCTGCTTTGACCGTTTCTGCTGGTTTCGGCGGGGGTGGCTCGGCCTGCGGGAGATGGCTGGTGGGGTCCGGTACGCTGGCGGCGCGGGCGATGGTGTGCAGCAGTACGTGCTGGTCCAAAGGTTTTGGCACATAGTCTGACATGCCAGCCTTTAGATAGGCTTCCCGGTCACCGGTCATAGCATTGGCAGTCAGGGCGATGATCGGCGTGTCGGCGCCCGGGCCGTCTAGCTTGCGGATGTGGCGGGTGGCGGTGACACCGTCCATTTCCGGCATTTGCACGTCCATCAGCACCATGTCGTAAGCGCTGCTGCTGACAGCCTCAAGCGCGAGCCTGCCATTGCCGACAATCTCAATCTCGGCGTCGAATGGTTCCAGCATGTACTCAATGACCTTTTGGTTGGTCAGATTATCCTCTGCCACAAGAATGCGGAGCTGCCAGTTCTGCAGCATGGGCGTGGGTGTTTGGATTGCAACGCGAGGCGCCGCCTTCGTCGTGCCAGCCTTACAAGTGTCTGTGATCACGGCGAACCAGAAGTTGGGTCCCTGTCCGTCCGCCATGAGAATCTAGTAAGTATATAAATTATAGTCATAATTACAAAACACAAAGCCTGATTGGTACGTTTTTTTGGTACACTTTTGGCTTAATTAATTTTAGCTCGGTTTTCTCCCAGTGGCTCCTCAGGCGTCGTCTCGATAGTTCGAGTCAGTTTGATTCTAGTTTTCGTGGGCCCCAAACGAAACCAATC
>Ga0315322_10003205_pt1 | contig 12638 bp, 10 predicted proteins | sample M110021515metaG_FD_203461 | JGI IMG/M metagenome (GOLD analysis project Ga0315322, IMG submission 203461) | Ammonia-oxidizing marine archaeal communities from Monterey Bay, California, United States - M1 100m 21515 | ecosystem: Environmental > Aquatic > Marine > Intertidal zone | place: USA... | reverse complement strand
CTGACAGCATCAGACCGTCGGCCTGCACGCGTTGCTTGAAGGCTGCATTCCGATGGTGAGCTTCAACCTGCCCCCAGCACATAGTGCTGCAGCAGTCGCCCTGCAGCAGTCGCTTGCTCTAGCGACGCGGTCAAGACATGCGGTCAAGACATATCGAAGATTCTGCCGGAATCACAGGTTTTGGTCACCGGCGTTTATGATCCGGCAGCCTTTGCACCACGCTTCATGTCCAACGCACTCTGAATGAACCGAGCTAGACGCCCGACGGTGGGCATCAGCCACACAATCGCGAATGCAGACAAAAAAGCAAGAAACAGGTGCATCCAACTTTCATCAAAGTAGACCAAAACCAGGTTGATCGTCGCGGTGGTAAAAAAAAAGGCCTGACTCTTATGCGTTGCGGACGTGAAAGCTAACAAAAGTGTTTCTAATGGTTCCGTGAGCGGCTGATCCGTGCGAATGGGAAGCGTGGGCGAGTCATTGCTGGCTTGATAAGCATCAAGAGCTTTTCGGAATTTTACTTTCACCGTCAGGAACATGTAGATGACGGACACCAACAGGGGCAGAAGCCCACCTGCCACCATCGCCGCGGTTCCGGATGCATTGATGGCCTCTCGCTGCTCATTGTCTGCAAGCATGAGAAACAAAGAAACACAAGCGACAACAAAAATGGCCTGTGCAAGCAAAACCGTCAGGATTTGGCTATATCTCGCAAGCCACGCCACGCTCCTTGTGCGTCCTGTGTTCGGTGCAGCATCATCTTCTGTCATTTCAGCTTTGTCTCCTAACTGAACACTACATTCAAGGTCCGAGTTCAGCGTTTCAGGTTCCGCTTCCTCACCTTCAGCCCTTGCTTCTAGACCCAAAAATCAGGAACATCATTGGGCTACACTCTCCAACCACGCAGCCTCTCACCATGAGGACCTCAGCTCATTTCGGCTCACACCGAAGTGGAATTCCCGTCCCAGGGCGTATGATTCAGAAGTTTAGTTTTCTTGAAGCAGAATAACAACTCACGCGGCCACGGCTGTTTGGAGGGCAGCATTTTAAATGCAAACTCAATCCCGCCCAAAGTTTCGAGACCCCACTTCTGTTGAGCCAGTTTTACGGCAGCGAGCTATCTCGGAGTACTCGAAGCCTCGCAGCGTCTTTCGTTTACCAGCAGAACACAGCCACGAACTAAAGACGCGGTAGCGACAAACGCTGAGAGCAGCATCCCCGCGAAACAAACTTCGAGGTTGGAGAGATTTTGCGTCGAGATACCGGAGGCCATTTCTGCAGGATTCAAAATTGAATCGACGCCCTTTGCCCACTGCTCACCAGCAACAACAAAGCCCATTGCCGCACAGAGCATTGACCAACCACAAAAAGCAAAGGCTCTTCGCAGGGCGACACGAGCGTGCCCCATTGTTGTCGGATTAGATTGAGGCGGACAGGCGTCCATCAGTTTCACCTTTGGTCACTAATTCCATGCAACGCCCCCACGCATAAAAACAGCATCGCACACACTTGTGGACTTAAGAAGCCTAGGCTGCGGTTTCGCGCAATGTCGCCCAAGTGGAACAAAAAATCCGAAAAAGGAAGTGATTCCGCCCTTATCGGCTAACCACGCCCAGACAACGTTTCAAAAGCAGACCCTTCGCGTACCGTCCGCCTCACCACCCGCCACTGCCAGCATTAATTTTGCACAGGCCGAGCAAGCAGCAGATTACTACCGAACTGAAATGCCAGAAGAGCAAAGGCAAAGTAGCGGAAACTCGCGTCCACCGGCAACAACGTGTCTTCCGAAATACTAAACAGTACTCCAACCACCGGGATCAATCCAATCACGATTGTGATTGCTCCCAACCCGAGACGACGCTTGGGGTCGTCAACACTGAAGGTTCCGGCGATTGGGATTGCCATCCCCAGCCAATAAACTGCAGCCAACACGCCCAACCAGATATCAGCTTGAAAGAACCCAAGAGCCAACGAAAAAACAGAGAGCAACAGACATGGCGCAATCAAGTTGGACGCCCATGTTTGAGAGCGGTTCAACAGATGCTGGCCAAACGGATGAAATCGCAGAAAGGTATTGAACAAAGGGTTCGCAATCCAGGTCAGCACCACAAACATCACATAAAACCCAATGATCGGAAACACAATGGGCTGAAGAACGGGGTACTGATCTGCCACCTGCGACAGAACCTGCACGAGCGCCCATGCACCAAAGATCAACAAGAACGCCGCCTTCCCGTTGATCCGACTGAGTATGACATAAAACTTATGCACCATCCGAAACAGGAAGCTGCGATTATTGAGCGCGGTGATCAATCCCATTCGCGCCATATCATTTTCGGGATCAAGCCGAAGTGCTTCACGAAAAGCAAGTTGCGCTTCCTTGTAGTTCCCTGACTGCAACAGCGTATAGCCATGCGACGCATGAGCGATGGGATCCTGGGGATCCTGTTTGAGCCGGTCTGTCGACGCTTTGACCGCCTCAGAATCACGTCCCAACCTCTCGAGCGTGATGGCCCTTAAACTACTGCAATCTCCGTGTTCGGGATCAATGGCTAAGCCTTGATTCAAGATAGCCAAGGCATCCTCGTACCGCTTGCGTCCAACGAGTGCTCGCGCCAGGAGAGCAAATGCATCCGCATCATACGGATCCAGATTCAGCGAGGTTTGGATCGCTGCTTCTGCCTCATCGAAACGGTTCCGCTGCAGAAAGCACGTTGCCAACGCATAATGGCAAAGTGATTCGTCAGGCGCCACGGCAACCGCGCGTTGAGCGGTGTCAGTCGCTTCCGTCTTCCTCTGGTTGTCGTGAAGGATGCACAACGACAGTAAAGCCAACGAGACACCGTCATTGGGCTCGTCCGCAAGTAAACCTCGCAACTCACGCTCGGCCAACTCATACCGACGGTGCGCCAGCAGCAACTGAGCTTGTTCGTACCTGTTATTCATCGCTTGATCTTGAGGTACTCGAGTATTTCGTCATACAGGCCGCCCTCATTCGCATACAGTGCATGGTTCCTTGCGGCTGAAAACCACTCGCGTGTTGTTGGTCTGACCTGCTTGGCAGCTTTCAAAAGATCTTTCGTGTTGATCGGCTTGGGCATCCCCAGTTTGACGGCTTCATGCAATTTTACTTCCACCGCCCTCTCAACCACAGCTTGCAAATCCGCCCCCGAGTAATCAGCCGTTTTGGATGCAATCTTCCGCGTATCCACTTGGTCAGTCGGTTTCCCGTTGAGCTGCAAGTCCAGTATTTCCTGACGCGCCTGCTGGTCCGGTGGCGGCACAAAAATCACCCGATCAAAGCGTCCGGGTCGCCTGAATGCGGTGTCCAAATGCCAAGGCGTATTGGTTGCAGCCAGACACAGAACCCCCTCATTGTCGTGGTCGACACCATCCAATTCGGAAAGGAACTGGTTGATCAAATGCCGCCCAGCTGTTCGCTTCATATCAGCTCGACTCGCCCCCAAGGCGTCCACCTCATCGAAGAACAAGACACAAGGTGTGCTTTCCCTTGCCTTCTGAAAGACCGCACTGAGGTTTTTTTCACTGCTCCCGAGCCACATCGAAAGAACATCACTGATTCCCACCGAGAAAAACGTGGAACTGACCTCACCCGCCGTCGCACGAGCGAGGTGAGTTTTGCCACACCCCGGCGGACCATACAACAGGATTCCCCCCCCTACTTTCTTTCCATAAGCGGCATACATGTCGGCGTGCTGTAACGGATAGATAATCTTGACCCGTATCTCATCCTTGACACCCTCCATGCCGCCTACCGAATCAAAACCTTGTTCAGGCCGTTCGCTCTGCAAGCTTAAAGATTCATCGTCATCTTCCTGATCAACTTGATCTGCAAATTCTGGCATTGCATCTCGGAAATCAGGAACACCACCCACGTCCTCGTCACCGAAATTTTCAATCCCCAGCAGGCTTGCAAGGTCGTTGTCGGCGACATCTTCATCGCGTTCCACGGCCTCACGATAAGTAGAGACCGCAGCCCGAATATCCCCGGTACGCTGCAAAAGCCTCGCGTGCATGACCATTGCGCGTGGGTCCGCATCCTTCCCCACCGCCAAAGTTTCAACGATCGCAAGAGCATGAGAATCCTTGCCTTGGCGAAAGTAAATATCAGCCAGCGTCAACTGCAACACAACGCTACCTCGGTGTTGCTGCAATGCAACGCGGGCGGCCTGCTCGGCCTCGTCATAACGCAACAACTTAACCAGAAGTTTGATCAATTGGTGCACTAATGCCTCATTCTCCGGAGACACACTCACTGCAGTGCGGAGCGCTTCAATGGCGGCATCATTGGGATCATTCACTGCTATTGTTCCTCCGCCAAGTTTATCAATTCGTCGGCACTCATTATTCCGTCACGCAGGCTTGGAAGCCAGTTTCACCCACCCGCAAAAGACTTCCACAGGACAATTTCGTGCTGTGTCATCACCGATCATTGCGGTGGCAAGAATCACTCAATGCATTGCCATCCAACAAGACGCAGCAACCGACCACTATTTTTGACCGCTTGCCCCCGTTGCACTGCCCTCTGCTTCAGCTTCCTCTAATTTTCCGTTGTCCACGGCAACGTGTGGGTTACCGGCCTGTAATTCCCCGCCCTGTCCTGCCTCTGCTGGCCCGCCCTTCTCTGCCTGCGCGGCCCGTGGGGCATCAACTTCACGCAACAAGATTCCGTGCAAAGAATTGATGGCCAAATAAGTAAGACCACCTCCAAGAACGAGTAGAGCCAAAGGAATACTCCATCCAGCCCGTGACCGTTCAAAATTTTCAAAGGGATCAGGATTCATCTGCCGGCCCAAGATGCAGGGAAGCTGCGTCGAGAAAATCATTGAGAAACTGAGTTCAGTTCCAGTTTAGGCGAAAACCGTTTTTCCAACCATCCGCGACTGGACATGCTGAGAGACAAAGCGGCCCGATTCTGCGGACTGAACGATCAGGGTGCACTGCAAATCAACTTCAATTACGCATTCTACGCGGGGAAGACAGTGCATGACTGCCCCTTACATCGATCTCATGCATCTGACGATCGACAAAATCGGAACATTCCGGCCACTCCCACTCGGCACCCCGGCATTCACACTTCCTTTTGCTAAAGCGTAAGCAAGAGTTAACCGGAATCGAAATGCGATCCGCTTCAAAACCGGTCTGAAGACACCGGTTTCCAAATACACCTTCGAGTCATGTCATGCCATCACGGATTCTGCTGATCACTGTTTTCTGCATCACGCTGTGCTTCGCAGCAGTAGCCTCTGCACAGAACGGGCGATTTTTAAGCAACCGCCGCTACAGTCCTTCAACTTTCTATTCCACGCCCGTGGCACGCAATCCACGACTTTCCGCGGAGCAGATGGACCGGATTTATGGGCCCAGCATCTTGGTAACTAAACAGCTGAAACCAACAGAAGCAACGCCGTCGTTTGTGGTCCAACCTCGATAGACAGGCAACTTATTCCGATGCATATCCATGAACAGCACCAACGTGGCTTGGCATACATGTTTCTTAGTGGCCAACCTCACCGCGGCAAAACGGGAATATGCGTTCCGTAAGCGACCAGCAGCGAATGACTAATCGGTAATTTCGTTCACGCCGGCTCTCTGGCAAGCATATCAGGATGGCAGTGGTTCTTTTATGCATCATGCATGCCATCAAAGGGCAAAACTTCAGCAGTGCGGGTTGTATTGAAAAATCCCGATTCGCATCCGGCAATAAGCTGTGCGCGACAACTGTCCTTCATCTTTAAGATAATCTCTGTGGCCATGAAACATCGTATTCTCCCAGGCTTCATGCTTCTCGCTATGATTTGCACCGATGTGGCTGCACAAAACCGCACCCATCGTCGCCGGGGTATTCTTCTTGGTGGACTGGCGGGCGCGGCAATTGGCGTCGCCATTGGAGACAAGGGTAACAACGAAACAGCCGGGGCTCTGATTGGAGCGGCTGCAGGGGCTTTCGCCGGTGGCGCCATCGGGAATCAAAAAGATCAGCGAATTGAACAAGAAATGCGTTTGCGTTCGGGGCTGTATAGCACCGGCACATCAGGGTACACCCACCCCGCGCAGATGCAGAGCCGCACCTACCGCCCAAGACCGACTCTGCAGCATAACATCCAAGCGGAGAGTAACCTGCGATTCCATCAGAGACATTATCCCCCCACTGCGGACGTGCTTCCCGCTTATAACCAACCCTATGTATACCCTCAAGGTCGTCGCTATCTTCCATCGCCAAACGCAAATGCAACTGGCAGCAGTTTCGGCTACCAGCGTCAGGCACCACGCCAAGCGGTCGTCGCCCCTCAGCGACCTGATGGCCCCCTTAGCATTGATGACGTGCTAGGCATGAAACGCAGCGGGGTCAGCCCGTCGCTGGTCGTGCGACAGATAGAAGCACACGGTTTTGGAGGTTACTTGCGTGTTGCTGATATCATCGCACTACACAAAAGTGGCGTTTCTGACGAAGTCATTGAAGCGATGCAAATCCAGTCTCAGCAGCAATTGCGGCAGTCCAGTCCAAGCTTGGTCGCACCGTCCATGCAAGACTCGAAACCAAGCACGGCAACCGAGAATATCTTGCCGCCGCCGCCCGCACCGTCTCGATGAATCACTAAACCTTGATGCCAGTAACCAAACGCGGTGGCAGATGAGCCACTTCATCCAGATAGCTTAGCCGCCAAACGCTGGAATCAAGCTTCAACTTGGTCACCCCTGTATTACTCAGACGATTGACCTGCAGTGATTCAAGACTCTTGCCCAGCAAGCAATCTAACAGTCTGCGTTTAAAGTCTGCGTGGGTCACGACAACAACCCCACGACCCTGGTTGCGGACACACAGAGTCAGGCGTTTTGCAACGTCGCTCGCTCTGCGAGATGCCTCGTCGGGAGATTCACGAGTCCGGCCCCACCACCCCGCTTCTGTGATCGAAGGATCCAGCGTACAGAGCTTGGGGTTCGAGGCAGCCAGCCCGCCAACCTGACTGCGTTTGAGCCCCGGTCCCCCCTCGCTTGCCTGCGGGCCAAACCCACGGAAAATACCCCCTTCTTCAAACAGGTTGGCCCACACATGCACATGATGCCCGGTGCGATCATGAATCGCTCGAGTCGTCTGCACAGCCCGCAAGACGGGACTGGTGACCAGCATGTCAAATTCAAATCTCCGCATCCATTGAGCCAAATAGTGCGTCTGCAGCCTTCCCACAGCAGTTAAAGGCGGATCTTCGACACGGCAGTACGCCGGTCTGGCATTATTCTGGCTCTGAGCATGACGAATCAAGTACAGCAGCATGCTACCCACACTTCCGATCACCCCAACGCTTTGACGTGTTCTTTTGATGTCTGCCAGCCAAATTTTGCCACGTGTCGTGCAACTCACCTCGCCGCAGTTCAGCTGGCATCAACTGCCTTGGAAGTACCGCAACCCTTGCAGCGGCCCGCAAAGATGCCGGAAAACCTCAATCACCGAGCGCGGCGAACAAATCTGGTTCGAACATAATCGATCATCATCCATTCAACGACAACAAGGATCACTGGAACAAGAAACAGAGCACACTGAGCGATCTTTTCGTCATCTGCCCAACTACTACCTCCTGGCTGTTTCAATGCCGAAATCACGGCCAGCACAAGTAACCCATTCAGGTAAAGCAGCAAGCAGGTGAACAACGCTGAACCGATGCCGATGGCACACCCCGCTGCAGCGACTCCCGTTTCATCAGACGGTTGCTTATTCATAGGCTGGCATTCATCGGCAACACTTGGCTAAGAGCGATCGTGACGACCAGCCCAACTAATGAAAGCACCATCAACAGAGGCGTCCAACTCCGCAGCGACTCTCCCTCTGTCAAGCCGCCCATTTTAGTAAACACCCAAAAACCACTGTCATTCATCCAGCTTCCCATGAGCGATCCCGTGCCAACAGCCGTGGCGACGTAAACCATGTTGTACTCTGGCTTGGCGTCTCCAATGATCGCGGACATCATGCCCGCACCAACAATCATCGCAACAGTACTACTACCCTGAGCCACTTTCAAGACAGCTGCAATTCCCCACCCGAGCAACAGCAGTGAAACACCGGACGCCCCCGCATCAGAAAAGTAGTCCTTGATCGTGTTGCTAATGTGCGTGTCCTGCAGCATCGCTCCGAAAGCTCCACCTGCGGCGGTAATCAGAATAATCACTCCACCGCTCATCAGCGATTCTTCGACATCTTCACTGAGGCTTCGCCAGGACAGCGACCTGACGAATTTGAGCGTCAACATTGAGACGATGGCAGCCAACATCAGAGCAAAATTGGCGTTACTCCACAGCGATAAGCTATTGGACCAATTCCGTCGGGAGGTATTCCAGTTGTGTTTTGCGATTAACGCCGGATACGCATCTTCCAGAAGCGAACGGTTCATTCGTCTGCGATCGACCGGCTTCATCCGCAGTTGATTGGCCCCTAACTTTGATTTGGAAACGTCTGAGAGTGGAACACCAAGAAATGCCCGCTCATCGTACAGATCATCATCCAGCAGGACCTGATTCAGAAGCTCCACTTGACGCTCTTTCTCTGCCGGATTCCTGGCAGTTACCAGCAGCTCATCGCGTTCATTCCCGGACAACTGATCACTACCAATAACACGGCCCGCAGGCGTATCTGGATCAGCATCGACAAACATCGTTGCCAACTGCCCAAAATCCTGAATATCTTCAACCATCAACTGCGCCTTGTCTTCGCGATCAGCCAAAGTCATCGCCAACGTTCCAGCTCCGATCAAAACAACGGGCAGCAGCACAGGCAGCAGCGATACCCACAGCGATGGCAACTGCTCTTCAGACAGGGCCTGATGCTTTTCTTCCTTTGCGCCCAGCGGTCGCATCTCTACCGGCATGACACGATCAGCAATGTAGGAATAAGTCAGACCGACAATTGCTGCAGGCACCGCGACCATGGTTCCCACCAGCATCATCATGCCAATATCGACACCGAGAATTGCTGACACAAGCAGTGGCCCCGGGGTCGGGGGAACAAGCGTGTGCGTGATCGCGCCCCCCGTAGCAATGGCCATCAGATATCGTAAATAATTTTTGTTCGTGCGTCGGTACAAACTTCGGGCTAGCGGTACGAGCAGATAAAACACGGTGTCGAAAAAGACAGGAATCGCAAGTACGAATCCACTGAGCATTAAACCGAACGACGCCTTCTTTTCACCAGTGACATGAATCGCACTGCGAACAATCCGATCAGCAGCGCCACTATCCAGCATGCACTTTCCAATGATTGCCGCCATCGCAATGACAATCCCGATTCCACCTGCCGCACCACCAAACCCCTGCACGACGGCGGACATCCTCGAGCCCGCGTCCTCACCATCAACAAGCCCAACTCCGAGACTGACGATCAAAGCCGAAATGATCAGTGCCATGAAGGCATTGAGTTTGAGCCCAATGATCATTCCCAGCACTGACACGATTCCGATCACAAGCAGCAAGACGGGAGCATAAACGTTGGTCGAATCGTCACTGTCACTCTTACTACCACTACCACCGTCAGCGGCTGACATGGTTGGCGACGAGGCATTGCCAACAGGGTCTGACTGGTCATCCGCCACGGTGGACGCTTCTTTCTGCGCCGCATCCGTGGTGACTGGCTGTGATTGCCCGGCGTCAGGTTGCTGAACGGCGACACCCGGAGTCGCATCCGCATTCTGATGCGACGCCCACAAGCTGCAATGGCTCGCTGCAAGCGGCAACAAAGTGAACCCGATAATGAAAAGGAAACGTCGCATCCCGAACCTCAAAAGGTGCTTCAAAGACAACCGAACTGTCGCATCGAGGATGCGGCACCATTTTTCTGGCAGCGCACTTTTTGCGATTCAAAAATTGACTCTCCAACGCAGCAATGTTTGTCGTATTGCCGACTGCGGCGTCGCGATCTTGCAGCAGAGTTTAATCGTTTGGCAGGCCGCTGTGTGCGATGAAAGCCCGCTTTTGAGCTAACAACGCCCCCACCGCGACCAAGCAGCGCAGAACGTCACAAAATGATCCCATGGAGATCGGAACCGCGTGAAATCACGAGCCTTGGAAAAGAAGGGCTCGGAGACAAAAGTGAGATCGATTACGGTAACTCCTTCGGACCCGAAACCGACTAGGTCCGTGCCCCCGCCACCAACCGGCAAATCCCCTGTTCAAATCAAAACAAGGCGTGTCACGCGTCATCAGACTCGCCCAATCGCTGCTTTCGCAAATTGGCGCTCACTTTTTCCAATAACTGCCGATCCGCAGCATTGAGTGATTCGATCCCCTGTTGGTGCAACTGGTTCAAAATCTCGTCGACACGTTGAGCATCAACCGCTTCGCCCTGCTCCACACGGTGCGCGTGGCGAACCCGTCGAACCTCTCGCCAGCGTTGAAACCGCCGCACCAAGGCCTCCCATACGGTTTGCTGATCGTGCCCTTTTTGATCCCCTCTGCCAGCATCAAGCCCCTCCAAAATCTGTAACGTGTCAGACCAACGAGACGACACCCACAACAAGACTGACAGACACATCAGTAAGGGCCACCCGACCCCAGCAATCTCGTTCCCGGTGTTCATCAACCAAATCGCAACCCCTAGCATCCCGAACGCAAAACAATCGATCAACAACCGCAGAACCTTGATCTGCCCCGCCACGCCGAGTTTTGCACCGAAGAAAGAAACACAGGCAGCCAGCATCTGCCGGCCAAGTGTACGAGTCAGCGGGACCATTTGCCCAATGGCCTGCACAAAACAAAGCCAACTTGCCGTCCGCCAAACAGATTCGACTTCGCCTAAGCCAAGACTGGACAGTTCCCAAATCGGATCAGTTGGCACCACGATGATGGGAACCTGAAACCCACCATCAACTAAACGATAAAAACACCCCAGCAACACCAAACTCATCAAAGCCGCCACCCCTGTAACGAAGGCGACTCGCGCGTGCCAACGATGAGCAACCGTCTCGATTCCGAGCACACCGACAGTGAACCCTCGCAACTGATACCCACTTCCCCATGCCACCGCCGCGTAAGCAAGAACTTGCACGATCAACCCTGATAACCACGCAAACGTCGCGAAGACAGCAACCTTGGGTAAATCCGTATTACCAGGCTGACGAGACACGTTGATCACCACCGCGACGAGAACCGCCAACGCGATCAATACGGTGTAGGACAGACTGAATCGAAACCAACGCGACCGCAGAAGCGGAAGAGAAAAACGATCAGCCTCGACCCCGACGAATTGATCACTTCGTGTGCTTTCCGGTGGAGCGTGACCAAGCGGCATGGGCTCAATTAATGACGAATATGAGGTGAAAGAGCGGTGTTCCAATCTTCGGTAATACGCACAGTCAGGCCACTGGGTTCAGACCAACCCATGGAACCACAGTGACTGCAACCACAGTGACTGGAACCACAGTGACTGGAACCACAGTGACTGGAACCACAGTGACTGGCTGGGAAACCGAGGCGAAGCCTGTCACTACGCGCACGAAAAGCCGTTATAACGAGAAAAACCCAGGTCCACCCTGGGTTTTTTTACACCACGCCGAGGCAAAATTCCCCGGAAAGCCCCGTGAAACTGACGGGAAACTAGCCAGCAATCCGCAATTGAGGCCTCGCACCATCTGACAGTATCTCACGGAGACGCTCAAATTCTTCTGCATCCGTGAAGTGAATGGTAATCTTGCCTCGACCGCGAGCCGAGCTCTTGATTTCGACCTTGGTGCCGAAAACCATTCGCATTTCCTGCTGCATCGCTTCAATATGCGGAGAAATCTGGCGGCGTTTCTGTCGTGTTGCATTCACAACTTTCTTGCCGGTCTCAGCATCCTCCTCCGATTTCAACAATTCGGAAACGTAGCTCTCGGTTGCCCGCACACTCCAGCGTTCCTCAATGATTTTCGCCGCAGTTCGCACCTGAATCGGCTCATCACCGATAGGCAGCAAAGCCCTTGCATGTCCGGCACTCAACTCCCCGGCGGCGAGTAAGTCCAGAATCTGCTGAGGCAACTCCAGCAATCGCATCAAATTGGCAATCGTGCTGCGATCGATACTGAGGCGTCTGGCAAGATCATCTTGCTTGCATTTATGTTCTTGAATGTAGCGACGAAAAGACATCGCCTTCTCAATCGGGTTGAGGTCTTTTCGCTGCAGATTTTCGATGATCGCCAATTCAGCAACCAGCCGATCATCAGCCACACGAACTTCAGCTCGGATATTTCGAAGCCCCGCATGGATCGTTGCCCGTAGTCGCCTTTCGCCACTAATGAGCTGATAACGACCATCAACAACACGCACCAAAATTGGTTGCAACTGCTGATGATTCTTAATACTTTCCGCAAGCGACGCGATTTCATCATGATTGAATTCGCGACGAGGCTGGAACGGATTATTTTCAATCGCATCGACAGCGAGCTCCAGGGTCTCCACCCCGCTGCCCGACTCACCTTCGATTGGGTTTCCTTCCTCATCCAGCGGCGTCCCAAGCAACGCGGCCAGTCCCTTGCCTAAACGCCGATCTTTTGTTGTTGCAGTACTAGTCACGCTGAAGCACCTCCATGCACAGTTGGGTATATGCGAACGCTCCGCGTGAGCGGGGCGCGTATCCAAACACAGGTTGGCCATGA
>Ga0315322_10003202_pt1 | contig 12648 bp, 13 predicted proteins | sample M110021515metaG_FD_203461 | JGI IMG/M metagenome (GOLD analysis project Ga0315322, IMG submission 203461) | Ammonia-oxidizing marine archaeal communities from Monterey Bay, California, United States - M1 100m 21515 | ecosystem: Environmental > Aquatic > Marine > Intertidal zone | place: USA... | reverse complement strand
AGCATTAGGAAAAACAAAATTCCATAGCACAACTCCAATTAGCCAAATGATATATATTTTCATAAATTAATTATATCTTAGATTGTATTAAAATATTTTTTTTTTGATATACAGTTGTTATGCATGAAAATTTTTATCATATTGTAAAAGTTTATTATGAAGACACTGATGCTGGAGGTGTTGTTTATTATGCCAATTATCTTAAATATTTAGAAAGAGCCAGAACAGAAGCTTTGTCGACTATTGGATTAAGTAACCTTGAAATAAAAGATAAATTTGGTGCACTTATTATAGTTAAATCATGCAATATTGAATATAAAAAACCTGCAAAGTTAGAAGATGAATTGAAAATCAGATCTTTTATAAAATCAGTTACTAATACATCTTTTTATATGAATCAAATAATCACCAAGGATGAAAATACTATTGTTGAATCTCAAATTCATTTAGTTTTTGTAAATGAAAAAGGTAAACCAGTTAAGGTTCCAAAAATAATCTTTGATAATTTTAAGCCTTATTTTTGTGACAGTATTAAATTGTAGATATTTTTTTTGCTCTTTTAAACAAATCTACCATCATTTTTTTAGATATTAATTTAGTATTTACATTGCGTGGACTTGGGTGATACGAGGAAATCAAAGTTATATTATTAGGTAAAGTGTAAGTTTTACCATGTTTAAAATTAATTTTTTTATCTAGTTTGTATTTATTTTTATAAAACTTTTGACAATTTTCAAAAGCAACTTTTCCTAAAGTAATTATAATTTTTAATTCTTTTAAATTAGAAATTTCAGAGTCAAAATACTTAGAACAATTATTAAGCTCTTTATTAAGAGGTTTATCATTAGGAGGCACGCATTTTAAGATATTGGTAATGTATGTAGAATTAAGTTTTAAACCATCTTTTAAATTTTCAGAAGATGATTGATTGGCAATATCTGCCTCATGTAGACATTTGAATAAAAATTCTCCAGATTTGTCACCTGTAAAAGCTCTACCAGTTCTAGTTCCTCCATGAGCAGCAGGAGCTAGACCTAATATTAAAAGTTTAGCATTTATATCACCAAATCCAGTTACTGGTTTCCCCCAGTAAGTTTCATTAATATTTTTTTTTCTTTTTTCTTTAGTAATTTTTTTAATAAATTTTACTAATCTTGGACATTTTCTACATTTAATAATTGTTTTATTAAGATCTTTAAATTTAATGTTCATTAATGAAATTTATAAAATTTTTATTATTCATATTCATATTTATATTTATACTCATTATGTTGTCATAATAGAAATTTTAAATATAAGCTCAAAATCTCGAGAGATTATTGCTGTAGATAAAAATTATAATCTATTAGGAAAAGTAAAAATAGGATATTAGATAAAATTATGCTTTCATTAAAAAAATATTTTCAAAATTTTTTTTTTAAAACTTCTCAATATTCGCAGGCTGGCCAAGATTTGTTTGCAATTGAGCTTTTTGGTAAAAATGGAAGCTACATAGACATAGGTGCAGGTGTACCAATAAAAGATAGCAACACATACATGTTAGAAGTGGAAAATAATTGGAAAGGTTTTTCTGTAGAAATTTTAAATCAATACCAAAAATTATGGCTTGATTCTCCTGAAAGAAAAAATAAGATTTATTGGGAAGATGCTTTAAGCTTTGATTATAAAAAAGCAATTTTGGAAAATAATTTAACAAATGATATCGATTTTCTGTCGTGTGATATTGATCCACAAGAAGATACTTTTTTAGTTTTAAAAAAAGTTATCAATGACGGTATAAGACCTAAGTTTATAGCTTTTGAAACAGATTATTATCAAGTAAGTAAGGATTATGCTAATTTGGCTCATTCATTTTTAGCACCTTACGATTATCAGTTTGCTGTAAAAAATGTTTATTCTAATTTAAAAAAAAATAAAATTTTTGAAACTTGGTTTGTAAAAAAATCAGTTAATTTTCAAACAATTGAGTATAATGAATGGGTTAAAAAAATTTAAATAAAATAATGTCTTCTAAAAAAGCAATGAAACAAGCCCAAAAGCAAGCCTATGCTAAACATAGAAGTAGCATTACTAACAATAGGTTTAATTTTAAAAATAAAAACTCCTCTAAAAAAAATAAAAAGAAAAATTAACTTTCTTTTTCAAATCTTTCGATTTTGTTACATGTGGACATTAAGGAAACAGCTTCTTCATTATTAATTACTGTTTTTATCATTATGTTTGGATTCTCAATTTCGAATAATAATTGTGTATAAAATTGTGGATAGCCAACTTTATCTGTTAAAATTTTATTATTTTCCAGGTAAACAAATTTTGTTAAAGTATTTTCTTTTTTTACAGAAAGATCTGTAACACGATATTTTCTAAATGTTTTTTCGTTGTAGACGAAATTTCTTGTCATTAGTGATTTTTCTAAATTTATAATATATTCATTCTTTAAGAAACCATCTTTTTTATTATCACAAGAGCTAAAAATAATTATTTCTGCCTTTATTTTATCTGAAGTTATTAAAATTAAAAATATGAAAGCCATAAAGCCTTGAAAATTATTTTTTTTCATTTTTTTCTACAAAAAATAACCCCATTAGTAGCAACGCTGTCCATCCAATACCCAAAAGAGCTTTAGGACTTGTTTGATCACTCCAGATACCCAAAAATAAAGCACCAAAAATTAGACCGATTATATAAATTACAATTATAAATGTTGATTTATTCATTTTTTAAATTTTTTTTGAAAATAGATATGCCATTATTAATTTTGTGTTCATAAGACTCATTAAAACTATCAAGTTGCCATCCGCTAAGTCTTTTCCTTATAGTGTCAAGATTGTTAGATTTCCACTCATCTTTGGTTTCTTCAAGTTTCCAAATTTTTTTTTCATCATTGTTTCTTCCGCAACCATAACAATACCCTGTTGTGGGATCAGTTTTGCAAATGCTAATACACGGTGAAATAATCATTTTTTTAAAAATTAATATAAATTATAAGTGATAAATAGTTAATTTTTTTATAATTGTCATTGGACAAATAGTTTCAATAATATATAAAACCTCGTAATTTGTGGGGCGATGGCGGAATTGGTAGACGCGTTGGTCTTAGGAACCAATATTTTCGGATGTGAAGGTTCGAGTCCTTTTCGCCCTACCACTTAAAATATTATGAAAGTAACAATAGAAAACATAAAAGGCTTAAATAAAGATCTTAAAGTTTTAATCAATAAAGAGACAATGAACTCTTATATGGATGAAAAATATGAAGAGATTAAAAATACTGTAAATTTAAAAGGGTTTCGTCCAGGTAAAGTTCCTAAAGAAGTTTTAAAAAGACAATTTGGAAAAGCAGTTTTTGGTGAGGTCTTGGATAAAGTTTTAAAAGAAACATCAGCCAAAGCTTTAGAAGAAAATAAAATTAAACCTGCAGGCCAACCTAAACTTGATTTAAAAACTTATGGTGAAGATAAGGAATTGGAGTATGTTCTATCAGTAACCGAACTACCAAAAGTAGAAGTAAAATCTTTAGAAAATATTAAGTTTGATCAATATTCAGTTAAAATTGATAATAGCGAAACAGACAAAAGAATTAAAGAAATTGCAAAAAATCAACCTAGCTTCAAAGAAGCAAACCCTAACACAAAAGCAAAAGAGGGTGATCTAGTAACATTAGATTATAAAGCCACAGTAGATGGAAAAGAATTTAAAGGTAGTGAAGGTAAAAATACTCAATTAACACTAGGTAAAGATTTGTTTTTAAAAGGTTTTGACAAACAGCTTATCGGAGTCAAAAAAGATGATGTGAAATCTGTTGAGGCTGTATTACCAGAAAACTTCCCTGAAAAAGAATTGGTGAATAAAACAGCAAAATTTAATTGCAATATTTTGAATGTAAAAAATCCTGAAGAAGTAAAAATCGACGATAATTTTGCAAAAAATTTAGGTGCTAAAGATTTAAATGATCTTAAAACTTTAATATCAAAACAGATTAATGATGAATATAAAAATTCATTAGATCAATTATCTAAAAATCAAATATTAAAAGAAATTGAAAAAATTAAAGTAAATGAAGTTCCTGCCAATTTAATTGAGGAAGAAGTTAAAATACTTTCACAAGGCATGGAAGAAGAAGAAGCTAAAAAAAATAAAGCTAAATTTACTGAAACTGCAAAAACTAGAATTAAAACTGGATTAATACTAAATGAATTTGGGGAACAAAATAAAATTCAAGTATCCGAACAAGAAATTCAAGCTGAAGTTCAAAAACAATTAAGAATGATGCCAGGACAAGAAAAAATGGTAATGGATTTCTATCAAAAAAATCCATCTGCTGTTGCAAGTTTAAGAGGGACTGTTTATGAAGAAAAGATTTTAAATTTGATTAAAGAAAAAGCCAAACCAAATAAAAAAGAAATTTCAAAAGATGAAGCTGAAAAGATTATAAAAGAAGCCCATAATCACGATCACAACCATGATCATGGTAAAGAAGATAAAAAAAAAGATACAAAGAAAAAAGTCGAAACAAAATCTAAAGAGAAAAAAAAACTTTCATCAAAAGCCTCAAAATCAAAGCCTAAAGTAAAAAAAGTTAGCAAAAAGTAATCTCAAGTTGTATAAGTAAAACGAATCAAATTATGACAACAAAATTATCAGAACATATGAACACCTTAGTTCCAATGGTAGTTGAACAATCCAACAAAGGTGAAAGAGCTTACGATATTTATTCAAGACTTTTAAAAGAGAGAATAATTTTTTTAACTGGCCAGATAAATGACAATGTTGCATCTCTTGTTACAGCTCAATTATTATTCCTTGAAGCAGAAGATCCTAAAAAAGAAATTTACTTATACATCAATAGTCCTGGTGGTTTAGTAACAGCTGGCTTAGGGATTTATGATACTATGCAATACATTAAACCTGATATTTCAACTTTATGCATAGGTCAAGCAGCATCAATGGGATCATTTTTACTAGCTTCAGGAACTAAGGGAAAAAGATTCTCATTGCCCAATTCAAGAATTATGGTTCATCAGCCTTCAGCAGGCTTTCAAGGTCAAGCAACTGATATTGAAATTCATGCAAAGGAAGTTTTGTCATTAAAGAAAAGACTAAACGAAATATATTCCAAACATACAAATAAAACAGTAGACGAAGTAAAATCTGCTTTGGAAAGAGACAATTTCATGACAGCAGATGTTGCTAAATCATTTGGTCTAATAGACGAAGTAGTTGAAAAAAGATCTTAATACACTACATATTGAAAATATAATAATCCAAACTTGATTAATAGGAGTCATTTATAATAAAGTATTAAAATTGATTCGTTTACAAATATTAATATGACAACAAATAATAAAAATATTCTTTACTGCTCTTTTTGTGGAAAGAGCCAACATGAAGTTAGAAAACTAATTGCAGGTCCTACAGTTTTTATCTGTGATGAGTGTGTTGAATTATGTATGGATATTATAAAAGAGGAAAGCAAAGATACTTTTGTCAAACACCAAGATGGCCTTCCTTCACCTAAAGAGATTTGTGCAGTTTTAGATGATTATGTAATTGGTCAACCGCATGCAAAAAAAGTTTTATCTGTGGCAGTCCATAATCATTATAAGAGATTAAATTACGAGAGCAAAACTAGCAAAAATGTTGAACTTGCAAAATCAAATATACTTTTAGTTGGTCCAACAGGTTGTGGAAAAACTTTGTTAGCTCAAACACTTGCAAGAATTTTAGATGTTCCTTTTACAATGGCAGACGCAACTACTTTAACCGAAGCTGGTTATGTTGGTGAAGACGTTGAAAATATTATTTTAAAATTATTACAAGCTTCAGATTACAATGTTGAAAAAGCACAAAGAGGGATTGTTTACATAGATGAAGTTGATAAAATTAGTAGAAAATCTGAAAATCCATCTATTACAAGAGACGTGTCTGGTGAAGGTGTACAACAAGCTTTATTAAAAATTATGGAAGGAACAGTTGCAAGTGTTCCTCCTCAAGGAGGAAGAAAACATCCTCAACAAGAGTTTTTACAAGTAGATACTACAAATATTCTATTTATTTGTGGAGGAGCTTTTGCTGGCCTTGATAAAATTATATCCCAACGTGATAGAGGAACATCAATTGGTTTTGGTGCAGATGTTAAAAATACCCAAGATAAGAAAACAGGAGAGTGGATGAAAACACTTGAGCCCGAAGATTTACTAAAATTTGGATTAATTCCAGAATTTATAGGAAGACTACCAATGATAGCTACACTTGAAGATTTAGATGAAAAATCGTTAATTAAAATTTTACAAGAACCAAAAAACTCATTAACCAAACAATATCAGGAACTATTCAAGTTAGATGGAGCCAAATTATCATTTAAAGAAAATGCCCTTAAAGAAATTGCTCAAAAAGCAATTAAAAAGAAAACTGGAGCTAGAGGTTTAAGGTCTATTTTAGAAAATATTTTATTAAAAACTATGTATGATCTTCCTAGTCAAGAAAATATAGAAGAAGTTATAGTTGATGTAAGCGCTGCTAAAGGTCAATCTCAACCCATATTAGTTCATTCAAAAGCAGATAATAAACCCAAGACAAACAAGACCACAGCGGCTTAATATCCTTAATAAGTAATAAAAAGCTATTGCAATATAAGATATAATATCCATATTATTCATATGGATGTCAAAATATCACTACCTTTATTACCTCTAAGAGACATAGTTGTTTATCCGAGCATGGTTATACCTTTATTTGTGGGTAGAGATAAGTCTATCACAGCACTAAATGAGGTAATGAAAAAAGATAAAAAAATAATTTTAGTTACTCAAAAAAATTCAGAAATAGATGATCCAAAAAAAACAGATATTTTTATGTACGGTTGCGAAGGAAGTATTTTACAACTTTTAAAATTACCCGATGGTACTGTTAAAGTTTTAGTTGAGGGTATCAAAAGAGTTAAGATTTTAGATTTTAAAGATAATAATAAATTTATTACATGTGATTATTCTCATTATAATGATATTTTAACTAAAGATGAGGATTTATTTCCACTCGCTAGCACCGCATTAAGAAGATTGGAAAAATTAACATCTATCAATAAAAAAGTTTCAAGCGAAACTATCAATACAATTAAACAATTAAAAGACCCTTCAAAAATTGCTGATAATATTGCATCACACATCACTGCTACTATTTCTGAAAAACAACAAATCTTTGAAACACCTGATGTTAAGAAAAGATTAAACGCCATTATTAAAATAATGGAGAATGAAACAAGCATCATTGGTGTTGAAAAAAGAATTAGAGGAAGAGTTAAAACTCAAATGGAGAAAACTCAAAGAGAGTATTATTTAAATGAGCAATTAAAAGCTATTCAAAAAGAATTAGGTGAAATTGAAGATGGTAAAGATGAAACTACTAGTCTGAATAAAGCTATTACTAAAGCTAAGATGCCGAAAGAGGTTGAAAAAAAATGCTTACAAGAACTTAAAAAACTGAAAAATATGAGCCCAATGTCCGCAGAAGCTACTGTTGTCAGAAATTATTTAGATTGGATGTTAGATTTACCATGGTATAAAAAAAGTGAAGTTGATATTGATTTAACTAAAGCTTTAAATACTCTTGATGCTGATCATTTTGGTCTTGAAAAAGTTAAAGAACGAATTGTTGAATTTCTTGCTGTTCAAAAAAGAATGGAAAAAATTAAAGGACCAATATTATGTTTAGTAGGTCCCCCAGGAGTTGGTAAAACTTCATTAGGTAAATCAATTGCTAAAGCTACTAACAGAGAATTTGTTAGAATGTCAGTTGGTGGAATGAGAGATGAGGCTGAAATAAGAGGTCATAGAAGAACTTATATTGGATCTCTACCTGGTAAAATTATCCAGATGATGAAAAAAGCAGGAACTAAAAATCCATTAATTTTGTTAGATGAAATTGATAAAATTGGTAACGATTATAGAGGAGATCCATCTTCTGCTTTATTAGAAGCTCTAGATCCAGAACAGAACACAACATTTAATGATCATTATTTGGAAGTTGACTATGACTTGTCTGATGTGATGTTTGTAACAACTGCAAATACATTAAATATTTTACCTCCATTATTAGATAGAATGGAAGTAATTAGATTAGCAGGTTACACAGAAGATGAAAAAAACAGTATTGCTAATAAATATTTATTACCAAAACAGATTAAAGATAATGGTGTAAAAGACAAAGAGATGAAATTAGATGATGATATTATTAGAGAAATTATCAGAGGCTACACCAAAGAGTCTGGTGTTAGAAATTTAGAAAGAGAAATTTCAAAATTAGCAAGAAAAGTTGTTAAAAAAGTTGTTGCTGGTGAAGAGAAAGAAGTAAACATTAATAACAAAAATTTATCAGATTTTCTAGGAGTAGCTAAATTTAAGTTTGGAGAACTTGAAGCAGAAGATAGAGTTGGAATTGTAACAGGATTAGCTTGGACAGAATATGGTGGGGAAATTTTAAAAATTGAAACTGTAACTATGCCTGGAAAAGGTAGAATGCAAATTACAGGTCAGCTTGGTGATGTTATGCAAGAGTCTGTTAAAGCTGCAAAATCTTTTGTTAGATCAAAATGTTTAGAGTATGGAATTATTCCACCATTATTTGAAAAGAAAGATTTTCACATCCATGTTCCGGAAGGTGCTACACCAAAAGATGGTCCATCTGCAGGTGTTGGTATGGTGACTTCAATTGTATCCTCTATTACAGGAATTCCAGTAAGAAGAGAAGTTGCAATGACTGGTGAAGTAACTCTAACAGGTCAAGTGCTGCCAATTGGTGGATTAAAAGAAAAATTATTAGCAGCTCATAGAGCTGGAATTAAAGAAGTGTTAATTCCAAAAGAAAATGAAAAAGACTTAGTTGATATGCCAAAGAAAATAATTGACGACATTAAAATCACCCCAGTTGATCATGCTGATCAGGTTTTAAAAGTTGCTTTAACTAAAGAACTTAAAAAAACAGATTGGGTTGAAGTTGATATGTCCAAACAAAACGATAAATCTCAAGCTAGTATTCAATAAGATCAATCTAAATAATTAAATCTTTAATTCATTTCTATAATTAATAAATATATTCTATAATTAGTTGTGAATATTTTAATCTTAGATGTATATCCTAAAACACCTTATAGAATCTCAAAAGATCAAAACGGAGCCTATGGGACAGCTAACGATTATGGCAATGGATTAATTTCAAGATTGTTAAAATATATTGTTAAAAATTCAATAGATTTTCCTCCTCTTTATTCTGTTCATGTTTGTGGCGAATTAATTGGATCAGGTCATAATGTTGTTTACTCAAAGGAGCTAGATTTTAAGAATGATTATGATTTATATATCTTGCCGAGTTCAATTGTTTGTCATGAAACAGAAATTGAATACTTAAAAAAATTAAAAAATAACAATAAAATAGCAATAGTTATTGGTCCATTTGCAACATCGAATCCTAAAAAATATTTAGAAAATGGAGCTATAGTAATCAAAGGTGAACCAGAGATGTTTTTTCATAAATTTAATAAAACACCAAGTGACTTGCAAAATCTTCCAAAAATTATAGATAATTTTCCAATTTATAATCTAGATGATTTAGAGTATCCGGGTTGGGAAGTTATATTTAAAAACTACATACCTAAAATGAAGTTTTTAGGTCCAGGACCCACAATTAGCATTAATGCCTCAAGAGGATGTCCTTACTCTTGCTTTTATTATTGCGTATATCCCCTACAACAAGGAAGAAAATTAAGATTAAAATCTCCAAAAAGACTAGTTAATGAAATGATATATTTTAACAAAACTTTAAATGTTAAAAATTTTATATTTAGAGATCCTGTATTTTCTATTGACAGAAAACATACATTAGAAATTTGTGATCAAATAATTAATTCTGGTTACAAATTTAATATATGTATAGAAACTCATTTGAAAAATATTGACAATGAAATGGTAATAAACTTAAAAAAAATTGGGGTCAAATTAATCTATGTTGGAATTGAGTCAGCTGATGAAGATGTTAAAAAAGATGCAAATAGAACATCTGAAACAAATGAAAACCAAATTGAAAAAGTTAAATATCTTGAAAAAAAAGGTATTAAAGTTAAATCAATGTATATTATTGGAATGCCTGCAGAAACGGAAGAAACCTTTAAAAATACTGTTGAATATGCAAAAAAAATAAAATCTTCATACGCACAATTTAGTGTCTTCACTCCTTATCCTGGAACACCAGTTTATAACGAGTATAAAGATAAAATTATAGCAGAAAAATATGAGGAATTTACACAATGGCAATTAGTTTTTGAACATCAGAACCTTTCAAAAGAGAAGATTTTAGATTTGTTGAATTATTCATATAAAGAATATTATACCAACCCAAAATGGGCTGTTCATTTTTTATCAAATAAAATAAAAGACTTATATGAAAATTTTAGTAACAGGATATTCGGGTTCCATAGGAACATTGATTTGTAATAAACTCTCTAAAAGTCATGAAATAATTAAAATTAATTGTAGAAATATAGATTTTGAAAATAATACTGAAAAACAGAATTTACTTAAAAATTTTTTAAATATAGATGCTGTTATTAATTGTGCCGCAAATTTAAAACCAAAAAATAGAAATGATTTTTATATAAATGAAGAATTACCAAAATTAATAAGTAATTATCTAGAGACCAATAATCAAAAATGCCTCTTTTTTCATTTGAGCACTATTAATGTTTTAATAAAATTAAGAAAAGATAGCTATACTATATCAAAAAAAAAGGCTGAAGAAAAACTAAAAAATACCAAAACTATAATTTTAAGATTGCCATTAATCTTTAAAGAAAATAATAGCCAAATTGATAATTTTGGCAACTTAAGTATTTTTTTCAAATATTTAAACTTTAATTTACCTATTTATCCAATGATTTACCCTGGGCATTGTTATGAGCCGTTAAATATAAATAAATTTTTAATTTTTTTAGAACAGTTAATTTACAATAAAGGAAATGATGAATTAATATACAATATTTCAGGAGGTAAAAAAAAATTTTTATGGAATATATTTAAAGAAATTTCAGATCAAAAAAATAAAAAAATTTTTAAAATTAATATATCAAAATATATCCCTAATTTTTTATTAAATTTTTTTTCCAAAAATAATAATTTTTCACAACAATTTGTAAATATTGATAATTCAAAATTTGAAGAAAAAAAATATATCTTAGAATAACTATTTAGATTTCCAAACCCATGTCTTTGATATGATATATTTAAATATCGAATCTAGAACAACGCCAATCAAAGATGATATAAAAGGATTTTTATTTAATACATTGTAGGCAAAACTTGCTCCACTTATACTTGATAATATTCCTGGAATATTTAATAAGTAGTACTTGATAAGATTCTTTAAAAAACTATTAAAACCTTTGATTTCATTTTCGTGAAAATTTAAAAAATTATTAAAAACAAAGTTAAATGATGCTGTTATTAGGGTTGCTAATATATGGCTTGTAAAAAAAGATAAATTTTCAAAATTCAAAAAATTGTATAATAAAAAGAAATGTATTAAAAACCCAAATCCACCTATAATAATAAAACCTATAAATTTTGATGAAACTAAACCATTAAAAAAGTAAGAAATAATTTGCGTTAAAAAAGAAAATGAAACTTGCAAATTGAGTTTCGAGCTTCCAGAAGTTCTCTTACGAAAATCAATAAATTTTTCTGAAATTTTAATATTCTTATCTTTATTGCTAAAAATAAGATCTAAAAGAATTTTAAAACCAGAATTGTTTAAAGAAAAAAATTTTTTATTTAAAGTACTTACATTTCCTGCAAAAAAACCTGTTAAAGGATCAGATATTTTTTGTTTTAAAATAATTATTATAATTTTATTAAAAAATTTACTTATTAAATTTCTTTTTTTTGAAATTGATTCTGTTTTTTGAAGATTTCTAACACCAATCACTAAGTCATTGTTTTCTAGATCTTTTAATAAAATTAAAATATCTTTTGGTGAATGTTGACCATCACCATCCATCACAACAAAATACTCACCTGTGATAGATTGAATTGCAAACTTAATACTATGAAGTAGCCCTTTATTATATTCTCTTTGAATTATCTTAATTTTATTATTTTTAGAATATTCTTTAAATATGTTGTTAACAGTATCATCTGATGACCCATCATCCACAATAATTATTTCATAATCTTTATTATCGATTTCTTTTATTATTTCTCGTATTAATGAGATTATGTTATTTGCTTCATTGTATGTTGGAATTATTATTGATATTTTATTTTTAAGAAATTTTCTCATTTAAATTTATATTACATAAAAATAAATTTATTAAAAATCAATTTATGTTTTTGTTTGATTTGATAGTCTAGAAATTGTTATTTTTTATTAACTATTGTGTTTGAATCATTTGAAATATAAATTTCAGCTATTTTAAACAGGTAATTGATCTTGACGTTGAGGCACTAAAAGATATAAAACACTGTATTTTTTGTTTGGGGTGGTTAGCTCAGTTGGTAGAGCATCTCGTTTACACCGAGGGGGTCAAAGGTTCGAGTCCTTTACTACCCACCAAAATAACTAAAGTGGGGGTGTAGCTCAGTTGGTTAGAGCGATCGCCTGTCA
>Ga0315322_10003200_pt1 | contig 12648 bp, 13 predicted proteins | sample M110021515metaG_FD_203461 | JGI IMG/M metagenome (GOLD analysis project Ga0315322, IMG submission 203461) | Ammonia-oxidizing marine archaeal communities from Monterey Bay, California, United States - M1 100m 21515 | ecosystem: Environmental > Aquatic > Marine > Intertidal zone | place: USA... | reverse complement strand
ACGACCGGGCTGCTAATCAACGACCGGGCTGCTAATCAACGACCGGGCTGCTAATACTTGCGTCTGGTTACGACGCTTGGTCGTCGGAGCTGATCAAGGTATTGCTGCCGGAGTGCTTTTCAGTTGATCCCCTCAGGGATGTTCTGCGAACGGGAAGATCAAACCAAATCGGCAACGATATCTCGCAACCAAAACATCTCACGAGCGATATCTTCCGACAGTCCTCGCCGCCTCATGGAATGCGGCAGCACGGTCCACGCGTAAGTCTCGACTTCGAGATGTCCGGTGAATTCAGCGGCATGACTCTGATTTAGAAATCTCAAACATTCCAGCGTGTCATCTTGGCTGGTTCGCAAGTGTCCGAAGCGTTCCAAGAAGATTGGCACATGAAAGTGCACGATCCAACGCTGATCTCCACAGGCCGGTATATCTTCGCTCTCAGCGCTTCTCAGCAATTCAGGAAGGTCTTCCGAAAGCTCAAAGCTTCCATCAGCCTTCAATCGCCCCGTTTGATGCAAGTAGCGATCCTCGGCAAACTCACTCAACTGCGCGATTGCTTCGCGTTGGCGCCCCACGGCCATGGAAAGCCAATCAGCGATGATCGCATTGCTCACTTGCACCTTGCCAATCATCACGCCGGCTTTTACCAACCGCGAGAGCACTTCTTCCTGCGACTCCATCATGACAGCAGAGTGACAAATGTCATGACAGACGCCCAAGTAGCGTCGATGTTGTGTTTCAGGAAGCTCTTTTTCAAACCAATCGACAACGTCCTGAGTCGTATCGAGAACGCACCCGGGTTCAGGCTCGATGGCAACGATAATGCGTTTACCGGTCGATTCTTCGAGTTTTTGCAGTTTGGCGGCAAGTTCGCGCAGATTCGCGCCTGCTTGGGCGAGATTCTCTTGGTTCGCGTTCTCGTCTGCCCAAGCGATCGGAAGCGTGCTAATCGATCCGTTCGTTTCAGCCTCTGGAAGCAGCTTCACCAAAATGTCGGCGAGCTGCAGCGTGTACCCCAACCGTTCCGGCCTCCACCACTCGGGCAGGTAAACGCCACGTTTGACGATCGGTTGGTGAAAATTATCGTAGGGGAAGCCATTGATGGTGAAAGCTCGCAGCCGTCTTTCGTCCAGAAACTTCTTAAAACGATCGACGCCATCGCCCAGTTCCCCTGCCGCCTGAGAGGGGATCCAAAGCCCAACACCCAGCTCATCCGAACCGCTGGCGTCCCGCGCGGGAATAGCAAATTCATCCAAATTGCTGCAAATCGAGGCTAAATCGACCCCGGCATGCACATTGGTGCAGTAGCCAATTGTTGCGGAGGATGGGTTCAAATAGGACACAGGTGGAGGCTATTCAGGCGTCAATGGAGGTGGGATAAGATCAATTCGCCCAAGATTCAGAGGTTCAGCTTCAAGCACTGGGCAGCTCAACTAAACTCAATATATACCGGTCGAAAAGAATCCACACCCACCCACACCCCTGCTCTGCTTTCCAATCATGACGTTCGCCCCCTGCTTGAACCGTTTCTGCCTCCTCGCTGCGGCTCTATTTCTGATCTGCCATCTGTCGCCTATCAGTTGCCAAGCCCAGCATTTGCCCAATTCGAAGCACAGTGACCAGCTGGACCGCTTCTTTCAAATCGAAAGTTGGCTACCGACACCCAACGCTCAACGCACTGCCTCGGGAGTGCCGGGTCCGGAGTATTGGCAACAGCGCGCAGATTACGACATCGACATCACGCTCGACGATAAAACGCAAAGATTGAGCGGCGTATCGAGGATCAAATACCACAACAAATCTCCTCACACCTTACGGTACATTTGGGTCCAACTCGACCAGAATCGTTTCCAACCCGATTCTGACTCAGCCATCACGACCACCGCCCCATCGCTCTCACCACGCATGTCATTTCGTGGACTCAACTCGATTCTTGCCCGTTCGGTTTTCGAAGGCGGCTACAAAATTGAATCAGTGACAGACGAAAAACAGAAACCAATCCGGCACTCCATCATCAAAACGATGATGAGGATTGACCTTGATGACCCCCTGATGCCAGGAATGTCGACAAGCTTCGAAATCAGGTACTCACACAACATCGTCAATGCAAAAGTCATCAGGGCTCGCGGTGGATATGAATTTTTTGAAGAAGACGAGAACTACATCTATGAAATCGCACAGTGGTTCCCCCGCGTTGTTTCCTACACCGATTACAAGGGTTGGCAACACAAACAGTTTTTGGGACGTGGAGAATTCACACTTGAACTGGGCGATTACGTTGTCCGGATCACAACCCCCAGCAACATGGTGGTCGCTGCAACCGGTGAGTTGCAAAACGCAAAAGATGTTTTGAAGCCGGAATGGATCCAACGCTTGAAAGAAGCTGAAGCCTCCACGGTGCCACAATTCATCGTGACTCCCGAAGAAGCCAAGGAGAACGAATCCAAAAAAGGCAACCAACAAAAAACGTGGGTCTACAGTGCCAAGAACGTTCGTGATTTTGCTTTTGCTGCCAGTCGTAAATTCATTTGGGATGCAATGGGCGTCAAAGTCGGCGGCAACACCGTTTTGGCAATGTCCTATTATCCCAACGAAGCCGAACCACTCTGGAGTCAGTACAGTACCGAATCGATTGCCCACACGCTCGAAGTTTATGGACGTTATTCATTTGACTACCCCTATCCAGTTGCGATCAGTGTGAATGGTCCAATCTACGGAATGGAGTATCCCATGATCTGCTTCAATGGCCCTCGACCTGAGAAAGATGGAACTTACAGCAAAGCAACCAAGTATGGCCTGATTTCAGTGATCATCCATGAAGTAGGGCATAATTACTTTCCGATGATCGTCAACAGTGACGAGCGTCAATGGACTTGGATGGACGAAGGTCTGAACACATTCCTGCAATACCTGACGGAGCAGGAATGGGAAGAGAATTACCCGTCTCGCCGAGGCGAACCAAGTCAGATCGTGCCCTACATGCGTGGAGGCAATCAGCGCCCAATCATGACTGGCAGTGAAGAGATCCTGCAGTTTGGCCCCAACGCCTATTCCAAACCGGCCACAGCGTTGAACATCCTCCGAGAGACAATTCTTGGTCGGGAGTTGTTTGACTTTGCCTTTCGTGAATATGCACGCCGTTGGAAATTCAAACGCCCGACCCCCTCTGACTTCTTCCGATCCATGGAAGATGCGTCCGGGGTCGATCTTGACTGGTTCTGGCGAGGCTGGTTTTACAGCACTGACCACGTGGACCTTGCGATCACCGATCTTGATCTATACATCATCGACAGTGGAGATCCGGACGAATCGGCAGAGCGGAAACGCAAAGAACGCGATGAAAAAGAGCCAACGATGTCAGTTGAACGCAACGAAGAACTGAAACGACGCATCGATTGGCAGCCAGGCCTCAAGGACTTTTATAACAGCAGCGACTATGACGAGCTTGCGGTGGAAGAATCAGCACGCAAGTCCTACATGAAGTTCGTTGAGGGTCTCGACCCAAAACAAAAGGCACTATTGAAACGCACCACCAACTTCTACCGTGTCTCGTTTGAGAACATCGGTGGACTCGTGATGCCCATCATTTTACGTGTCCATTACGCCGACAACTCAAGTGAAACACTTAGGATCCCCGCTGAAATCTGGCGTAGCAACAGCAAAGACGTCAGCAAGCTTCTGATCACAGACAAGGAAATCGTACGTTTGGAACTTGATCCCAAACAGGAAACCGCTGATACGGAATCCAGCAATAATCACTGGCCCCCAAAGCTTGTCCCAAGTCGTTTCCGACTCTTCAAAGAAGGCCCTAGTCGAAACCCGATGCAAAAGGCGAAAGAAGCGAAGAAGGCTGCCGAGAAGAAATCCGCTGATTCAGAGAAGGCAGATGCCAAAAAACCAGCGTCCAACTCCAAAGACAGCGGCAAAAAGCCTGCTCAAGCTGCCATTAAACCGAAGGCGAAAAAGTCTGAGTAATGCAGACCGCTGACACAAACGTATCACCTTGCCAGGGACAAGACGGCACCAGTGGGTGAAAAACATAATTGCGATTACATCCCTCAGCTTGAACAGAACGCCTACTCCATTTACACCTTCGCGGCCAACACCCCCCCACAACCCCCAATTCCTCTAACGCCGTCATGTATTTTAGTTTGCTTTGCTTGATGCTGGTCCACCCAGTCCATGAGACAGTCGCTGAGATCGAATGGAATTCCAAAACTGGCCGAATGGAAGTGGCTCTGAGGCTCGACGTACTGGACGCACAGTGGCTTGAGAGCCAGACCGCGCAAACAGGCACACCCTCAGACTGGCGACTGAAGTATCTAAAGAAAAAGTTCCGTTTCACAAAACCGGCGGGCGTTGGGCAACCCCTGACTAGTTCCTATCATTGGATAGGCCGAGAGCAAAAAGGGGCTCACGTTTGGTGGTTTTTTGAAATCGAGCCAACTGACGGAAACAAACCCCAGTGGATTCAGCAGAGCATGCTTGATGACCGCGAGCCCAACTATACACATCGAATTCTGATCCTGGGTAAACCGGGCAAGCGGTCGTTAAACCTAACGACACGAAAAAACAAAGCACGACTCGACCAAGCAAAACATGAAGCAACAAGCAAGGCAACTGACAGCTGAAGTCATTTCAATTGGTGATGAGATGACCAGTGGAGCAAGGCTGGACACAAACGCTCAATGGCTGAGCCGCCGATTAGGCGAACTCGGAATTAAAGTCATATTTCATAGCACTGTTGGCGACACACTGGAACAGAACATAGATGTGCTCCGCATTGCCGCCGAGCGTGCTGACATTCTGGTCAGCACCGGAGGCCTTGGCCCCACGCGAGACGACCTGACCCGAGAAGCGTTATCGAAACTTGTCGACCAACCGCTCGAGATGAACCCCTCGGCGATGCACCATATCGAACAAATGTTTTCCCGTCGCAATCGTGACATGCCAGAACGCAACCGCGTTCAGGCGATGTTCCCACATGGAAGCCAACAAATCTTCAACCCCCAGGGAACCGCCCCTGGAATCGACATGATGATTGCCCGGAAGTGCACAACACAATCACGAGTGTTCGCGTTACCTGGCGTCCCTGCCGAAATGAAGCGAATGTTCGACGAAACCGTTGCCCCTCGAATATTGGAAACGACAGGCGGTGGCAGCGAAATCAAACAGCATGTGATGAAATTCTTTGGCACCGGCGAAAGCGACATGGAAAATCGGCTGGGGCCAATGATCGCCAGAGATCGAGAACCTCGAGTGGGCATCACAGTAAGCACGGCAACCATTTCCTTACGAATCACCGCAACCGGAAAGGACGCCAATGATTGCCAGTCCCAGATCGATCAAACGCGAGCGGAGATCATGGCACGTGTCCCCGAGTTTTACTTTGGCGAGGGTGAGCGATATGAGCAATATGACGCGATCAACGAAGACCTGACCTCACGCAGGCAAAACCTGATGGTCGTCGAATATGGTCGTGCAGCTCCACTGGGCGACTGGTTTGCCAAACTCGGTGAAACCCCCGCGTACAAAGGCGGACTATCTCTCGCTGGCCCACAACAACTCATCGAAATATTTGGTGGGGAAACCGAGCATGAAGCGTTAAGGATACTGAGACAAAAATGCAATCTCGACTGGATTCTTGTAATCAACAGTTATCCGGAACTGGACCATGACGCACATCTCCCTCAGCCAGCATCTGAGGTTAATCTGACTGTCATCAACCCTGCGGGTGAGACTCTGACCAAGACCGAAACGCTGGGCGGACACCCTGACGTCTTGCAGCCGAGGATAGCAAAAGCTGGGATGGCTTGGCTGCGAAACGTTTTCTCTGAGAGCAACTGACCAAAGCGAGGCGAAGAGCACGAGTGTGCTTTGACCGTCAAATCAGCAATATTCAGCCGTTGAAGTTGATCATTACCGGCGAAAAGGGCACGTGCCGAATCGTGGCACCGCCATTGAAGAACTCGATACCTTCAAGACGATACCCATCGATCCGCCGATGCGTATGTCCAAACACGATTCGTCGTATTCCACTCGTTGCTTGATCGGGTTGCCTGTTCATCCAATGCAGTAACTGCAGGCATGTCGCTTTCCTCCGATGAGCAGCCATCGCGGCCGCCTTGTGAGCTCGAGCGGCGATCGCTACATCGTAAAATCCGCTGGCGACACGCGATGCCACACGTTTTTTTTGCCAGCGACCACGATACTCGACGAACGCCTCCAGATTACCCTTTCCCTCAATCACATCACCATGCAGAAACAATGTGTCTTTGATCCGCATGCAATTCAGATCACACGCAAACCGCTCACGATGCGACGCCCAACTGATCATCGCGTTTGAGAACGCGTCGTGTGCGTCATGATTGCCGTGCAAATAAACAAACTGTTTATCGGGAAAACGCTCGTACCATTCCTGAAGCCATTGCAATGCCCGGTCTACCGACGCACCTTCATTTTCAAGTCGGCTCCAGCGAAAGTCAAACAGATCGCCTCCCCAGACACATGTATCCGCATCCTCGATGCATGACTCAATCAGCGCGTGATGTTCATCAATGTTGCACCGATTACTGAACAAGTGCAAATCTGAAATAAAAGTCAAGCGACGCACGTCACGTTCGTAAGGCCAAGTCTCAATCATTCGAGCAGCAATTATCCAAGCAGACGTTATGATTCAACAACAAGAAACGCACCATTAAATCCTGACAACCTTCGCATCTGCACAAGACCGACAACCAAGGTCCTGATAGCTAAACTTCAGAGTCTGCAGCCAGAGGAATCGTGTGCAAGAGGAATCATGCTTAGGAAGATACCCAGCAAGCAGGAAACAAGAAAGCCATCCGCGTCTCTTCAATCAACGTCAAGCTTATTCACTTCTTGGTCGTAATACCCTCGTATTTCATTCAGATCAACCTCAACATGCGGCATCTTCGGGTTCATCTCACGCAGGGTGTCTCGGACAATTCCGGCAACCGCTGCATCTCGGTACCACTTATTATCTGCTGGAATCACGAACCATGGCGCATCGGCGTGATTGCACTTTTGGAAAACATCTTCATAGGCTTCTCTGTACTCATCCCACCGTTCTCGCACGGTGTAGTCAGCAACATTCAGTTTCCAGTGTTTCTCTGGATTATCCAGCCGCTTTTTGAATCTAGAAAGTTGTTCTTCTTTACTGATGTGTAAGTAGAACTTCAAGATCGTAGTCCCGCTTGCCTTCAGATTTTTTTCAAAGCTATTGATGATTTCATAGCGTTCTTTCCAAACTGTTTTTGGCACCAGATCTTCCACCCTCACGATCAACACATCTTCGTAGTGTGATCGGTTGAAAATAGACACATGTCCACGAGCAGGGGTACAGTGATGAACACGCCATAAAAAATCGTGATCAAGTTCTTTCCGGGTAGGCGATTTGAATGGGTAGGTCCGACACCCTTGCGGATTCATTTGCCCCAGCACTTTTCGAATCAGCCCATCCTTCCCGGCAGCATCAGGAGCTTGCAGTACTATCAACAAACCCTGTTTGCCTTCGACAAACTGGCGATATTGCCAGTCGCGAATTTCCTGATTCATGTCAGCAGTAAACTCCCGCGCCTCCTTCTTCCCCTCAAACGGTCCATTGCAGCGTGTTTGGATATCAGTCAGGCAAACTTTCGAGCCAGCCTTAATTTGATGAGTTCGCAGGAAATTCATAAGGAGAAATCCAATTCTCAAAAGGATAATGAAGGAAGTAAATCCAGTTGTCTCAGTCTTTTCGAGGCCCATCAGTCAATGGGCCCGTTAATCCCATGCTGCCAAGAAATATCCCGCGCAATGCTCACCACGCCCGTTTTTTATGGATGATCGATACATCTGCTAACTGGCAGCGTGAACCCGTTTATGATACACCGGCGTGAGAATGATGAGTGCTGCTTCGAAAGCGTGGTTTTCGAATCACTGATTGTAACGAGCAACTACTAGCACCGAGCAACTACAACAGGTGAATCAACCTTGCATGTGATGGTAACCGGATGCGGCGGGTTCCTTGGCAGTGAAATCGTCCGACAACTACTTGACCGTGGCGATCAGGTCACCGGAATTTCGCGGCAGGAATACCCGGATTTGGCCAGGCGTGGCATGAAGCATTGCCGCGGTGACCTGCGAGACCCTGACTTTGTGAACCGCTCGATTCGTGATTGCGATTCAGTGGTACACACGGCCGCAGTGGCAGGCGTATGGGGACCATGGCAACACTTTTACTCCATCAATAAAGTTGCCACCGATCATGTTTTGGCTGCCTGTCGGTCGAATCAGATTCCACAACTCGTATTCACCAGCAGTCCCAGCGTTACATTTGACGGCGATCACCAGCGGGGCATCGATGAGACCGCGTCATACGCCCGTCGTTGGCTGTGCCACTACCCCCACACAAAAGCGTTAGCGGAACAGGCTGTATTGAAAGCACATGATCCGGGCAGGCTGGCCACATTGGCTCTGCGTCCGCATCTGATCTGGGGAGACGACGACCCACACATTTTGCCGCGAATGCTGGAGCGTGCAAAATCCGGGCGTCTGCGGATTGTTGGTGACGGGAACAACATGGTGGATACCGTACACGTGGTGAACGCTGCAGCGGCACACGTTGACGGGATCGACGCATTGGCGAACACGCCCAAAGACGCAGGTGGGCGAGCGTACTTCATCGCACAAGACGAGCCTGTCAGCTGCTGGGATTGGATTCGCGAGATTTGCGAATTAGGATCGGCCCCGCCTCCCACCAAACGAATTTCTTATGCCGCGGCCTATCGCATGGGGGCGATTCTGGAGGCTGGTTACCGCATCACAGGCCGTAAAACTGAGCCACCTATGACCCGCTTTGTGGCCGCTCAACTCGCCCGCGACCATTATTTTTCCATCGAATCGGCAAAGGAAAAGCTGGGGTTTCGTGTCCGGCTGAGGATGGATCAGGGATTGGAACGGCTCGGTAAAGCGTGGAAAGAACGCGGGTAACGTATTTCAAACCGTTTTTCACGATGTTTTTTTGAAAAACACCTCGGTGATTGTGCATTCGCAGGCGTTGTCAATTTTGCCTTCGATTGTTAGCCTTTTCCGTAGCGGGTGTGATGCAGTTGAACTTCTCACGGTACCGTTATTGCCCGTAAAAATCGCTCATCATGCGTACCTCTTACCTAGTTTCTGTCTTGTGATCGCTCCCAATCGCGTTTCCGAACTGCCCGACGACCAGCGAATCGTCATCACTGGCGTTGGACTCACTGCGCCCAATGGAAACGACTGGTCGAGCTTTCGTGAGGCCTTGCTTGAAAAGCGGAGTGGCGTTCAGCCCTATGAAATTCGGTACTTCGGGAAGACGCTGGCCGGAATCTGCGACTTTGACACCAACCGGTACCAAAAGAAAAAAGAAGTCCGACGCGGGACACGAGCAGGAAGCGTCGGTGTTTACGCGGCCAACGAAGCGATTCAACATTCTGGAATCGACTGGAAAAACACGGATCGATCACGGGTCGGGATCTATGTCGGCGTTACCGAACACGGGAACGTCGAGACAGAAAATGAGATTTATGTCATCAAAGGCTTCGACTACGACACAAGTTGCTGGTCTCATCATCACAACCCACGCACGGTTGCGAATAATCCGGCGGGCGAAATCGCCCTGAACATGGGCATTACCGGTCCTCACTACACGATCGGGGCAGCATGTGCGGCAGGCAACGCGGGCATCATCCAGGGCGCCCAGATGTTGCGTTTGAATGAATGCGACTTGGCGATCGCTGGTGGCACCAGCGAGAGTATTCACACCTTCGGCATATTTGCGAGCTTTAACAGCCAGAATGCACTCGCAAGTCACGAAGATCCGGTTCGAGCATCGCGTCCATTCGACGTCGATCGCAACGGAATTGTCGTTGCAGAAGGCGGTTGCTTGTATGTTTTGGAACGACTCAGCGATGCCAAAGCCCGTGGTGCCGAGATTTACGGTGAATTGGTCGGCTACGCCATGAACACCGATGCCACCGACTTTGTCCTTCCCAATCCGGAACGGCAAGCCGAATGCGTGCAAATGGCTCTTAAAAAAGCTGGCCTCGAAGCAAATCAGATCGACTTGGTCAGCACGCACGCCACGGGAACCAGTAGTGGTGACTCCCAAGAGTGCAAAGCACTACGGACAATCTTTGGCGACTGCACCAATCCAAGAATCAATAACACCAAGAGTTACATTGGGCACGCCATGGGTGCTGCAGGGTCACTCGAATTAGCTGGTAACCTGCTATCCTTCCGCGATAGAGTCGTCCATCCCACAATTAACGTCGACGAACTCGATCCTGATTGTGCGATCCCCGGACTGGTTGTGAACGAACCAGAAGAGGGCAAAAAAATTGACTACGTTCTGAACAATTCCTTTGGGATGCTGGGCATCAACTCAGTCGTCATCATTGGCCGCGTGTAGGCGTGCAAACAAGAACCTCTGTTGCTGCGTGGCAATAGTTGAACATCAAACCGAATCACTGAAACGCATTTGAACTGACACACCAGCGACCGGCTTACCGCTACTATCCTGGTGTTGAAGAATTTACCGGAGCCATTGAATCGATGACCCCTGCAGAAATCCGCGATGAAATCCTCGATATCCTAGAGGACATTTCCCCAGACGAGGATCTGGACAGCCTCGATGACGAGAAGGCTTTCCGCGATCAACTGGAACTCGACAGCATGGACTTCCTTGATATTGTCATGGAACTGCGCAAACGACACCGCGTACAAATTCCGGAAGAAGACTACGGCAATCTCGCCAGCATGCACTCGACGGTTACTTATCTCGAGCCCAAGATGAAAGACATCGTTAAGTCGTAATTGGCAAAGCGATTGTCGCTTCGAAGCATCACGCCTGAGGCAAACCTGAGAGACACCGCAGGCGTCCGCCAACTGGGCATGTACCTGCGACCCTCTCAGCGAGCACCGCTCCAGTAGCAATCTTCAGCTCATTGCCTTTCGTCGGTAAAGCTGCTTTTCAGAACGTTGGATAGCATCTGCCAGCACATTGCAAGGTTGTCGCACTTCTGTGCGGCAACGACCCGGCCAGCGTGGCACCCAGAATTCTTGCCCCCAGCTCGCTGCTTCATGCGAGGCCCGTGACTCCGCTGGCACGCGTGATGCTCAACTGCCGCAATCAGCCGCACAGCGACTCCCCTGCCTCGCATTCTCTGCGTCGAACTACCATCGCCGCACAAGCGGCAATCTGCGGCAATATGAAAGCTTGGAGGCACGGGTGCTGCTCACCGCCCGAACGAAGCGTCGAGGTGTCGTCACAACGATACGCTACTGTCCTCATTTTGATTTAGTGCACGAGCTAGAAGCGCAGTGCTACGTTGGCGAAAAATCATGCATTATCCGCGTCAGATACGGCACCGACCCTGATGCTTTCCATCGCTACATGCCATTGGCACGCTGTTAGCTTTTTCAAGGCAAAGACCCAATTTGCGGGCATTTGTTGGCCCGCCAATCAATCTCATGTCGTCAACAAAGGCACCTACCATGTCCACACCAATCAAATGGATCGCAGCTCCAATACTCGCAATTGGCTTGCTGACTGCAACTGATGCTCCCCAAGCGGAAGCACAAGGTTTTTCTTTCGGTTCGTCAGGCCTGAGCATTCAGATCGGCCAACGTTATCCCTCGTACTACAGTCGCGCCCCCAGCTGTTACTACCCAAGCTACAACAGCTACCGCTATCACTATCGGAGCCCGAACCGTCACAACTACGGACACTACGACTATCACCCCACCGAAATTTACCGGCATGGCAATCATTACGATGTCGTCCCTGGGCACTTCGACTACCACGTTCGACCACATTGCCGTTACGGTCGGCACCACTAAGGATTCCGAACAAAGCGATCAGCAGGATAAAAAAGCTCAGCCACGCCAAACCTCCTTTATTTTGGCGTGGCTTTTTTACTGCGCATTACATCGCCAATTAATCTGTAGGAAGAAACGTATTCAAGTTTCAAGGACGCCCAGAACCACTACTTAAAGCGTGAGATGGCCAAATATGAAAAACAACCCATTGAAGTTTGCTTTCGTCGTCGCGATTTTGAGCTGTTTTGTTGCGAGCTCTTCATCGTTATCAGCAGCCTCACCGACCGGAAAATGGCGTGGGACATGGAACAGCGGCGCCACGGGCCACAGTGGCCCACTGAAGGCCCGGGTACGCAAAGTTGATCAGGACACGTACCGCGCTCTTTTCGTCGGTCGTTTTGCCGGAGTCATTCCTTTTGCATACCCAGCTCGCTTGGATCGTGTCAAAGGCACCGATAACCAGTACACGTCAAGCCAACGCTTACCCTTGCTGGGTACCTACCGGATGAATGCGACCGTTACCAGCAACCGAATCTGGGCAAATTTTCGGGGCGGACGCGATAGCGGCACATTCAATCTGTCACGGTAACGGTACCTTTGCATCGTTCTCATGCGTCAAGTCACCAAGGTGAAGAACCTCTTTCACCCACGGCGCCCTTGGGGAAAGCCCCCACCGTGATATTGCAAACGCAGGGCAAGATGGCTAAACGGTAAGGCAGGCTCTTGCGAGGCTGCCTTACTCAATACTTCACCTCCGAATCTGGCACTCTGCGCTGTAGCAATCTGGCATTCTGC
>Ga0315322_10003199_pt1 | contig 12651 bp, 7 predicted proteins | sample M110021515metaG_FD_203461 | JGI IMG/M metagenome (GOLD analysis project Ga0315322, IMG submission 203461) | Ammonia-oxidizing marine archaeal communities from Monterey Bay, California, United States - M1 100m 21515 | ecosystem: Environmental > Aquatic > Marine > Intertidal zone | place: USA... | reverse complement strand
AACGTCAGGAGATTGAGAAAAAAAGGGAACAATTGCTCCAAAACAATGCAGCCTCCAAGAAGGAACTCGAATTGTTAGCTAAGAACTTGGCCGAGGCCAAGAAAAAGTCCGAGGAGTTGGCCGCCCTGAAGGAACGGCAGCAAAAGGAAGCCGAGTCCATCAAGGTCGAATTGGCCGTAACTCAAGAAAAGGCAAAGGCGGAGGAACGCGCCGCGGCCGAAGCCAAAGCTCTTTTGCTGGAGGAAAAGAAAAGGTCGGATGCCCTAGTCGCATCCACGACCAAGATTGATGAACGGATAGACACCTTGAACCGAGACCTGAAAGAAGATCTGAAGGGAGTGGGGCAGGAATTGAGAGGTGTTGGCCGGGAACTGAAAGGAGTCGGGGAAAACATTGCCGGAGTAGGGGACAAGATAGCAAGCGTGTCGAACGAGGTCTCCAGTGTGAAGGATGACGTATCCAAGGTTGGCCAGGAAGTCCAGGGGGTCAAGGAGACCGTTTCCAACGTAAGCGAGGAAGTTGCGGGTGTCGGTACCAAGGTAGAGACCATCCAGCAGGACGTTGCCGAGAATACGGCTGAACAAAAGGAGAACTTCCGTCAGCTTTCTGAGAGACAGACCAAGTCGCTCAATGAAATCTTTTCCAAATATGAGGAGAACAAGATCAAGCTAACCTTTAATTATTCTCACAACAGCGGGCTTTTCGGCAAGGAATCGACTACTACTTTCAGTATGGATACCATTATCATGGTTGATGGTTCGTTTGCTTACTCCTTGGTTCACGCCAAGGACAGTCCCTTCAAATTGGATCCGAGACCGAGAAAGCTGATCAAGGTTTCCGGTGAAATCACCAGCCCCAAGCTGAAAGCCCCGATTCCCGTTAAGGAAATCGCCTTTATGGATGATCCCCGTATCTTGATCGTGCCTCTTTACATTAACCCGGTGGATCTGAAGAAGACCTCGTCCATCGAGTTATTCAATTCGCCGGGAAACCCGCACCTTTTCTCCGAGGCAGTTGTCGTGGATGCCAAGGATGGTCGATTCGGGCAAACCGATTTCGTACGTGACGAGAGGGATTCCCGTTACATTAAGGTCAAGCATACCCAGTTTGCATTCGTTACCGGAGCATTTGATCCCGGCAAGGGCGATTTGGTCTTTTCCCAAAAGGGCGAAGTACTTGGGATTTTGGTCAATCGAGACTATGCGTTTCACGTCAAGAATCTAGGCGCTCGCATTCACGCAGGTTCGAGGACGACTCTCGGTGAAACATTTGATTCATCGAAGACGAACCTCCTTACCGTTTCCCTAAAGAAGAAACTATTTGGCTTGAGCAACAAATTCAGGTAATGAATCGAAGGTTTACCTTCTTCTACTTGAATTGTGCCAGAGAACCAAGACAGCGAACCCCGATCCGCAGGAGCGGAATCCGAAACAACTTCAGCTGATTCCGATTCGGAAATAAAAAGTTCCCTTTCCGAGCGTGGTTTTTTCGCCCGCAAACTGGAATTGCCCAAAGATCGTTCGCATTGGGTCGTTACTTTGCTTTTCATCCTCTTGGCCTATAGCCTGAGCGTGTGGGTTCGATATACTTGGATAGACTTTGCCGAGGCTCACTATGTTACGGAAACAGGGCAAAAGGAGTTTTTCAGGCCACAAATGGTTCGAGATGGGGTGGCTCTGCCCAATACGCATGACAGTTTTTACTTTGGCAGCATCATTCAAAAAGCTCTCTACGACAGGCATCAGGACAATCATCTTATTCCCAGCGTCTATGCGAATGGTGCGATTACTTACTTGCCCTATCTTTTGCTCAAGACCTTTCCGGACAGTTGGACGATCGAGGAATTGCTTCTTAAGTTTCCCGTTTGGGTCGCAGGCTTGGTGTGTATTCCGCTTGTCTTGATCGGTCGTTTCTATGGCAGTTCGCTTTGGGGTTTCTTTGCTGCCTGCCTAGCCGGAGTCGCTCATAGTTACTATAACCGCACCCTGGCCGGGTACTATGATACGGACATGTTTTCCATCACGATGCCAGCCTTTGCCCTTTGCTTTCTTTTGGCTGCCTGCCGTAGGGAATCAGTCGGTTATTTGGTCTTGGGCGCCATGGCCCTTTATCTCGGACGGTTTTTCTACAGCTCGACAGCTGCCATAACTTGCTCGATTTGCCTCGCATTCATGGGGTATCGGATGGGCGTTTTCGCCTTGGATTTTCTTGCCGCGAGAAAGAAGGTGCCTGCCGAAAAATTTCTTAAACAATTACTCGGTGTCGCTTCCCTGAGGTTTACCTGCATGAGCGTAATTTTCATTGGTTGGGCCTTGCTTTCGGAAACCTGGTCGAGTGGACCGGGTATGGAGAATGATATCTTGAGGTTTTGGGTCGGACTTTTCTTTCCCGCCCTTCTTTGGTTCGTGGTCAAGCTGAAGAAAGGCAAAGGGAACGAAAACCTAAAGAAGAAGTCGTTTGCGGAGAAGGTGGAGGAACCGCAAGAGGACAAATCAGCACTTTCAGGTTATTTGATTCCAGATAAGTTTTTGTCCTCCGTGTCGGTTGTTATTGTCGCGTTGGTATGCATAGGAGTTCCGCCCTCTTTGGATACGGGACCTTTCTCAGGAACCTGGTCGAAGATTACCAGTAAGATGCAGAGTTATTCGAGCAAGCGAACGGACGGGGCTACGGTATCGGGGAATACAGGGTACAACCTGCACTTTAAGGATGTCAAAAGCACCATACGAGAGGCTGGTTCCCTTGATCAGCGAAATTCGGTAATAAACAATATCCGAATGCGGAATCGGATTTTGGAAGATTTGCCTTTGTGGAGAAATGAATGGACCGCAGAGATGGAAGAGGAGCCCGACGCTTCTGACTTTAAGCAGCGGGCGGACAATTATAACTGGATCAACCCTATTGAGAAAAAAGTTTATCCGGGGTATAAAAATCACCTGGCGCTCAAAACAGCATTGCTTGCTTTTCTCGGTTACTTGCTTCTGTGCCTGCGCTATTGGGAGTTTTGCATCGGGGTTCCGTTCTGGGGAATTGGGTACAATTGCTTTTCGCATTTTGTCGACCGCCCGCTGGGGCTTCGGTTCACCGTGCATGTTGGGAACGTGGCTGCAATCGGCTTGGTTTTCTTATTGCTCGTGCTGGCGTGGGCACTTGCCCGATACCTTTCCAGGAGAGTGAAATCAACGCCTTTGGGGAATCAACCCTTTAAGTATGGTTCTTGGGGCGTCGTCGGGGTTTTGGTCTGCTTTTTTGCCTGGCCCAATATAGAGCATGCCAAAGGGTACTACTCCCATGTCGTATATCCTGTTGATACCATAAAGGTACTGGATGAACTGAACAAAGCCTCCGATCCGGATGATTTTGTAGTGACTTGGTGGGATTATGGTTCCGGATGCTGGTTTTATGGAGATACGAGAACTTTTACTTCTCCTGCTCATCAAACGTTTGACAACTATTTGACGTCGGAGATCCTTCGGAGCACCTCTCATCTTCAAGGGGCGAACCTGTCAAGGGTCAAGGCCGAGACTTTTGTTCGCATGCAAAATGACCGGGATTCCGGGAAAAAAGTAGCTTTCACTGCGGTCCAGGAAATTTTTAAGGACGGAACGTCCGATCTCCTCTTTTACCAAGGATTGCTCGATGACTTGAAGGATTCGAATTATACCCTTCCCCCCAAGACACGTGATGTATTTCTCTTCTTGCCATATGAGATTTTGAGAATATTCCCCACCATCCTAAGCTTTAGTTCCCGAAATCTTTATTTTCCATCCCGAGCAAACAATGCCCGGAGAGATCCGCCCATGACCATCTTGCGCAACGGTAGGAGACAGGGCCAGTCGATTCATTTCGATGGAGGGCACAAGATGGATAAATCAGGCATCCTCCACTACGCATTTTCACCAGGCCAAGCTACTCCCATAGGTTACGCGCGTTTTTTGGAGGCAAAGGAGGACGGACAACCGACCGTCAAGGCCAATGGCTTTGAACTCGAAGGGTTGAGCATAACCGCAAGAACCCAAAGCCAAAGTGGCCGGACTCTTGTTTTTGTTCGGGAAACTTACGATCTTGTCATTCTTTCTGCTCAAATCGCCCGTTCCGATTTTGCCAAGCGGTTCTTTCTCGACCGATTCGATTCCAAAGTTTATCAGCATCCCCGTTTCGCTTTGGCGGCCTCTCCCGTAAAGAGTCCTTTTATGGGTCGGGCCGATAGCCTGCAGGTATTGAACGGGGGGCAGAAAGTGCTCTTGGGCATGCAAGGCATCAAGATCGAGGCAGATCTTGCGTCGCGAACCGCCAAACTCTCGAACTCCAAAGACCCCGTGCCCTTTTCCTTTCACCGCCGTCTGCACGATAAAAGCACCGGGAAAATGACCAAGCTACCCAGTGTTATCTCTGAGAGCGCGAGGTTTCATCTCATTCAAACGAATCTTCCTTCTTTCCGTGGACAGAGGGTGCATGAAGTTCAAACAGCGTCTCAATCTCTTTCGGAAATAGCCACCCAATATAGAATTGAGTCCGGGGCGTTGAGCTCGTACTTGAGTAAGCCTGAGGGTCATCTGTTCTCAAAAGGTGAAAGGATAACCATCCCCGGCAAGGGTTACGACCTCTTTCAAGCATGGTTTTTTATGGACGATGAGGCATTCAGGAGTTTGCTTGTGCAGGGATTCCTCATGGAGGAGTTGGACCCCTCGCTTTTCGAAAAAGTCACTTCCTCCGCATGGGGGAAGGTATACAAAATCCTCCGTTAACTGTCAAAGGTGTTACACATAGGAGTTTTTCGTGCGATTCTCTGCACGGAGTTAATGTAAAAACCACAATTATGTACTTGCTACTCATGCCTAAGATGAACATTTTAATACAGTAACAATATAATTATTTGTGATCATGAAGATAATAAGTTCCCTAGCCTTTCTGTCCCTCGTTCTAATGGGGAATCTCTATTCTCAGGAAAAAGAGATTTCCGACCCCAAGGGCGCGATCATCATCGCGGACGTGAAGGGGAACGTGAGTATTATCAACAATACTACTCAAAAAGCACTTCCTGCCGAGAACGTGCAGGCGGGGAAGGTCATCTTCGACGGACACACCGTCAAGACCGTGGGAAAGGACTCCAAGGTCGTTCTTTTGCTTTCCAACGGTACCGTTACGACTCTGAAAGCCGATTCGGTCCTCAACATCAAGAAGTTCACCCAGGCTAAATTTGACGCGGGAGCAGCAAAGCTTTCAGAGCTTGAGGGCGAGCCGAGCTCTTCGGAAACCCGTATCGACCTCAATATCGGGGACATGGTTGTGGATATCAAGAAGCTGGACAAGAAATCGAACTTTAATATCGAATCCCCTGTGGGTACTGCAGGAATACGTGGTACGCGCATCGGCATGAATATCCAGCAAGCTCCCGGAGGTGGATTTACTAGTAAGGTTACGGTTCCCGAGGGGATCATCGCCTTCACGCCACCACCACCACCACCCGTGGCTCCTGGAGCCCCCCCACCGCCCCCACCGGCTCCTGTAGAAGTTAAGGCCGGTCAAGCAGTAACCCCGTCCGTTACTTCGACTGGAACCGTTTCCGCTCCACCTGTGCCAGCTCCAGCTCCTCCTGCTGATCTGGCTTCTGTAAACCAAGATCTTGACGTAGCTCAAGCGGGTACAGCCGAGATCACCGTCGCAGAAGTCGCCACGGCTGTCGAGACGGTTGCTGCAGAGGCTCCCCCGACTGAGGCACCGGCTCCGACCGAGCCAACCGAGGAGCCAACCGAGGAGCCGACCGAGCCAGAGCCTACCGAGCCAGAGCCTACCGAGCCAGAGCCTACCGAGCCAGAGCCTACTGAGCCTGCTCCTACCGAGCCAACTGAGCCAACTGAGCCTGCTCCTACCGAGCCTACTGAGCCAGCGCCTACTGAGCCAGCGCCAACTGAGCCGGGACCGGGTCCAACTGAGCCAGCGCCAACTGAGCCGGGACCGACTGCACCTGCAGCCGGGACGGATACTCCACCTCCAGCCCCTGCACCCGAACCGGCCCCACCACCACCACCAGTGGAAGCCCCTTTGGTTGACCAAACCGCGCTGATGGAGACAAACCCCGTCACGAAGGCCAAGCAAAAGGGAATCAAGGTCGACAGACCAGAAGATGCGGCTCTTGCGAATGCTTTCGTAGAAGAAAAAGGTTTGTCAGTAGATATTCTTGGTTCGGATGAAGGGATGAAGAGTTTTGTCGATATTTTCGACCCCGAGGAAGGGCAAGCTAGGAAACTCAAGGATGCCGGCATTGACACAGCTAATATCAAGATTGGTGAATCGCTCGGAGAGTTGACAGCTGCAGCGACCCTGATGGAGGAAACTTCAAAAGGAATTGACGCTGGGACTTTTAACGCAAGCGACGCTACGAATTTCCTCTCGAATATTGACAAAGTTGCAAAAACTTTCGCCCAAGCTGCTGAAACTGGAACGACCCTTGGTACTGATTTCCAGAAGAATCTCATCAAGAACGCAGAAAAGGCCGAGGAAATTGGAAACGTTGATTTCTCGGATCCCAAGGCCTTGCTCATTTTGGACTTGAAAGCTGAATTTCCTCAATTTGCCAAACTCATTGACGAAAACAAGGAGAACGCTCAGCAGATCGTGGATCTTGTCTCCATGGTTGGTCCCGAAAGAGCCGGAAAGCTCTTTAGTAATTCCGAGTCCCTTGGCGTTTTCCTTGACCCGGCAAATCAGCTTGTGGGCGAACAATTGGAGCTCGGCTTCATCGACTTGCTGGCCGCTGACCCGACCTACTTCAAATCCATCATTCCGATTCTTAAGAACAATTCCCAATTGCCTTCCCAATTGTTTGTAGAGTTGAAGAACTTGAATCTTGCTCAATCCGAGCTCGCTGTCGTGCTTTCGGACATTCAAGTCGGTCCTCAGGCAACCCCTCCCGGTAGCCCGCCAAGTCAAGTTGCGCAGCTTAACCTGCAAGATGAAGCTGGTATGCTTAGTCTCTTGAACGATCACACGATCTCCAATGGCGTTTTGGATCCTCAGCTCTTTGTCGCTTCCCAACAAGTTCTGGCCAGCGTATTCTTCTCTGAAGCCAATGACGCTTACAATGCCTTGGGCGCTCTCGACGGTAGTGACGGTTCGGGCAGTGATTCGAACGATCATGACCATTCCCATAATGAAATGGTTTTGGGTGGGAGGAACATCACCGTAGGCTCGGGCAGCTATGGATTGAACTCGGCCACTCCGACTGATTATCTGGTTGCCTCCACGGACAAGCTCACCCTAACGGGTAACATCGTCTTCAATGCTTCTTCGCCTGATTCAGACCTGATCTTGCTTTCGGCAGGAACCGTTGACCTTTCCGGACTCAGTTCGATTTCCTTTACAGGTGATGAGTTGGGGCTCGGTTCTTTCGACACACTTGAGGTAAAGAACGTTGATTTGAAATCCGAAGGTGAGATACATCTTCGCTCTTTGGACAATATCGTCATTAACAACGTGAACATGGAGACGCACGGGAAGGGCGCTGACTTCATTCATTTGATTGCGGCTAATGAATTGCAAGTGAACAACTTGTATTTCTCTGATTCCGTTAAGCAAATTGCTATGGAAGCGATGACCATCAACTTGTCCCACGTTAATTTCCCTCTGAACTCGATCGTTAACCTCAAGAGCCTGTACGGTGGGGTTGATGGCAAGTACCCCAACTTCAATACGATCATGTATGGCAGGGTTAACTTTATTGAGCAAATCAAGTACGGTAATCAACTCATTATGGACCGGGCTGCCTTTGACGCTCATGGTGGAAATATTACCATAGGCGCAGGCAATTGATTCTTTTGGGAATTGAACCATCTTTCTATCGATTTGCAGGCTAATCTTTAGGCATATTGTAGCTACGGAACGAAAAGTAGCCTAATCATCAACATTTCATGAAATACACACAGGCACTTGTCTTAGCTTTTGCACTAATCTCCTCAGTCCCTGTTTTCGGTGACGAGAATGCCACCGGAGCGGAAGCTCCAGGTGACGCAGGTAATTCCGCCGTCCCTTCCGACTTCTTTGCCGATGCCTTGGCCAAAGCCAAAGCGGATGACGATGCCATGGGTACACAGCGCTTGGTTGACGTTAAAAGTTCTGAACTTACACCGTCTCTTTCCCTTAGCTCATCTTATAAGTACAGTTCCAACCCAACCAAGAGTAAAGTGGCGAGCAAATCCGAAGATGGTACGACATTCGATTTAAGCCTGATGATGATGATGGGGTTGGGCGAGTACGGCATAGGGGATGACGTGGTCAGCTCTCCCTCGCTTATGCTCATGCACATGCGTACTTACAACGATCCGATCAAGGATTTCGGAACGGACATGAGAGCTTTGGACATGGATATCCAGATTGCCGGGCTTACCATTCCCTTCGTTCTTCCGAATGATTACTCTCTGTCCGTGGGAAATACATACGTAAGGGCAATCAATTTCCGCAACAATGGGAACTCACCGTCATATCATTTTAAAGGCGACATCGTGATGTATTCCAATACGCCTAGTCTTTCCTTAACCAAGACCATTCCCTTGGAAAATGGTGATATCCTGACTGCCACAGCTGGTTTGAGCTATGCCATTTCGAGCGCCGACACTCTAGCCGAAAGTCTTCGAGTTGCAGAGACGGACCTTCAGAACTTGCTTGGTTTGGATAATACTGTTGCAGACCTGCAAACGGGGGTAACTTACTCCTTGAACTTTTCCTACATCAAGCCGGTTACGGATAAGCTTACGCTTACTCCCTCTCTTTCTCTTTCCAAAATGTACTACAAGAAAGGTGGTAACGTCGGAAGATCGGACTTCACCACCGTCTTGGGACTGAGCGGATCCTACCCAATCAACGATTGGCTTAACCTGACTGGTGCGGCTAATTACACGGCGAAAGAAGGTAATCGGGTTGATGTCATCGAGTTCCGAGACTTTACGACTGGGATCTCTTTGGCGGTCAACCATTCCTTCTGAGTTCAGACAGTGGCGTTTTTCGCCTCCAGGCGCTTTTCCTTTTTTCTTGCGCGCTGTCGTTGTTTCTTTCTTTTGGCTCTTTTGGGCTTTGGCTCTTTTGCCCAGGCCCAAGTTACCTATTCTGAAGTGGAAAGGCTTTTGGAGGCGGGTAGGGCAGAGGCTGACAAGGGGGATTTCACAAAGGCTTTGGGTCATTTTAACAAGGCGATGGGCTATTTGAAGCAAGCCTCGCCTTCTCATCCTCTCAACGAAGTCGTACGAAGGGAGATTCGCGTAACCAAGGGGCGTTCTTTAGTTGCGAGGTATAGAAACCGCTCAGGCCTGAAGCTTGTAAACAAAGACCAGCTTCTTCCTCTCGATCAGGAGCCCAGCGATGTTTTGGTCCGCCAGCGACTAGGCACTGTTTTGGCCCGTGAGGTTTGGCAACCAAAGAAAATTTCCGAACAAGGCGAGTACATAGGATTTGGCAGAAGATTAACCGTTTTACCCGGAGGCGGAGTGGAACTGGATCTTGGGGAAGAGAGCAAATTTTCCTTGAGAACGGTTGATGCGGCCAGCCTCGCATTGCCCATGGACAAAGTGTTTGATCTTCATTCCGGGGCCTTTGCAATCTCTTCCGCAAACAAAGCTAACGTTTGTACCGTAAAAAGCCCCCTTTCCAGTATGGAGATAAGGGCGGAGGAGCCTTTTGCCCTTATGATTGGAATTACCACAAATGGTGGACTGAAGGTGATAGGTCTTTTTGGTGATTGCGAACTGAAACAAGAAGGCGTTCCCCCGGAAAGCCTTAGTCCTGGAGAATTGGTATTTGCGTTGCCCGAAGGATTTAGCCGTAAAATGAGTGTCGAACTCAGTACATTGATGGTTACTTCGAAACTGATGACCGGGTTCCAGCAACCTCCTGTTTATCTTAAGAAGTTAAGACAACGGGCGATGATCCAGGCTTTGCGGACAAAAAAAAGGTATAGAGCGGTAGTTGGTGATGCTAAAAACAGCGAGGATTTCGAAATCCAAGTCCTGAACCCTCAAAATCCCTGACCGATTCTAGGCAAAACAAGTTTCCATTGAAGAATCCTTTTCGGTTTTTGGGCGTGAGTTTGACCAAAAAGACGATACTTCTTTCTTGTTTGCTTTCTTTTGGTTGCGTAAGCACTCATTATGACAGAACCGAAAACTTCTTGTTCTCTTGGAAAATCGGTGATCTGAAAAGCGCAACCAGCGAGGCAGAGAAATTGTCTCAGACCGGACCGAAGAGAGACCGATTGCTTTACAAGCTTGAAGAAGGTTCTACCAAGCGGTTGGGGGGGGATCTGGAGGGAAGTGTCAAGGCCTTTCAGGATGCAGCGGAGGAATACGAACGTTGGTTTGGTATCCACCTAATGACCGAGGCCCGGATTTCCGAACAGTTTTCATCCGTTGTCGGTTCGGCTGAATGGAAGCCCTATAAATCGAGGGTTTACGAGCGTGTAATGATGAGGTTTTACCAAGCGCTGAACTATCTTCAAATCGGGGACAAAGGGCGTGCTCGGGCGGAGATTTTCAAATCAAGGCAAGCGGTTGAAGATTCCAAGGAAATTTGGAAAAAAGAACTACAGTCCGCTCAGTCAGGACTAAAAGATAGGGGAATAGATCTCGATCGCGGCTTGAAAGACAATGGAAAGACTAGCTTGAACGAGGATTTGCGTAAAATCAGGGCCTTGGTTCCATCTACTTTGCCTGAGTACGTGAACCCTGCCGTAATCTATTTGGAGTCCCTGTACTTTCTCCGAGGAGGAACTCAAAGAGAGGACTTTGAGAAAGCGGCCTTTTCTCTGCGCCAACTGGCTGCTCTTTTCCCTGACAATCAATGGATTCGCGAGGATTTTCAGGAAGCTCAAAAAAAAGAAAGAAAAACAGAACCTCTTACCTATGTCTTTTTCGAAACCGGACGGGCTCCAGTCCGGGTGGAGCGGAGATTTGACGTGCCGATCGTTTTCTTTTCAAACCAAGCAAGAGTTCCTTACCTCGGGGTTGCCTTCCCCATGCTAAAGACCACGGGGCAGTTCATGCCTTCATTGAACGTTCAGGCTGATGGGGAACTTGTCCAAACCAAGCCTCTCGCAGATATGGATGCGATCATTGCAAAGGAATTCGAGATGGATTTCCCAATCGAGCTAGCTCGGGCCATTTCGGGCGCCTTGGTTAAGGGCGGTCTTCAATACCTAGCCACGGATTCTGTTCGTACCGAGGAAGAAATTACCCGTGCGACCGTCGGAGTCGGAGTTGGCTTGCTTTCCCAGTTGACGACCCGGGCGGATCTTCGCTCATGGGCGACCCTTCCAAAGCAAATCCAGTTTTGCAAAATGAGAACTCCGCCCGATAAAAAATTGACTCTAACTGGGGTTGGCGCAACCTTTAGGGAAGTGGTTACCTTGAATCCTTCCGTCACAAACTTGATTTGGGTGAGGAGCATATCTTCACATACCCCCATCCGAGTAGTGGGCGTAATTTCCCTTGATCCATAACTAAAATGATTACGAAAAAGACTTCCAAGCTCATTTTTTGCACGCTTCCCCTTGCTCTTTTGTTCGGTTGTACCAATCCCGTTCATCAGACTACTAAAAAGAATCCCGGAGATACGAGTCCTCTGCCCGAATTGAAAAGGGTTTATATGAGCAGTTCTTTGGCAAAGAACCTGGAGGTGATCAGTGTGAACCAGGCGACTGCAAATGGAGACCTTTTGAAAATTCAAGTGAACCTGCAAAACCTTTCCAAAAAGGAGATGAACCTAAACTACAAGGTGGAGTGGATGGATGAAGCAGGTATTGTAATCAACGACTCCTCCGCCGTATGGATGCCTCTTTTCATTCGCGGAGCTGAAAACGTAGCGGTTCAATCCGTCTCTTCGAGCACCCGTGCAAAGAACTTTTGGCTTAAGCTCCAAAATGCCAAGTAACATTCTGACAAAACCATGAAATCTACAATTATCCGCATCTTTCCTGTCCTCGTACTAGCGCTTCTTTTTTCCTGTAGCGAACGCAGACCTATTGGTCGCAACGCCGATGCCCGATACATCGAAGACAGCAGCGAAAAAGGTCTGGTCAACTTGGAAAAGATCAATTCCCAAGATTTTACCCGGGCTGCCAATAAGTTGCTTCAGGACCTTTTTACAACCGGTGCCTTGGCAAAGGCTCCGGATCAGCCTGCCATTCTTCATGTAGGCGAGGTCAGGAACGATACCCAAACCTATTTCGATACCGATTTGCTCTTGCAGGCCATGAAGAGGGATTTGTTGGCGAGTAATCGAGTGCGAATCTCCACGACCGAAGGTCTTGGCGGAAAGGCGTCTGACAAATACGCAAAAGAGGTTAGGGCGAAGTTGGAAGCGGGTGATCCGTTTGCGGTTATTCAACCCAGGCCCTTCTATTCGCTTTCCGGTAAAATTATTGAGGAGACTTCAAGGGTTGATAAGGTTACGCAAAAGGACTTTTACTTTCTCATGACCTTGACGGAAATCGATACCGGTACGGGAGTGTGGTTCGGTAGGGAATTGATCAGCAAGCAGGGGCGGCGGGGGTCGATCGGTTTCTAAGCGGTTTCGCGCCGGATTAAATTCATGAGCTTGCGGGTCGCGGGCTAAATAATGGATGCAATTGTTTGGTTGTTGGAATGCGGATTCGCTTCTCATCTT
>Ga0315322_10003198_pt1 | contig 12659 bp, 6 predicted proteins | sample M110021515metaG_FD_203461 | JGI IMG/M metagenome (GOLD analysis project Ga0315322, IMG submission 203461) | Ammonia-oxidizing marine archaeal communities from Monterey Bay, California, United States - M1 100m 21515 | ecosystem: Environmental > Aquatic > Marine > Intertidal zone | place: USA... | reverse complement strand
AAATGTTTCCACTTTTTGTCGGAGAAACTTTTGACGAAAAAAGATCTCATTATTTGACTTTATGTGAGGACGAAGAAGATATTGAAAATGCCGAAGACTTAAGAAATAAAAGTATCTTTAACGAGTCTTTTGTTACTCTAGCCAGAGTAGCTAACATTTGGTACAACAAAATGGGGTCTAACGAGAAAGAAATCAAACAGACCCTCAAGGACTTGTTCGAAGATGAATGAAAGCAGATGATCCAAATTTAGACTTACTGCTCTTGGATATTCTTAATGGTTATAGTAAAATCAAGTATGACAATAAAAGCTTTTACTTCAAGCATTTTTTAATATTTGAGGAACTAAAATTAAGTCAATTTGAAATCGATTCTTTTGATTCTGCGATTAAAAATGGAATTAAAAGTGAGAACGACCTTTTAGAAAACGCGATAAAAAAGGGGTTTTGGTCAGAAGAAGAAGATTCTTCTATTAAAAATTTAAAATGGTTAATCGAAAACTCAGAAAAAGCCATCTCTAAAGTTTCAGATAATGCGATCAAGAAATCCATGATGAATTCGTTAGATAAGGATAAAGAAAAACTTTCCGAACTTGAGGGCAGAAAACTTTCTATTGTAAAGCATAGTGCAGAAAATCTAGCTAGTAGAAAAAAACAATCTAAAACCCTACAGGACAATATATATGTAGACGAAGATTTAACGGAACATGTCGATAAAGATTATTTATTTTACTTAGTCCCAGTTATTGGCAATAAAATAGAAGAAATCAATAATAAAAACAATATGCTAAAAATGGCTTATTCTCAATTCTTCTTTGAAACCTTCGCTTTGATGTACCGAGATCCATTGAAAATGATCAATAAAGATCTATATAATATGTCTATCTGGCAAAAGAACTTACTTTCTTACGCCTCTGCCTTATTTAATAAGGTTAGAAATTTAGATATGCCTGATGATGTTAGAGAGGATGCCCTAAAAGTGTATAATTTTACCCCCAAGGAGGAAGATCCATCTAAAGAAAAAGTCACTCATGGAGTCTCAGATCTAAGAGAAAAGATGAGCCAAAAAGGAGGAAAGCTTACTGCAGAAGACTTTTAAGTGTATTAAATTACGATGGCTGCTCCAATTAACATAAATGCTAATCTTAATTTAAACCCAGCTAGTATTAACGCATCTGCGAAACAGGTGCAGCAAGCTCTTGGAAGGATAACAGGTCAAGCATCTGAGTTCCAAAAATCATTAGACGCTTCTACAGCTCGTGTATTTGCTTTTGGAGCCACTACGGCTGTTATAAATGGAGTGACCCAAACATTTAAGAAACTTGTCACTACAACTATTGACGTACAAGCTAGGCTTATAGAAATCAATAGTATCTTAGGTACTGGCGCTTCGGAGTTTAATAAATATCGAAACGCTATATTTAAGGTGGCTAAGGAAACAGGGCAGTCTTTCACTACGGTAGCCGAAGGAGCTGCGGAATTAGCTCGACAAGGTTTGAGCGCGACTGATAGTGCAAAGAGGTTGAAGGCAGCTTTAATCTTAACACGAATATCTGGCTTAGGCGCACAAGACTCTGTTAAAGCTCTTACTGCAGCGATGAATGGTTTCACTTCTGCAGGTTTAAGCGCTAATCAAATAGTTAATAAAATAGTAGCTGTAGATACGGCCTTTGCTGTATCAGCCCAAGACTTAGCTCAAGGCTTCAGTCGAGCAGGTTCTACTGCAGAAGATGCAGGGGTTAGTTTCGAAGAGCTTTTAGCTATAATAACAGCTGTTGAGCAGAGAACCGCTCGTGGAGGAGCCGTTATAGGTAACGCACTTAAGTCCATTTTTACAAGAATAAGTCGAGGCGACACAATTGGACAGCTTCAGGAGTTGGGTGTTGCCATTAGTGCAGGACAATCTGGTATCCAAAAACTACAAGCCCTTTCCAAGGCTTTAGATAGTATAGCTGATCCAACTGTTGCTAGCCAGATAAAAGAATTAGCTGGAGGGGTTTTTCAAATTAACGTTGTCAGTGCCGCATTAAAGGATTTAGGCTCTGATGCTTCTATATTTGGTCAAGCTACCAAAACAGCTTTTGATGCTACAAACGAGGCTACCGAAAAGAATAAGTTATTAAATGAGAGCTTATTATCTCAAATTAATGAGCTGACAGTTTCTCTGACGAGCTTCGCAGACAGATTGGGAGGATTAACTATCTCTCCTATACTTGAAAATGTTGTTGGGTTAGCTTCAGCTCTTACGAATGCTTTAGATTCGGCATTAGACCCAGAAAAGGGCAATAAGTTCGTACAAGGTTTATTTAAATTTATAGGCGGATTTTTAGCAGGTCCAGGATTAGCTATATTTACTGGCGGATTTATTAAGATATTTGGTACTGTTCTTAAGTTTGCTAAAGAGGGATTTAAGACTGTTTTACAGATGGGTTCTGCGGCAGAAAAATTGAAGCAGATTGAAGGTGGTATGGTTTCCTTATTGCAAAGGGACGCCGCTTTAAGGAAAACCCTTGAAAATTCATCAATCTCAAGGGTAGCAAAAGAAAAGGCTATTGTTGATGCCATAAAGAGAGAAAATGCCCTTTTATCCTCACAACAACAACTTGTAACAAATATCGCTACTATTGCCAGAAGTGCTGGCGTAACATCTTTCAGTAGTAGTACAGGGGCATTTAAAGGGAAGAAGGGTAAGAGATTCGCTTCTGGTGGTAATGGCACAATGGAACCAGACTTAATGACCGCAATGGTTAATGAGGCTAGGGACGCTCCAGCAGGGGCATCACCTTACGTCACTAATTTTAGAGGTAGCCCTGCGGTAATGAATACTTCGGAAATGCAGGTGAAAATTGGAGGTCGTGAAGAAATCCTTACGGCTGGTCAAATCCCTAGATTCGCTAAAACCTCCGTAAAAGGTGGTAAAAAAAGTAAAAAAGACGGAACCATAAACCCCATGGGATTTGCTTATTTAGTACCTCAAGTCGGGGTAAAAGGACAGTTCAAAGATGGAACTTATAACGAACAACCATTCAAGGGGAGTGTAAATGTTTATGGACCAAAAAAGACTGAGATTAAGGGTAATTCTGATCTTAGTGAAAATTACTTAGGAGAAAGGGTTGGTGACAGTATCTTTAAATCAGCTTCCGATTGGACTCAGAAGTTATCTCCTTTAGGCCGACAAGCCAAACCTAAGGAAATTGAGACTGGATTTAAACAAACAAAAGGCGCTCAAGGAGCTTTAAAAGCAGCCATTGGATCTGCTTTCGAAGTGGGCATTGCGAGTTCTTTAGATTATACTGCAGCTGCAAGAGAGAAGGGCGGTGATTTCGATGTTAGAGGAGGCACTAACTTAGCAAGAATAAAGCAATTGTTTGGGATGACAGAGGATGTTGGTGACTTTAAGGTTTCTCAATCTAGAGGTAATAGAGAATCTTTTTACGCTAAAATAGCTAAAGAAAGGATGGATAGGGGTAAATCCGTGAGTGACGGCGGGATGAGTAAAGATGCAAGCAAGAATGAGAATAAGATAGTCGTGGAGAAAAGGATTGCTAGTATCGATAAGATTGACAACCCTAAGGACTATGTATCAGGAACCAATACTTTAAAAAAAGGTGTCGATAGAGGAGTGTTCAAGAAGCGTACTGCAGGGCTTCGTGATAAACTGATGGCGGCGCAAAAGGCAAAAATACCAAGCCTTTCGAAAGGCACTATCAGTAATTCTAGGCTCGCTTCTAAAACTGGCATTCGCCGTTTTTCGAAAGGCTCTTCCAGCCCCAAGGGAGGATCGACATTCTCAGAAATGGTGAGAGGTTTAGACGCATCAAATAAGGCTTCAATGGCTGCGGCATCTACAGAAAAGGAAAGAGCTAGAGCTACTATCAAAGCGAATACGGCTACATTGAAGTTGGCACAAACGTATGGTAAATCTGCAGACGAGGTAAAGAAACAGATCCAAGTAGAAAGAACTAAGATGGCAAACGAAAAAGAGTTTGCTAAAAAGCCTAGTGCTATGAGTAGGGCAGGGTCCACAATCAAAGGATCTTTTGGGAAGGGGAAAGAAACCTTGATGAAAGGAGGCATGGGTGGGATCGGAGCTAGCTTTGGGCTTTCTATGATAGGATCAGGTCTAAACATGGCTTCAGCTGAATTAGAAAAATCCTCCCAAGATGCTTCTAGCGAGCTTGGACGAAAAACAATGGTGGCTACTGCCGCTGCTACTTCCATAGCTGGAGACATGACATCCTTCGCTGCTACAGGAGCTATGATTGGTGGGCCTATAGGTGCAGCAGTGGGTGCTGCTGCTGGATTAGGACTAGCTTTTTTCAAGAGCGCTAAGGCGGAAAAAGAATTAGAGAAAAAAATAGAAGCGAACAATAAGAGTGTTGCAAAAAGGATTCAGTCTGTTAACGCTTCCCAAGATGATTTCACAAGAATCATGGGGAAAGATAGCACTGTTAAAGGTGTAAGTAACGATCTTAGCCAGATTGCTAAAAGTACGGGTAGGGAAGAATTTAATTTTGGGGGTACTTTAGAAAGAATGAGTGCTAGTTTCGATAAAGTCGAAAAAGGCTCTGAAGAGTATGTTAAATTAAGCAATAGATACAATGCCCTGTTGGAAGCAGCGAATGTTGCATTATCTGATCCTACATTAAAAGCTTTTGGTGCTACCATGAGGAGACTGAACAGGACCATCAGCGAAAGATTAGAGAATAGCACTGCGACAAGGCAAGCTAAAAAAATAGGTGCGGTAAAACAATCTCAAGATGTTAGAAGCTCTCTTCTTATGTCTAGTTTGTCAGGTCCGATAGCTGAATTGATGAGAGACCAGAATAAGATTGAAGAATCTTTTATAAGTACATCTTCTCAACAGAATCAAATGGACCAATTAAGAATGCAGAGAGCTGCTACGACTGACCCATCTGAGATAAAAGAGATCACGAAGAAAATTGATGAAGGGGCTAAAAAGTTTCGGGAAACCATCCTGCAGTCTGGTAAAATGATGGGTCAGATGTTATTGACCAATGAGAAGAAAAAAGCTGAGTTAATTAAACAAAGAGATGAGGCTCAAAGCGGGGCTAAAGGCTCTAGGTTCGAAACTCTACTTGGAGCATTGAATCAACGTACCGATATGAATTTTGTCAGGGGCGCTGCTGGAGATGTTAATAGAGCTATCCGTTCAGGCAATTTGGAAGAACAGAGAAAAGCATTTGTCGATTTTGATGAAATGGTTTTAGCTAAAGCGTTGACTCCTGAAATGAAGAAAATGTTCGTTGGTATGCTAGACCTTACTGATAAAAATACACGGAAAATATTTGGGGCTTCGGTCATGGGTGAAACTCCAGAAGAGAGGTCTAATTTATATGCTTCGACTTCAGCTGGTCAATCACAAAAAGGCATAGGAGCAATTAATAAAAATCTAGCCGACTTAGATTCATCAACAAAAGCCATTAAAGGGAAATTAAAGGAATTTGGAGAAGCCTTCAACCAACCAAACATGAAAGAAAACGTTCTAGGTTTGGTCACAAGTGTTACAAACTTAACAACAGGTGTTGCTAGCTTTGAAAAACTATCTAAAGCTATGAGTGGTACTAGTAGTAAAATTGCAACAATTATAAAGCAAGGCGAGGCTGGGATAGAAAAAGATATAAAAATCATGGAGAGTCTCGCTGAACAAAGAAAGGCGACTCAAGCTGTATTAGATAAAACTTTACTCAAGATGCAGGAAATAGAGAAGCAGGTCGCTGACATGACAGGTTAATAAACTTTAAGATAAAAATAAGTATTCATGAGTAGTCTTTTAGTCAATAACGTTGTCAGTTCATCTTCTCAAATAAGTTATTCTTATTTAGAGTCTAAAGAAGTATTTGGCTATACTTTAGATTTAAATTATACTATAAGGATCGAAGACATCCATTTTGAAAATAATGATGGGGTATTGCTTGCGGGGAGAAGCGCTATAAGACAAGCTTATAAGAGAAAAAATATTACCGCAAGAATCGCTGGAGATGAAATTTTAAATGGTTTAATTACAAGTATTTCTTTCCCAGAAAGTTCTTTATCTGGATCGGAAATAGTAAATTTATCTATACAGGAAAAAAGAAGGCTAGATGATTATAGCGGCAAAACTTTTGCAAAGTACATACCTAATCCACATCTAATTGAGAGCTTCGAAGAAACTTATAATTTTAATAGATCTGGTTCGAACTATTCTTATTCTAGGAACATATCTATTCAATATTCTCAAGATGCAGGAGATCAATTCTTAAACAATGCGAAAGTTTTTTTAACAAACTATTACTTTCAGAATAGACCGCAAATCGGTTATTACGAAGACGGAATATCTGAAAATGCTAGATTTAGTAAGGGTTATAATGGCTTACTAACTGAATCTATAGATCTAATTCAATTATCAGTATCTTTAGAGGAATCTTTCGAATCTTCATTTATCAATGGTACGAGCGATATATCTAAATTAATTAAAAATTCTTTCAGTTCAGACTCAGAGGGGTACTTATCAAAAAAAGTTGTTATTGATTTAGTCGCGCTTAGATATAATAAATCAGACTTACTACAACAAGGGATTCAAGATGCAATAGATTCTGTTATAGCTCAAGAAAGTGCTGAATTTGGGGAGCCAACGTCCATATCGAAAGGCATAACTAAAGACGGAAATAGATCCAGCATTACTATAGATTTCTCTAAGAATCCTAATAAATCTCAAGGCGATGTTGTAACGTATCGATGCGAAAAAAGAAAAGAAGAGGCTTTTGTTAATTATGCTTTAACTGTTAATTACAAATCAAAGGGTAAGAACACAATCGATAGGTATGAAAAACTACTATCATCTTGGAATTCATCGAAGGATAAGAACGAACCCAAGGTAATTTCTTTATTTTCAGAAGCTAATGGAGTAATCCATGAAAGATCTAGGTCTACAAACATTTCTAAATCCAACGCTAGTATTTCGGAATCCATACAATATACCACAGATGAATCTTATGAAAGTGGAAATTTGCCAGAAGGGATCTTAAAATACAATATAAGCCTACAAAAAACAGAGAGAACAAAAAGAAATTTAGTTGTCACAGACCTTATAGACTTGAAACAAAAGCTTGTAACATCTGATCTCCTCAAATTGGGACAAGCTACAGTAACAGCCACTTGTGTGGCTCCCCCTTCTTATGGTGTATTCCATGGGAAGGACTTTTTAAATTCTAAAACTTCAGATATGAATAATGCACTAGAAGAAAGTACTTACTACGCTACTAGTGATCAAATATCTATAGATTTAAGTAATGGATCAACAACTCGTGTAATACAATATATTATTGCTTAATATGGCCACTTCAATTACATATGGAAGTTATAGCTTCCCAGAACCAATTCCTCTTTTGGCAGAAGAGGATGAGCCTGTAATTTTAGGGGGTGAATACGATCATAGTGCCATTAGAGTAAATTTAGTGGGTTATCTTACTGGTTCTAATTTACAAGAATTAGACCTGAAAAGAATGCAGATGGTTAGTGGTTTTTTAAATGAATATCAAGACCTCACCATTACTGTTGAAAACGAATCTAAAACTTGCCCTAAAGCTTATCTTGAATCAATTAGCTTCGGAGGAAGTGATTTAACAACATTCCTTCCTTACAATTTAAGTGCCTTATATTATTCTGGGGAAACATTCTCTAATTACTTTAAGGTTGTAGAACCTGAAAATTCTTGGTCTTATGTAGAAGGAGAGAATAAAATTATTACAGCTACTCACTCTGTTTCAGCCAGAGGGTTAAAGGTAGATTCGAATAGTGCTTTTGATAATGCTCGTTATTTCGTTACAGGAAATTTGTATAATGGATTCGAACAAATTTCTTTATTTAATGATGGTCAGAACGCATTCTTGACTTCTAGAACCGAAGATATAAATCGTAAAAATGACACTTATGCAGTCCAAGAAGTTTACACTTACTCTACTTCAGATGATCCAATTTCTAATGTTGGTGTTGTAAGTGCTGATGCCTCCATAACTCATGATTTAGATGGTGGGCTTTCCATTTCAGTACAAGGCAATGTACAAGGAGATATTAGCGCAAACACAGGTAGTCAAGTTGGCCTACTATCTACGGGTGACTTCACTCCAGCACAAGCTACCGAAATTGCATTAAACTCTATTGTAAATTCTTATTCTAATTATGAATCTGGAAAATATAGTTTTGTATTGGATGGGCCTTCGACCTTCAACTATGATTTAGACACTGGAGCTAACAACTTATCATTTTCTTTCTCTTTTTTAGATGCTGATAATTTGGATATTATAAATGGAGATGTAGTGCATTCCTTTAGTTCCTCAATTGGAGTTTCTAAAGATTCTCCAACGGTCAATATTTCTATAGAGGGAGAATTGAAATACAATGGAGTCTCTTTTGTTAATGCAACGGGGGAGTTCGAAGATAACATTAGATTTTCTGCAGTAGAGTCTGCATTTAGTCAAGTAGACCCTTACTTGATAGCAAAATCCTCTATTGAAGATTTTAGGGGGGTAGCAACAGGCTATGAGTTAAGTTCTTCCTATTTGGATGATACACCTTTGTCTTATAACATAACTAAAGACCCTATCGCAAACATTCTTACCTATTCTTATTCTTTTGATAATTCTGTAGATTTTTCTACAGGGAAACTAGATAATTTTTCTTTATCCATCGAAGATAACGTTCCTATCCAATTACAGAACGTTGTGGAAACTATTAGTGGAGTAAGAGCTGCGACAGTGGCTAAAAGAACTTTGGGAGTATATTCTTTATCTGCTTCTTCTCAGAATAAGCCAGAATTACTTGATGAATTGAAAAGGATAGCATCGCTTTACTGTAGCGGTGACCATAAAATATCAGAATCTTACGCGACTGGAGATAATACAATTTCTTATAACTTATCTAAATACTATTAATGAGTGACACTAGTTTAAAATTTAAAATGGAAGAAAACCTTTCAACCCGAAGGCTTTCTGCTTTTTACGATTTTGGTTTGTCTGATGATAAGGTAGATGTTTTGGGGAACGGCTCTGAATTCACTGGAGTTTGTTTAAATTCACAAATAACAAATAGCCCTTCTTTACACAAGGCTTTCGTATTGCCATCTTATGGTACTTCTGAACTTATTGCAGGTCAAAGTTTATCGGGGGTTTTAGCTGGCAATAAAATGAATTTAAACAGTGGGAATCTTGAGATTCCTTTCGAGGGTTTAAATTCTAATAATATATCTTTCCTTATCGATTTTGAATTTGAAGGGGCTGTAAATAATGGTATTATTTTTGGTTGTTTAAATAAAGGGTCTGAAACGATAAATTCAATAGACTCAGAGGTTTCTTCAGGTTTCAATATTGGGGTGACTGACCGTGGGAATTTATTTTGTCAAACATTAAGCTCTGATGGAGATTCTATCGCTGTACTTTCTAATTTAGAATTATCTAAAAGAAATTTAATAGGGGTTTCGATTTTTGATTCTTCGTTACAGTTGGGTTATTTTGATTATTTTAATGATCTTGTTAGTAGTATTACAGTACCAGTAAATAAAGAATATATCTCTAACTCGGATCGTTTTTTCATAGGAGGTTCCGAAAAATATTTCGACTCTACCTCTCATTCTACTCCCACCTTTAGTGGCTACATCAACAGTTTAGCTTTATTCTCTGGTTATCTTGATCTACAGTTTTTAAAAGACGTTGGCGAAAGCACTTTATCTAGTTATCAATTCACTGCTGAAACATCTGAGGTTTTCACTAGAGCCACGGGCTACGATCAGAGCATTGTTTATAGAACTGGGATAACGGGATATGATTATGAATCTACTGGGACTCTATCTATAGCTACAGGTAGGGAATATGTTACAGGTAGTTTTTCCTTAGATTCTTCTAGCGAGAAGAAGGAAGGTGAGCGTTATTACAAATATTACACATTGAACAATGGCCAAACTAAAACTTTTTATAAAGAGGAGTTGGGGCAGCTTCACTCTAATTCTGGTTATGCTTATTATCCTACAGGGGAGGCAGCGTATGATACTTTAGGCTTAAATGATATATCTGAATCTATACAAACTTATACTGAAGTATCGGGGATAGAACAAGGGACTGCAACCATAGATCTTTATAATAAAACACCTTTATATGGCACTATGAGTGATATTAGTGGTGTCATAACTACCACGGGATTTGAAAATTTTACAATTGTTACTCCAGCTTCATCAGGCGTATTTTTTGATCAAAATTCAGAAGACTTTAAGAAAAACTATATTTATTATTTAGGAGGTAGGGATGGACTTTAATTATATATTATTCACTGGGGACGGGACTATTTCTGGAAGTTCCTGCAATCCTTTTTCTAAAAACAGAAAATCTTTTTTAGATCGAAATCATGTAACAAATTTTCTCGGAAGATTTACATTTTTAGATTCTGAGGGAAATCCAAAAAGGGAACCTTTTGCCTTAGATCCCACTATTATTACAGGTAGGCATGGCTCCTTACTATCCTTAAATTCTCAAACCCTTTTAGAAGAAGAGCCTAAGGTTCAAGTAGGGATAAACCAAGATGTTTTTTCGATAAATACTGGAGATTATTTTGTTAATTTTGAGTTCGAACACGGATTGTTCCACTTCGACAAAAATTTACCTTTAACAGAAACAGATATAGCTATTTATGATCAAAGGGATTTTTCTACAGGGATAGCGGTAAACAAATCTAGTCCCAATGAATCTTTTAGTACCTCTATCGGTAATTTAACTCAAAAGACTCATTTAGCTTATGGAGACTCTTCTACTGTTAATGCTTTATTTGCCAGTTATGACGTATTCTTTAATGGCCAAAAAATTTATCAACCAGATTATCCCAGTAACCCTGTAACTGGTAAATTATTTTCTATAAAGAAAAGCGACTTTAAAAATGAAATAAATTCTGAGTTGGTTGATGTTTATGGAAGTGGTTTTATCGAGCATCAATTAGATTTATATTTAAACGGTTTAGAACAAGAAACTTCAGATATTCTTCAACTGTATACAGGAGTGTATACTATAGAGACAGGCGTTGAAACTTCTTTCACAATAAATAACCCAACAATAGAAAGTTACAATATATAATGAATTATTTAGACAAAGAGACTATAGTATCATTAGACGTAAATTTTTCTAATGGATCTGGTGGTCATTCAGCTTCGATTAAAACGGTCTTAAAAGCAAAGGATTTGAGCGATGATGAAAGTGAACTAGGTACACTCATAGGTAGTAGGGGCAGATCCACGAGCTTTTCTAATGAAAAGATCCAAACTTTAATGTCTAATTTTATTGAAGTTGAATCTACAAGAAGCAAAGACGCTAATGGAATATCTATTTCAAGAAAATATCAAGATATTACTTCATTGAAATTAAAGTCTCACTGTTTTATTGTTAGAGGCAAAGACTCTCATCCAAAAGATTTAGGCTTTGGAAATATTAAAGGTAATTTAGGGCCAATTTATGATAGGTCTACCACAAACTCTAATGGATTGAATTTCCCAAACGGGAGTGCTCAAAACTCTTTTGGAGGTTCAATTGACCCGAATAAAATACAAAGAATACCTTACTTCGGAGAAACTTCTAACAGCCCTTTGGTTGGCGAAAAATCAGCAAATTTAAGGTTCCCCTATAAGCAACCAAAAAGGATGGGATCTGCGATATTCATTGGTCAAATCTATAATGAAGAAAGTTCTGTAACGAGTACTGGAGAAAAAACAGCTTTAGTTTACCAAAGCAAAGAATTGAAAAAAGATTTGTCATTCAACCTTGATCAAATTAGCGACTATTATGAGCAAAATCCAGATTGGGCTAATTATAATTTGAAGTACGGTTATACATTAGATGAAGCTGTGAAGGGTTTTACAGCCGCTGGCATTAGAGTTATAGGATTACCTAAAGATAAATCTGTCTTATTCGAAGAGTCTGGGAATTTAGATTCTATATTATCTAATGTAGCTTCGAAATATGGATTTTATTGGTTTGTAGATCCTTTTGAGACTGGAGTTATTCGGTTTATCAGTTCAAATTCTGCTAGTAGCTTACCCGTTTTTAATCCACTTGAGCAGTCTCAAGCGCTTCAATCTTCTTATTCTAGCGCTTCTTATTCAGAAAATTTTATAAGGCCAAAGATATTTAATGCGTTCAATTCTAATATAGAGAAAAACACTCAAACTTTTGAGTTCGGAACTGGGCAAAGAATGACTAGATTCCACCCTCTTGATATCGTTCCCTACCTTCAGGTTTTGAAAATCCCTCAAAATTTAGTCAAATTCTTTTATGGACTTTACATCTCTGGGAAGTGGAATGAGGAAACTTTCGATATTTATGGGATAATAGCGACACACCTTGCTAATAAGAGTCTTCAGCCAGCAAATCAAAAATTGCAGTGGGGTGATTGGTGGGAAGATGCTGGTAAAGTGTCAGACAAACTAGAATCGGTTGATGAGGTTTTCGGAGAGGGGAAAATGGCACAGGAAAGAATAGATGCATACAAAGGCCCACTTGACCCCATCGATACGTGTAAATTTATTTCTATGCATCAAAAAATAGGTGAAGGTGCTAATCAGACAGCCAATGGCCCCATGATTGTCAGACCCTCTGGGGCTCAAAAATCAATTTTCGGAGTTTTAACTG
>Ga0315322_10003194_pt1 | contig 12674 bp, 9 predicted proteins | sample M110021515metaG_FD_203461 | JGI IMG/M metagenome (GOLD analysis project Ga0315322, IMG submission 203461) | Ammonia-oxidizing marine archaeal communities from Monterey Bay, California, United States - M1 100m 21515 | ecosystem: Environmental > Aquatic > Marine > Intertidal zone | place: USA... | reverse complement strand
GCGGCAAACAGAACTCCGGTGATCACGTTCATGACCACACCCGCGCTGATGATGATCATTCGTTGCCAGACAGGTTTCGCAGGGAAACTTCGTGGGTCCAGTTTCGGTGCCGCCTGTTCCTCAGGATCTTCGCCCTCGTTTTCGACCTGAATGCGTTTCGCTTCTTCTTCCTGCTTGCGTGGGTCATCGTCCTGCCCAAGCATTTTCACGTAGCCGCCAAGAGGCACAATTCCGATGCCGTACTCCGTTTCTCCGTAACGGAACTTTCCCAAGGTGCGTGGGAACTTGATTGGCCCCAACCGAATGGGGACGTCAAATCCTACATAGAACTTTTCGCACTTCACGCCGAATGTCTTGGCAGCAACGAAGTGTCCGAGCTCATGGACAAAAATAACCAGTCCAATGCCCAGTGCAACTCGCCCATAGAGAGCAAACGATGAGAACAGTGAAACCAGAAAATTGGAGCTATCGTCTGCTGCCAACAGAAGATGAGTGGAGAGAAAATCGAGCAACATTCAGAATGCCTTGTTCAGGTTCAGGCGGGTGTCAGGTGTTGGTGCAGGCTGGATCGTAGTTGGTCACGACGTTGATGCAGTACGTAAGATTATGTCATTTCGACCAGTTTGCAGGGATAGCGGGGCGGTCAAATTCGATTCGGAGCGAATTTGACCGCGAAATTCAGGGTCTGGGCTGTCAGCCACGGGCATCTTTCAGGAGATTCCGAAGCGTTTGTTCAATTCTTTGCGCGCCCAGCGATCGAGCTCCAGTAACCGATTCAGGGGTGGATCTGACTCGTGAGAGTGGTTTTCAAGCACTTCACGGCAGCCCAGCACGATGTCAGTAAACCTGATTTTTCCGGCGAGGAACAGACCGACCGCTTCTTCATTGGCCGCATTCAGGACCGCACCCGCTGTGCCGCCAGCGGCGGCTACCTCAAAACCAAGTTCCAGCCCGGGGAAACGCTCCGGGTCTGCTGGCTCGAGGGTGAGATCCCATGGTTTGCTGCGGTCAAAGTCGGGGCAGGGGCATGGCAGGCGTCTGGGGTAGGTCAAGGCATATTGAATCGGTAGTCGCATATCGGGTGGACTCAGTTGGGCGATGACTGACCCATCTTCGAATTCCACCATCGAGTGAATGATTGATTGTGGATGAATCACTACTTCGATCGCATCAGCAGGAAGACCAAAAAGCCATCGTGCTTCGATCACTTCCAGTGCTTTGTTGATCATGGTGGCTGAGTCGATTGTGATTTTTGGGCCCATTTGCCACGTCGGATGTGCCAGAGCCGAATTGGGCGTTGCCGTATCCATTTGTTCGCGGGTCCACCCGCGAAATGGGCCGCCACTGGCCGTTAAAATCAGTTTCTTGGGTTTGGAAGCTGCTGCCTGAATGCATTGGAAAATTGCCGAATGCTCGCTGTCCACCGGAAGAAGTTCCGCGCCGCTTTGTTCGCAGGCTCGACTAACCACAGGTCCGGCGACCACCAATGTTTCCTTATTGGCTAGGGCCACGCGTTTCCCTGCCTGAACAGCCGCCATCGTGCTTTCCAGTCCTGCGCGGCCTACGATTGCCGCGACCACGATATCCACAGATTTGTCACTGGCTGCGGAAACTAATGCTTCGGGACCAAATTCAATTTTGGAGCCCAATGCTCGTAGTTGGACTTCATCAGCTCCCGAACCCTCTGCATTTTTTTTGTCGGAGAGCACGATTCGGTCAGGCGGTTGCTCAAGCCCACCCGCCAGTTCCGCCAGTAATTGGGTGTTTTTATGTCCAGAGGCAGCACAGACGTGCCAGCGGAATTTGGGATCGATTCGGTTCAGTTGGGTCACAACATCGATTGTTGCCGTCCCAATACTTCCCGTTGCTCCCAAAACGGCTACGTTCTGGCAGTCGCGGTGATCTTCGAGAGGTGTTCCGTCTTGGTTCAAAATTGCGTCCAACAAAGTGAGGTGGTGGAACCCGTTGTTTACGGAATCCTGTTAGAGAAGTCCATCTGTTGTTTTGCTAAGCCAGTCTGTCGAGAAAAACTGGAACCGTCTGTGTTTTTGGAAACTCATCACAACGCACCGCGTTTCACTGTCCTTTGGCACTGAAAAGGGCTCCCGAAACGATAAGGCTGCTTATCAGCAAGCCCAGAAAGAACGGTTGCTATTTTCTGTTGGTCGGCGGCGAGCAATGCAGGGGACTTGGGGTTAGTTACGCGTGTTAGCGAAGCACTTGGCACTGATAACGCCGATTTGACACGGTTTTCCCCCGACTTTGCACAAATCCGCCCCAATATCATGAGCGATTCGAACTGCTGTTACGACCCGACCAACGTGTGAGGAATCGTCTTCCTGCTTGCCTTGGAAGGCGAATGCCTGCTTGCCTTGGAGGGCGAATGATCGAAGAATGCTTGCAGAGTCCGGAGCTCTGTCGGGTCGTGGACTGCGTTGCCGGACTATGGATGACGCTGAGAGACGGTCGGTTTGCGCAACTTTTTGCACGCAAATCTCAAGTTTTGACTCGGAAAGTTGTGTCACAGCCCCATCTGGCGGGCAACCATAGAGAGCGGCGGATTGCAGACCGAAAGCAAACGCACTTCTTATACTTTTATGAAAATGGGCAGGCTGCACACAACCTGCCAACGCCCGTATTACCCCTAAGAATTTAGCTGATGAGTGACGACAAGCAACGAAATTCAAATGGTTCAGAGCCTCGCAGCGGTGGCAATGTCTGGTTTGTTCTGATCGCAATCGTATCGGCTGTGCTCCTAAGCGCATTTTTGTTCGGTGGCAGCGACATGCGTTTGCGCTATCCAGACTTGATGAAATTGTTGGCAGCCATGGCTGAAGCGAAGCAGGCAGGTAACGTGCTGACACCACCTGATAGCCAAAGCACAAGTAGTGCTGATTCCAAGAACAGTGAGGCGGGCACTCCAAAGGTAGATGCCGCCAAGTCAAAGGGAGACGCGAACTCCGGTGGGATAAAGACCCCCACCGTGGTTGCCGCGCCGCAAGAAGAACAGGGTAAAGTTGAATCTTCGAAAAGTGAATCTTCGAAAAGTGGTGCAGAAGGGGAGTCGAAAATTGACCCCAAAGTGACCGTGATTGTTCCGTCGACCAAGAGGCCGGAATACCAGGTGGAATTCGGTGGCCTTCAGGACATTAGCGTGGCCGATGGTGAGATCACTGGAAAAGTCGCCTACCGAGGACGTGGAATTGATAACAAAGGGCCTGTCAGTGATACCTACAAATTGGTCGATTTTAAAACGATTCGTGATACGAATAACGAAGCCGAGCATAAGCGATTAGTCGAGTACCTCAACGCATCCGGTGTCACGTGGGATAATGCAAGACCAAGTCGTTTGTTTCGGGATCACTGGCCCGAACTGCTGATGATTGGTGTTCTGGTCATTCTCGGAATTATTATGTTGCGAAGAATGGGTGGTGTCGGGTCACCGATGGCCTTTTCACGTAGCCGCGGCAAACTGTATGGACAGGAAGATCTGGCGATAACGTTTGGTGATACTGCTGGGATCGACGAAGCTGTTCAGGAAGTCCGAGAGGTCGTTGACTTTTTAAATAACAGTGACAAGTACAAGTCTTTGGGAGGACGCATCCCCAAGGGAGTTCTGTTGGTTGGGCCTCCGGGAACAGGCAAAACACTCTTGGCAAAAGCGATTGCCGGTGAGGCCGGTGTTCCCTTCTTTAGCCTATCGGGCAGTGACTTTGTTGAAATGTATGTCGGTGTCGGTGCGGCGCGTGTCAGAGATATGTTTCAGCAAGCGACGAGTCGTGCACCCTGCATCATCTTCATTGATGAGCTCGATGCTTTGGGGAAGAGTCGAAGCGGATCGACTGTGGGTGGACATGATGAACGTGAACAGACTCTGAATGCCTTGTTGGTAGAGATGGACGGCTTCGATTCCAATTCGGGTGTCATTGTTGTCGCTGCTACTAACCGGCCTGAAACGCTGGACCCCGCGCTATTGCGACCGGGAAGGTTTGATCGACACGTACTTGTGGATCGACCGGACATTAGCGGACGCGAACATATTTTGAGGGTGCATGTTAAAAATGTGAAACTGGATGAGAATGTAGAGCTCAAGGACATCGCATCGATCACGCCAGGATTTGTCGGGGCAGATCTTGCGAACTTGGTCAACGAAGCAGCTTTGCTGGCGGCAAGAGCAGAGAAACGTGCGGTCGGGATTCAAGAGTTCAATGAAGCTGTGGAACGAGTCACCGCGGGCTTGGAAAAGAAAAATCGAGTGATGAACGAAGATGAAAAGATTCGTGTCGCTTATCACGAAGCGGGGCACGCGATTGTGGCTGCTGCGCTGCCAAACTCTGACCCGGTCCACAAGGTTAGTATCATCCCGCGCGGTCTTGCGGCACTTGGCTACACCATGCAACGGCCTGAGTCCGAGCGGTATTTGATGACCAAATCCGAATTGGAAAGCAATATGAAAGTATTGCTCGCGGGAACATTGACGGAGGAAATGATCTTTCAGGACATCAGTACAGGTGCCCAAAATGACTTGGAACGTTGTACTGAAATTGCACGATGTATCGTCATGGACTACGGCATGAGTCGGCTTGGACGTATCAATTTTAGACGTAGCTCAAGGTCTCCTTTCCTCGCAGGTGGCGGCGGTGCTGATGGATTTCAAATGTCCCATAGCGAGGACATGGCCAAACTGATCGACAAGGAGGTGGCAAGAATCATTGAGGATGAACTGACTCAGACACGAGAAATTCTTGAGCAGCGACGCGAAGTGCTCGAAGCACTGACCCAAAAACTTCTCGAAGTTGAGTCAATCAATACAGATGAATTGGCAAAACTGATTGAAGAAAATAGTAGTGGGCCGTGGTTGGTTCCCGGTACGATCAAACAAAAGCCTCGAGCCCAGATCAGAAGCGGTGGAGATGAACCAGGTCTGGCGGTCGCAGATTAGAAGGCACCGAATCTGCAGTGACAAGAATCTGCAGTGACAAGAACAGTGGTCACGTACTGGCAATTCCAGCGTTCAAGCTTCCAACGCTCAAGTTTTAAAAACGGGCGACTGCAACTTGTGATTCGCCTGGAGCTTTCTTGCTTTCAGTTTTCTAATACTGACTCGGGGTGCAGTAATACGATCAAGTGCTGATCGTGGATCGTCACTGCAATGTTTTTGAAGGAGCGGCCAACATACGGCAGTTTGCCCAGAAACGGTACGCTTGTCTCGCTTCGGAAACTGCGAGTCGAAGAGACGTGCGGGTCGATCAGTAATGTTTGACCAGGTGACAATGTCGCACTCGCTCTTGCCGTCGTGACGTGCACGTGGGGAATTTGTACTTCCAGAGGCTTCGTTCCCAAACCAAATACAAAATCTGTCCGCGTTTCGATCACACGCCGTGACACAATTTCGCAGCCGAGGTCAAACGATCCCTCGGTCGCACCTGTCAATGTTCTGGCTCTGGCAATGATGCCCAAACGGGTTCCCTCATCGATGTGTTGTAAAATCGGTTTGGTTGCGTTTCCCTGCTTTTCGTGATTCACAATGAATGGACGTTGGATCATGTCCCTTAATTCAAGTTTGTTGTCATTCAGGAGCAGCAAGTTGGGAGCATCGGCAACAATCGAATTGTTCGATGCTTCGGTCATTTTGAGAATGCCTGCAACTTCGGCTGTGTTGAGAACTGCCTGAGTTACGAAGGCGGCTGTTCTGGTGACTGCATCTGACTGTGTTGGGAAGTCATCCAGTGTGTCTGAAGCAGATTCCTGCGAATTTGATGCGGGAAGGTTTGTGGATGTGTGAAGTCCCTCTGTACCAAGTCCAGCATAAATCGCTTCACGCGTAGGTGGATCGACTTCCAACAACTGGACGCGGATTCGCAGTTGTTGTGACTGTGAACCCCGAATTGCCTGTGGAATCTCGGGTTGGATGGGTGAGTTGACTGAGGGGACAACCTGTGCCGGGGTTGAGAGGGATACTTGTCGGACATTTCCCGGAGGTTTCGGCTCATCGGGATTTGTGATCGTCAATTGCCCCAGTGCCGGGACACCCAGAGCGAAACTGCAAAGGCAAGCCACTGCGATCATTCGCATTCGTAACGAGTGCATATCGAACCGGTGACGTATCGAGTAGGTGGGGAAATTCATTCGTGAGCAATGGCATGCTTGTTTCAGGCCAGTCTCATTCCCCTCCCGGATACCAAAGGCATTTGGTGGGTGTCAATGGAATTTGCTACCGCTGGAATTTGCTACCGCTGTGGTGAACGGAAAGACAGCCGAGTACATGATGTTTCACACGTTCAAATATGTCAGTCGACGTAGAGGAACTCGTTGCTGTTAAACATTGCCCGGCATAGATCTGTCAAAGCGTCCAATTTGGGTTCCTCAGATCCTTGATGTTTGACGAGGTCAGCTTGCTTTGAGAGAAATTCAAGGCAAGTCAGCTCATCTTGGCTGCTCGGATTGCGGGATAGCAGGCGTTGGAAAATCTCACGTATCTGCACTTCTGGACTTTCCGGGTGTTGTTTGCTGCAGCGAGATGCCAGTTGCTGTGAAACCTCCAAAGTCAGCTTTGAGTTCAACAGCAGTAATGATTGAAGCGCGGTTGTCGAGGGAGTTCGAGTTGCGCAACTGCAGTTGGCGGCTGGTCGATCAAAGGTTGCAAATAGTGGGTAGCGAAGGTTGCGTCGTGCAAAAATATAGATGCTGCGTCGATGGTGATCTGCCGTGTTTCTGCTTGTTTTCCATTGGCCCGACTTCAGTGTTTTTACAAGCGTTGGCGGTAATGGCGGACTGACACCGGGGCCACCTGCTTGTTGGTTCAGTGTGCCACTTGCCAATAGCATGGCATCACGAATTGACTCCGCATCCAAACGACGACGTGGGAATCGTGACAAGAGGCGGTTGGCAGGGTCACTTTGCTTGGCATCTTGCCAAGCCCGCTTGGCGTTGGGTGATTCCGGTGGCTTGCTTTGAGTTCGGTAGGTTGCCGAGAGAACAATCTGACGATGCAAGTCTTTTAGGCTCCATTCATGACTGATCAGACGCTTTGCAAGATGATCCAGCAGTTGTGGGTGTGATGGCTCTTCACCCATGACGCCAAAGTCGCTGGGGGTCCTCGAAAGTCCTGTTCCAAAATGGAATTGCCAAACTCGATTTGCGATTGAACGGGCGGTAAGCGGGTGTGATGGATCAGTCAGCCAACGTGCCAGTTGCAGGCGTGGATGAAGCTCGTCCGTCATGGCTGTACCTGACGGATTTGCGATGCGTGGAAAGGCGGCAGAAATGGTGGGACCGGGATTTTGCCAGTTGCCACGCGGATGAACCTGGCTGGTTGCCTTGGGGTCTGCGCTCGGCTCTAGAGTGTTGACGGACTGGTTTGTTTTCAGCTTGACTGATTGATCAAAAAACGCTCGCAGTCGATAGAAATCGCCTTGGCTAATGGGATCGTATTTGTGATCATGGCATTCCGCGCATCCAATTTGAAGGCTCAGTAGAGTTGAGCCGACGGTGGATGTTATTTCGTTCAATAGCACGTGCCGACGTTCCAATTGAGAATTGATGTCGGGCATGTCTGGACCAGAAAGTACAAATGCCGTTGCAATCTTTGCGGATGATAGATCGGGATCCTGCGGCAGCAGAATATCACCTGCTAATTGCAATCGGATGAACTGGTCATAGCCAATATCTTTGTTCAGGGTATTCACAATCCAGTCGCGATAACGCCACGCATTTGCACGAATCTTGTCGTGCTCATAACCATCGGTTTCCGCAAAGCGAGCAAGGTCCAGCCAGTGTTGCCCCCAGCGTCGGCCATGGTTTGGCGATGCAAGCAGGCGTTCCACTAGTCTTCCATAACTGCCTGGCCGTTTATCATGCAGATACTGTGACAATTCCGCGGTTGTTGGCGGCATCCCCGTCAGGTCAAAACTCAATCGCCGAATTAGAGTTGGTCGATCTGCCTCCGCTGCTGGAGACATTGATTGCGATTGCAATTTTGACAGGATGTACTGATCAATCGTGGTGCGTGGCCAGTTGGATGGGCCAGTGTCTGGGGGCGGGGTGTCGGTGATTGCTTGATAGGCCCAGTGCTCGCGGTCGATTCGGTCAATCTGTAACTCATCGTCAAGCAACCCTGTATTTTCGGACTCGTTACGTTGTCCACGATGAGTGGTGCCGGAGTTTGCTTTGGCAGAGGTGTCCGTAATGGCAGAAAGTAAATGTGGATCCGCCATGAAGAACACGGTGATCAACAGAAACGTGTTCAATGAGATTGGATTGACTCTGGCAATTGAGCCATGCAGTTGTTCATGGGATCGATGGAATTCTGTCTGAATCCTTCTCATCTCAGTAATCCCCCCACAATCTCAACTTCTGAAGGCCCAGTCAGGCGTTCATCAAGGCCGTTGTGTGAGTACACCAGTTTGCGATGATCTAATCCCATCAGGTGCAGTAGCGTGGCATGAAATTCATTCACGTGGACACGGTCGGTTTCGGCTCGTAAGCCAATTGCATCGGTAGCACCATACGTACGACCACCGCTGATCGAAGCGCCCGCTATCCATCCGCTGTACCCCCACGGATTATGATCTCGACCTTTTCCTTGTTCGCTCATGGGCATGCGGCCAAATTCTCCACACCAGACCACCAAGGTGTCTTCTAGGAGGCCACTCTGCTTCAAATCCGTCAGCAACGCCGAAATCGGCTGGTCTGTTTTTTTGCAGTATTCGCCATGGTTTTTTGCCACATCCTTGTGAGCATCCCAACCATTGGTATCACCTGAGTAGACTTGCACAAATCGGACGCCCCGTTCAAGCATTCGCCGTGCTAGCAGGCAACGTTGCCCAAAGTCCTGTGTTTCGGGGCGATCGACACCGTAGCTGGAAAGCGTTTTTGCCGTTTCGGTTGAAAAATCACAGACTTCCGGCGCAGCGCTCTGCATACGGAAAGCCAATTCGTACGCAGCAATCCTTGCTGAGAGCTCTTCATCACGATCGCGTGTCAGCAGATGTTGTTCGTTCATGTGACGAAGAAAATCGAGTGTTCCACGCTGCCGTGAATCCGAAATGCCGACAGGTGGTTTCAGATTCAGCACAGGTGTTTTTCCCGGACGCATCGCCGTGCCCTGAAAGGTAGGAGGCAGAAAACCGCTACCCCACGCAGAGGGACCACCCTTGAGTCCTCCGCCGGGATCCGGCAGCACCACAAATGCCGGCATGTCCGCATTCTCGCTGCCAAGCCCATAGGCAAGCCAACTCCCAAAACTCGGGTGACCCATCAGGATGCTTCCCGTATTCATCTGGTACACCGACTGTGGATGATTCACACTGTCACCGTGAAGAGAACGAATCACACACAGATCATCAGCGTGTTCCGCCAAGTGCGGCATGAAATCTGATATGGGTAGCCCTGATTGGCCGCGCCGCTGAAACGGCTTGATTGGACCTAGCAATGGGTTGGATGCCACCTTTCGGCGTGTCATTACATTGCCGAAACTGTCCGGCAAAGGTTGCCCCGCATACTTGGAAAGCTCAGGCTTGGGATCGAACAGATCAAGATGGCTCGGCCCTCCATGCATGAATAGCCAAATGATCCGTTTTGCTCGTGGCGCAAAGTGAGGTAGCAGTGCATTGGCTGATGGCAAACTCTGGTCTGCCAATAAAAGCGATTGCAACGCCATCAAGCCAATGCCACCGCCGGCTTGTTGCAACATGATGCGTCGATTGATACTCAAGCTTGGGCCGATCGACTTTGGAGGAAGCCAGCCTCTTTTCGAACGAACTCTTTTCGAACGAAGTAGAGGAACTCGATGGATGATTGGTTTTACATCCTAAAGAGACCATTCAGTCACGTCAATTTTGCGGGCTCGCTCCGATGCAATCATAGCTGTCTGTTTTCGGGCAATATACTTCAAGTTGACTTCCGCTCACTACATGTGTAGTGTGCCGAGATGAAAACTCCAGGCATATCACAGTCAGAATGGTTCGTCATGGAATGTCTTTGGGATTCATCCCCGCAGACAGCTGCCGAAGTCGTCGAGACGCTCCGTCCATCGCAGGGTTGGGCACAGAACACCGTTCGAACTCTGCTCACACGCCTAGTGAAAAAAAACGCTTTAAAAGTAGCGACCAACAAAGCGGGAATACGTACTTTTCGTCCTGCCGTTTCTCGCAAGTCTTGTGTCAAAGCTGAGAGTGATTCGTTTGTGAAACGAATTTTTGGTGGTGCGACAAAGCCCTTGCTGATGCATTTTGTCCAGGAAAGTCGTTTCTCTGCTGAGGAGGTTGAGGAATTGAAACACCTTCTTGATAAGTCTCTCAAACCCTGATCGCGAGAAACCAGCTCTCGGTTGGATCTTGTTCTCGACTTTGCTCTCAATGCATTGACTCGAGCATCGTTTTGCCTTTTTTCGTGTTTGTTGCTCGTCAACTCGTGGGCCATCATGTTGCCCGCTTCGTGGGTGACGTAGATTCCTGTTAAACTGCCGCTCGATCCTCGGGCTCGGGTGTTGAGTCCGCAGTTCACGTTGCAGTCACCGAACCCAAAAGATGCCTCTGCCATGACGCAATCACGCGACCCGTCGAAACTTCGTTCGCAACGCTGGTTTGGCCCGGACGATATGCGATCTTTTGGTCATCGTTCGCGGCTCAAGGCAATGGGATTCGATGACATCGACTACAAGGATCGGCCCGTCGTCGCGATTCTGAATACATGGAGCGAATTGAATACCTGTCATTCCCACTTTCGCAATCGGGCAGATGAGGTGAGGCGGGGGATTTTGCAGTCGGGCGGATTTCCCGTGGAAGTCCCCGTGATGTCTTTGGGTGAGATGTTGATGAAGCCGACGACCATGCTTTATCGCAATCTGCTTGCGATGGAGGTTGAGGAGGTTTTGCGGTGCCATCCCATTGATGCTGCTGTGCTCATGGGGGGATGTGACAAGACGGTTCCGGCAATGTTGATGGGAGCGATCAGTGCCAACGTGCCATCCATCTTCATGCCTGCTGGTCCCATGCTGACTGCCCGATGGAAGGACGTCACGTTGGGTAGTGGAAGTGATGTCTGGAAGTACTGGGATGAGCGTTTGGCGGGTAATCTTTGCGACCAAGATTGGAAAGGTATCGAAAACTGTATTGGCCGTTCAGCCGGAACATGCATGACGATGGGGACGGCGAGCACGATGGCGTGTGTGACTGAAGCCATGGGCTTCAGTTTGCCCGGAGCCGCCAACATTCCTGCAGTCGTTGCTGAGCATTCGCGTCTGGCCGTGCAAACGGGACGCCGAGCAGTCGATATGGCGTGGGAAGACCTGAAACCATCCGATTTCATGACCGAAAAATCCATCGATAACGGGCTGATGACTTCGCTGGCAATTGGTGGCAGTACCAATGCGATTGTGCACCTGATTGCCATTGCGGGAAGACTCGGCATCAACTTGTCGCTGAAACGTTTTGACGAATTGTCGCGGACGACCCCGGTTCTCGCAGATATTCGACCAAGCGGACGGTATCTGATGGAAGACTTTTTCAACGCTGGAAGCCTCAGCGCAATGCTGGCTCGAATGGATGATCTGTTGAATGTCGACTGTTTGACAGTCAGCGGTACAACACTCGCTGATCAGATCAAAGACGCTGAGGTGATTGATGATGAGGTGATAAGAACCCGGGAAAATCCAGTTGCCGAAGCAGGGGGAACCTGTTTGTTGAGAGGTAACCTTGCTCCTAATGGGTGTGTGATTAAATCAGTTGCCGCGGATCCTGATCTGTTGCAGCACCGAGGTCCAGCTGTTGTTTTTGACAACTATCCTGCCATGAAGGATGGAATTCATGATCCTGATCTCGACGTCGATGAAAATAGTGTGCTGATTCTTCGCAGTGCCGGTCCGCTGGGAGCACCGGGGTTTCCAGAATGGGGAATGTTGCCGATTCCAAAAAAACTGCTTGAGGCAGGAGTTCGGGATATGGTGCGCCTTAGCGATGCCCGGATGAGTGGAACCAGTTACGGTACCTGTGTATTGCATATTGCACCCGAGAGCGCGGCGGGCGGACCGCTGGCCTTGGTGGAGAATGGTGATGAGATCGAAATCAATGTTCCCGATCGCACCATCCATTGGCATGTCAGTGAAGAAGAAATTTCACGGCGACGCGCGGCAATGCCACCCCTGAAGCCTGCGCCGGAACGAGGGTATGAGCATTTGTATGCCAAGCATGTCACGCAAGCTGACCTGGGGTGTGACTTTGATTTCCTAACCGGACGAACGCCAAACGCCGAACCCAGTATCCACTAATCAACCCACTACTGAATAATGTCACTTGCCTTGGGAAGTGTTCTGCCCAATCAGCCGTACTTGTTTCAGTGTGTGAGTTGTAACACTCAAAAAAGAATTGATATCACAAGTCTTAGAATTGGCGAACCATGAATACTGCTCCCTTCTCTGCCGCTCAGTTGCGCGAATCGGTTATTGCTGTTCCACCGCTAGCGAGAAATTCTTCGCTTCTCATTTGCGAGCAGGAAAATCGGAAAATCATCCGCTTCCTCGAAGCTGGGGGAATCCGATCTCTGTTGTATGGTGGAAATGCGGTGCTGTATCACGCTCGTCTCTCTGAGTATGCCTCGTTGCTGCAGATGTTGGCTGACACGGCATCAGAAGAAACCGTGGTTGTGCCATCGTTGGGGCCAGCATTTGGTCTGGC